>Ga0209710_1003110_pt1 | contig 11274 bp, 11 predicted proteins | sample ArcticOcean_MG_C_5_FD_187436 | JGI IMG/M metagenome (GOLD analysis project Ga0209710, IMG submission 187436) | Marine microbial communities from western Arctic Ocean - ArcticOcean_MG_CB4_138 (SPAdes) (version 2) | ecosystem: Environmental > Aquatic > Marine > Oceanic | place: Arctic Ocean...
GATCTTAGTCCTCCCCTCCAGCAATAAATTAAAATTTTGTCTTCTTTTTTAAAGATATCTTTTAGAATAATTTTACTAATATTATGACTGATTATTGCAGCGCCTTGTTTTCTAGCATCAAAGGAATTTTCCTTATATTGTGTCCCTATAATTATTCTTTCCTTATTATTTAATACGGGTAAGTTTATTGACAATGGAATACAATCTTCTAAAAATTCATTTTCAGATCTTACATCAACAATCTTTGTATAATTAATAAATATGTTTTTATCAAAAACCACTCTATTTATTCGCATATTACTCATTTATCTATTTGTATTATCACCCTATAATTTATTTTCCAAGAATATTGATCTAAATTATGAAGTTGAATGGAAAACACTTCATATAGCAAACTTAATGTGGTCTGCAAAAATAGATGGACCTAATTATAGTATCGATAATCAAATTATTTCTAATGGATTTTTTAATAAAATGTATCCTTTTGAATTAAAATCTTTAACTCTTGGCGAGATTGAAAGTAATTCATTTTACCCCAATTCTTTTACTTATATTTCTCAATCTAAAAAAAAAACAAAAAGCATTGAATTAAATTTTAATAAAAATGGTTTTGTGGAGGATTATAAAATTCTTCCCGCACCAGAAAGTTTATATGTTAATAATTTTGAAGATCTCAAATTAGACAAATCCTTTATTGATCCAATATCTCAATTATTTCAATATTTTTTATTTCAAACTACTTTAAATCGAACCATAATTGATGGTAGAAGAATTTATGATTTAAAATCAGACACTATTAAGGCTAAAAAATTTGATTTTATTGAATCTATTAATTTCCAAGGAGTTACCTCGGGTTTAAAAATCACTTTTCCTTCTTACATGAGCTTATGGAAAGACCCTAAAGATGATATTAATCATATGGAATATGTTGATATTTATTATTCTAAATTCGATAATACCAATATTCCTGTGCAAATTGTCATTAAAACAAAACGTGTTAAAGTGTTTTTGAATTTATCTTCTTATAATATAATAAATTAAATATTAATTATGATAGCAACTCGTTCTAGATCAATTTTTAAAGCCTTTACTTGGAGAGCCCTAGGTACGGCTGATACTTTTCTCTTAAGTTTAATAATTATCAATGTTTATAGTAATGAATTTCATTGGTATTTCGCATCTTACATAGCCTTACTGGAAGTAATCACAAAATCTTTTTTTTATTATTTTCATGAAAGATTTTGGAATAAGTTTAATTGGCAGCGTTCTCAAACGGCAAGTAGAATGAGATCTCTAGTTAAAGCTTTTACTTGGAGAACTTTAGCAACTATTGATACTTTTGTGTTAAGTTTTATTGTCACCAATGAATTAAAATGGGCAACTTCTATTGCTTTATTTGAAATATTAACTAAAGCTATTCTTTATTATTTACATGAAAGAGTATGGAATAAATTTAATTGGGGCAGACTTTGATCGATAAATTAGAAGATAACTTATTAAACCTTTTTGCAGGAAATTTACCTTTATATAAGTCTTATTGGTTATATTACGTTTTTGGTAATTTTGTGATATCAATTCCTCTTTTAATGCTCTCTAAAAATTTTATAGGGACTTTTGTATTTACTTTTTCCTTATACTTATTTGTCAATTTGTCTTATTATTTTGTTTCTTGTATTGGGGTTTGGAGAAGCGCACATTCATATACAAAGAATAAAATTCTAGCATTTTTAGCTAGATTAATAGTAGTACTTGGTATTTCAACCACATTACTTGAATTAAAAAAGATTATAGAAATTATTTATTATTAAATTTTAAAAAAATGATTATATTTTAATTTATGACAGCAGAAGACACACAATTGGAAATTAGAAAATTCTTAAAGAAATTAGGAATTAATTCACAGCAACAATTACATAAGTTTATTGAGGGTAATCCAGATTTAAATGAATTAAATATTTCTGTTAATGTTTCAGTGAATAATGAAGTTCTTTTAGATTTTAAAGATAAAGTAAAAGTCACAAAGTAATTATATGAAAAAAATCCAAAATTTTTTCTTATCTGGTATGTTGATTGTTGCTCCTTTAGCTCTTTCTTTATATGCTGCATGGGTTGTTGTCGGTATTGCAGATAACATATTCAGACCTTTTGTTCCGTTAGAGCAATTTGGAATTCCTAAAAATATTCCTGGCGTAGGTTTAATAATTGCTTTTGTTTTTTTTACAATTATTGGTGCTATAGCAGGAAGTTTCTTCGGTAGGCTTTACCATAAAATTGTAGAGGGTATATTATCTAAAATACCTGGCTTAAGTTCTATTTATTCTACCGTTAAGCAACTTATCGATACATTTGCAGGAAGTAAGTCAAACTCATTTAAGGAAGTCGTGTTAATTGAATATCCACAAAAAGGGATGTATGCGATAGGTTTCCTAACTAGCGAAACCAAAGGAGAGATAGCTCAAAGAAAAAGTAAAAAAATGATTAATGTCTTTATGCCCTCCACACCAAATCCTACTACTGGGTTTTTAATGTTTGTTCCTCTATCAATGATTACAAAATTATCTATGAGCGTTGATCAGGCAATTAAATATATCATTTCAGCAGGTATCATAACACCAACAACTCCTGTAATTAAAAAAGCAATAACTAAAAAAAAACTAACTAAAAAGTAGTTTAATTGCTTCTTGTTGTTTGAAGAAATGAAGTAGGGGGGTTATTTTCCTCTTAAAATCATTTTCTTTGTATTTTTCTTTAGAGATTTGATCTTTCACAAAATCTAATGACTCAATTATGATGTCTTGATCATCTAGTACATTTACAAACTTAAAGTAAGCATCACCACTTTGTCTTCGACCAAGAATATCGCCAGTTCCTCTCAATTGCATATCTTTGTCTGCAATATCAAAACCATTAGAAAATTTTTGAAATATATCCATTCGCTCTTTCCCATTTTCTGTAATTTCTTTGTTATGTGTTGCAAAGCAATAGGCCTGATTGCTACCTCTACCAACTCTTCCTCTTAGCTGATGTAATTGTGATAATCCAAATTTTTCAGCATTTTCTATAACTATATAATCCGCATTTTTATTATCTATTCCCACTTCCACAACAGTAGTAGCAACTAAAATTTCAATAGACCCCTCGTTAAATTCATTTATGACTTTTTCTTTTTCTGTAATATGCATTTTACCGTGAACTAAACCAATTTTTTTCTTAAAGATTTTTTCTAAAATTTTAAATCTTTTTTCAACATTTTGATAAGGAAGGGTTTCTGACTCTTCAACTAGTGGGCATATCCAATAGGCTTGTTTTTTTTCTGTCACATTCTTTTTTAAATAGTCTATTAAGTCTTTAATCTTTTCTTCTGTTGCTACTCTCGTAATAATTTCTTTTTGAAAACTGGGTCTTTGATCTAAAATAACTTGTTCAATTTCTCCGTATTGAGCTAGCGCTAAAGTTCTAGGTATGGGTGTTGCAGACATTATTAAAATATTAGGGTTAATTCCTTTTTCACTTAATGTAAGTCTTTGTTGCACACCAAAACGATGTTGTTCATCAATAATGGCAAATCCTAATTTATGAAATGTTACATTATCTTGAAATAAAGCATGTGTTCCAATGATAAAATTATATTTATTATTTTTAATGTCTAATTGTATCTCCTCTTTATTTTTAGAGCTTCCTGTTAAAAGAACTGGTTTGATATTTGCATCTAAAAAAAGCTTATTCAGATTATTAAAAATTTGTATTGCTAAAATTTCTGTTGGTGCCATATACGCAACTTGATATTCACTTTGTATGTATGGCATGGCTGATAGAAGAGCCACAACAGTTTTTCCAGAACCCACATCTCCTTGTAGAAGAATTGTCTCTTTGTAATCACCTTTGTTGAGAAGGTTTATTTCTTGGAGACAAGAATTCTGTTTATCCGTTAATTTGAATGGAAGTTTTTCAGTTAATTGAATTTGTAATCCTTCTAATAAATTATTTTTATTTTCTTTTTTCTGATTAACTTCTTTTAAATATCTAATCGCAAAGTAATTTGAAATAAGTTCGTCAAAAGCTAGCCTTCTTCTGTAAATATTTACATTTTCGACTTCTTCTTTAGTTTCTGGACTATGTACCTTTATTAGCGAGTGATTAAATTCAGAAAAATTATGTTTTTTGATGAGTCTTTCAGGTATCCATTCCTCTAGTGTGGGTAAATTACCTAGGCAATATTTTATAATAGTTTTTATGTCTCTTAGTGAAATTCCTCTAGTTCGTGGGTATATTGTTTCGTAGGATCTAAGAGATGACTCTTTATCTATTTCCTCTACATAATCTGGATGAGCAATGCTTATATTGCTTTTATAGAACCCTAATTTACCACTTATGATTAATTCCTCTCCAACTGGATACTTGGTTCTTAAATAATTACCTTTAAGAGCAAAATAAATAATATTAACAATCATAGTTCCTCTTGAGCACTCAATGACATAAGGCAATCTAGAATTAAAGGGAGGTCTATGTTTTACTACTTTTACAATTGTTGTGATAATTTGACCTTTTTCTAAGTTAGCTAGATTAATGTCTTGAGTTCTATCGATTATTTTACTTGGTAAAATAAACAGGACATCTAAACATTGCTCAATACCTAGATTAGTAAAATATTTTTTCTTTTTTTCTCCAATACCTTTGAGCATTTCTACATTTTGGTATAAGTTCTGAAATATATTGATTTCCATATGACTATTTCAGAAGATAAATTAAAAATTATAAAATATCGATGCCAAACATTAGGTATGAGAGAATTAGATGTGGTTTTTGCTAAAGTGTCTGATTCTATGTCGAAAAATTCAGATCCAGTTATTATTGAGGAGTTAATCAATTTATTGAAAGAGGAAACCCAGTACATCTATTCTCTTATTTTTAACCCTATTAATCCTGTAGAAATTGAAAAATACAAAAACATCTATCAATTTATAAAATCAATCTAGTTTATAGAATGCTTATAGAGGATCAAATTTTTGAAAAAGGAAAAAAATCTATCATCTTATGTGAGGATGACAGGACTGCTCTTGATGTTGAAAAAGTATTAAAATCAAATTTTTTAGATTTTAATATTACTTATTTTCCTGCTCATGACTTTGTGGCTTTTAGTGATAGTCCTTCTAGTTCTGAAATTATACTCGGCAGGGCAAGTTGTTTTGAAAATTTAGATAGTACTGAAATTTTAATCATTACTATCAACTGTTTATTAACTAAGTTTTCTATTAATGAGGATTTATTAAAAAAAATTACAATTAAAAATAAATCTAAAATTAAGTTAAATCATATTTTAGAACAGTTGGTGTCTTTTGGCTATAACAATCAAAATAACGTCCATACTAAATTAGAATTTTCATTAAGGGGAGATATACTAGATATCTATTCATCAGCCAACAAGCCTTTTAGAATATCTCTTTTTGATGATGAGATCGAAAGTATCAAAGAATTTGATCCCTATACTCAATTATCTACTAATGACAAAATAATCGATAAAATTGATGTCTTTAATTCTTCTTTAGAATTTACAGTTCCTAATAACCCCCTTTATTCAATACTGGATTATTATAAAGCTGATAGATTTATAGCTTTTAATAGTTCTGATATTTTGATTGATCAAAGAATCATATTTCTCGAAGAAGTTTATAAGTCTTTAGAGCTAGAAAATAAACTTGATGATTATTTTCTCAACCTGATGAATTTCAAAGAATTCGAATTTGGGAAATTAAATTTCACTCCCGCTAATTCATTTTTAAATATTAATAAAATCGACTCGTTAGAATATCTCTTAACGTTACAGAAAAAAATTCACATTTACCAAGGTGGTTCTAAGTCATCACTTTTTAGTCAATATGAAGAGATGTTAAAAAAAAGCATCTTTGTAGACAATTCCAAAATTTCTTTTTTAAGCACTGCTATTTCGAAAAATTACTTATTTAATAATGAATTCCATATCAATGCATTTTTAAAGCAATTAAAACCTACAAATTCTGATCAATCAGTTCTTGATTTTAATGATCTTGCATTAGGTGATCCTGTTGTTCATCAAAAACATGGTATTGGGAGATTTGTAGCGATAGATAGAATGCCTTTTAGTGATAAAACGAGAGAATTCATAAAAATTATATATAGAAACAATGATAAATTACTTCTACCAGTAGAAAATCTTAATTTAGTGACAAGATATGGGTTTGAGGATAGTTCTCTTATTTTAGATAAATTAGGTTCTGCGGACTGGTTATCTAGAAAATCTAATATTAAAAAGAAGATCAGATTTATAGCGGATAAATTATTAAAAAATGCAGCCAAACGTTTAAATATAAAAACCGTTCCTTTTGAATTTAATCAATCAGATCTTGATAAATTTAATCAATCTTTTGAATTTGTAGAAACTCCTGATCAACTAACTGCCATTGAACAATCTTTATCTGATTTAACGTTGGGTAAGCCTGCTAATAGATTAATTTGTGGCGATGTAGGTTTTGGTAAAACAGAAGTAGCATTAAGAATTGCTTGTGCAACTTATTTATCAGGTCATCAATTTGTCATTGTTGTCCCAACAACACTTTTAGCTATGCAGCATTTTAAAACCTTTACGAATAGATTTAGTTCAATGAATGTTAATGTGGCAAGCCTATCTAGATTTTCTTCCCTTAAAGAAAAAGAATTAATTTACAAAGGTCTGGGTAATGGCGATATTCAAATACTTGTTTGTACCCATAGTTTATTTAAAAGAGATGTTGCATTTAATAATCTCGGAACTTTAATTATTGATGAAGAGCAAAAATTCGGTGTAGTTCAAAAAGAATTTTTAATTAATAAGTATCCTCAGATTCATATTTTCTCTTTATCGGCCACACCTATTCCTAGAACACTCCAAATGTCACTGATTGGATTAAGAGATTTAAGTTTGATAGGCACGCCACCCACAAATCGTATCACTATTCGAACCTATGTTCAGAAATACGAAAGAGTTGTTCTTTTAACAGCAATTAAAAATGAATTAGATCGTAATGGTCAAATTTTTATTGTTGTACCTAGAATTAGTCATATTCCTTTTGTCGTCAGTGAAATACAAAAAATTGGAATTGATCTGAACTATTCTATCGGACACAGCAAGTTAAAAGAAAAAGAAATAGAGGAAGTGTTTATTAATTTCAGTGGAGGAACTATTAATTGTTTAATTTCAACTAATATTATTGAATCCGGAATTGATATAAAGAACGCCAATACATTAATTGTTTTTAATTCTAATCTATTCGGATTGTCTCAACTCTATCAATTAAGAGGAAGGGTAGGGAGATCTGATCGTCGTGCTTACGCTTATCTATTTCACGATTCAGAAAAACTCATTAGTAAAAGCGCTCTCAAGAAACTTCAAGTTTTATCTAATTATGAAAATTTAGGATCAAACTTCCAGTTAGCTACAGAAGATTTAGAAATTAGAGGCGCTGGAAATTTATTAGGAGATGAGCAAAGCGGTCATGTTAAAGATGTTGGTATAGAAATGTATCAAAATATGCTTAAAGATGAAATAGGACGTCTTAATTCCAAAAATTATGATGAAAAAGATGAGGAGTTTGAAGAATTTGAATTTGATGCATTTTTTGAATATTTCATTCCTAAGAGTTATATTGTAGACGATATTTCTAGATTAATTTTTTATAGAAAATTAACGAATGCAAAAAATTATAAAGAAATTAAAAATACTGAATATGAGTTGATTGATCGGTATGGAAATTATCCAGATGAAATACAAAATCTTTTCAATCTATTAAAGATCAAAATTCAATCTTTATCTTACGGTATTGTAAGATTGAATATCCAGCGCACATACATTGATCTTAAAATTAATATCAAAAATGAAAAATTAAGTAAATTTTTTATTCAATTAGTACAAGAAGGTATGATTAAAATGATATCTTCAGACACAATTAGAATTAAAAATAATATTGATAAAGATTATTTTTATGTGATAAATTTATTTTATAAAAAAATAGAGGGTTTGATTAGTAATGAATGAACAACAAGAACAATTACCTAAAACGAATGCGGAGTGGGTTGTTTATTATCAATCTATTTTAGCTGAATTTACAGATGAAGAAAAAGCAATAGGGTCTCCTATATCTGTTGATGATTTTGCTGAACTTCCCTTGAAGCGAAAGCAAAAATATTTAAAAAAACTCTATTCTCATATTGACGAACAAACCTCTTCAGATTAATATTTTCTCTTATGAGCAGTGAAAGCTTTATTCCTAAAATAGACTTATCTAATTTAATTAAATTTGGTGTAGGTTCTGATGAGTCTCTTGAAACTATTAATGCAATTAAAAAAGCTTCTGAAGAAGTTGGTTTTTTTACAGTGACCAATCATGGAATTTCCATAGACTCTATTAATAATATTTTAGATACTGCTAGAAATTTTTTTCATTTACCGTTAGATAAAAAAATCACTATTGCTCCAAAAAAATGGAACGACAATACGGATACAGTTTATAGAGGTTATTTTCCTAGTGAGGTGAATGGTAAAGAAGGGCTTGATATTGGTGATCCATTATTAACCAATGACATGATGGATCTTATTAAAAAAGAAAAATTTGAAGTTAATCACGACATGTCACTAATAGATAGAGACTGGTCTAATACTATTGATAACTATTATGATCAGGTGTTTGGATTGGGAATAAATATTTTTCAAGCTTTGATTAGTTGTTTTACCCCAAAGGTTGAATTAGCTCATCACGCATTTCAAAGACCAAAAACATTATCTACATTAAGGTTCAATTATTATCCTGAGCAAGATCAGCCTGTAGAAATTTCATCACAAGACGGTGTTGCTCTTGGTTGTGAGACACACGTTGATAGTGGTATTATGACTATATTATACCAAGATAAAAAGGGTGGGTTGCAGGTTCAAAATAGACATACTCTTGAATGGCATGACGTACCTCATGATCCTGACTCTTATGTCGTAAATTCAGGATTAGCGCTTCAGTACCTAACAAATGGATACTTTAAAGCTACTAATCACAGGGTTCTTTTTAATAAAGAAGAGAGAATTTCAATTCCATTCTTTTTCGAACCGTCTTATGATTTTGATATAGATCCCAAGCATTTAGAAATTAATGATAAGCCAATCTATGAAATAAATAATTATGAAGAATTTCTAACAAACTCTTTAAAGAAATTTGTTGAATACGATAGACCTTAGTTCAAATTCTGGCTTCCTGAATTAAAAGCCATATTTTTCAAGATTATCTTCATTCATTCATCCCTCAACTATGATTTATCTCTAATATACCTGGTCGTGTATCTAGTTTATCCTAAAAATTCTATAAATTCTTACTTACCTTTTTTAATAGGGTTTAATAATAGTTTTTTAACATTATATTTATATTTCTCATTATTGTAGTGAAGTGAATTAAGAACTACTATTCTTGAATTTTCCATATCAATTAAAATGGCTCTACCACCAAACCCACCCATACCAAATACAACTTTATCTCTTAGTCCTGGGTAATCCATATGAAATTGACCTCCATATGATTTAGTTCGATTATATTCTGGTTCATTTTTATTATTATTATATTTTTTGGGAATTCTTCTTTTATGTATTTCTTTTAAATATTTACCCACACATGTATCATTTTGATAATCATCCATGATTGCTTTGGCGAGTCTAAGATAGTCAAATCTTGTCATCCTAACCATTGGGTGTCCATTTCCACGATCATCTGAAGTATTTTTTATTTTGCCAAAATGTACACTATTTTTTATTTTTACTTTATCTTGAAAAACTTTATTTAATATTTTTGGAAAATCTTCTCCTGTTTTGTGTTTTACATAATTAAAAAGTAACTGAGTGATAAATCCGTTATAATTATAATAACTTTTTGATTTTGTAGAATTTCTAAAAAAATAACCAAGGGTTGACCAAATAGTATTTGTTTCATATTCATAAGTTAGATTTGCTAATGGATGTCCAGTAGTGCCATTCTTAAACTCATTAATATATTTTTGATCACCTACATTCATGTTTAAAAAATCAATTAACTTTTGATTTTCATAAAGTGTATTACTTAATAATGGCCAATCATTAATTCTATCATCTAGCCCACCAATATATCCATCACATATTGCATGACCTAAAATATATGATGTTACCGATTTATTCATCGACATAGACATAAATTTTGACTCATTATCTAAAAACTCTCCCAATCTATTTTTGGGAGAAATTTCATCAATTAAAACTTCGCCGTCTTGAAAATACAAATAGCTTAAAATGCCTTTAGTCTGCATTTCTTTTTTTACAAACTTATCTTCAATTAAATTAAACTTAAATTCATAAGGCTTTTTTGAGGGTTTGACCTCTACATTTTGCCACTGCATTGTATTAGAATCGCCGACTAAATGGCTATGTTGATATTTATATAAATAATAAATTAGCGTATCTCTATTTGGGTTTGACTTGGAAAGAATACCCCATCTGTTTTTATGAGCTTTTATGTTTAAATTATTTTTAAGCTGTCCGTTAGAATCTTTTTCAAGATATTTGTTAAATCCATTGTCTTGGAGCCACCCATTAAAAAATTTAAATGAGTTTCTGTATTCTTTAGCTAAAACGTTGTTTGAAAATAAAATAATTAAAACTAATATCTTTATAATATTATTCACAATAATACCTTAACAAAAAATCTCAAAATAACTATTTGATTTATCTCCAATATATCTATTAGAATATATAGTTTGTTATTCAAATTGATGAAATTCTTTATGCCATGGAAACTTTATGGAATTTTTTAAATCAATTCTTAATAGGAATATTAATTATTCTCAACAATCCAATTTAAAATATCATTCTTAATTTCTGAATCTTTTTTTAGTAATTCTTTAGCATGTAATTTTGAGTTTGTTATTATTTTTTTAATCTTCATTTGAGGTATTGTTTCAGCTAAGAAATCAACTGCATTTTTAGTGGTCGCTCCCGGAAATAGTTCATCATTGGGACTGCCAATTGCAAGTCCTCTTATCTCACCGATATTTTTTATTAAATTATTATATGTAATGATTTCATTTGCATATTTACCTGATGATTTATGTGGAGCGATTGAGGGTGATAAAAAAACAACTCCCTTAATATCCTTTTTTATTTCCTGATCAGAAATTAAAGACAGTGCAATCCAAGCTCCAAAGCTACCCCCTATAATAAATATTCCATTATTACTTTCATACCATGAACTTGATTTT
>Ga0209710_1003122_pt1 | contig 11248 bp, 11 predicted proteins | sample ArcticOcean_MG_C_5_FD_187436 | JGI IMG/M metagenome (GOLD analysis project Ga0209710, IMG submission 187436) | Marine microbial communities from western Arctic Ocean - ArcticOcean_MG_CB4_138 (SPAdes) (version 2) | ecosystem: Environmental > Aquatic > Marine > Oceanic | place: Arctic Ocean...
AGCTCCAGTTATAGTTTTAAGTGCTTTATTAACACCTGAACCACCCAGTGTTAGATTCAATCCTTCAGGAGTTTCCATTCCCTCTAAATCTGAACCTTTCATAACAGCAAGTGAAGCAACTTCGTCAGCATAACCTTGAGAGAAAGTAATTACTTTTTTTCTTTCATCAGTAATTGACATTCCAGCCATAATTGCATCAAATTTTCTCATTTGAAGAGCTGGTATCATTCCATCCCAATCTTGCTCAACAACTTCACATTGTCTTCCAATGTATCTGCAAAGTGAATAAGCTAACTCTACCTCAAAACCAATAAGAGCACCTGAAGCGTCCTTAGAGTTCCATGGTGGGTAAGCGCCTTCTGTTCCAATCTTTATTTTATCAGCGTAAACATTTCCGATTAATAATAAAGAAGCAAGAACAGTTAAAATTGTTTTTTTAAATATATTCATTTTATTCTCCATAATTTTAGGGGAAGAAATCCCCCTTAGAGATATTTATTTCACAAATTTGCTAATTTAAAAAGAAATTTTTAATGATTAATTGATGATGAAAAGTTCCAAGAACAGTCAAAACTTGGGATGTAAACCCTATCCAAAGTTGTATTTCCAAAATTCTTATTGAAAACATCTAGCCATTTCTCTACCTGCTCTGGTTTCTTGTCTTGGCTACCCACTTGAGCAGTAATTACTCCATTAGGCTTTAATATTCTAATTAACGAATCCATATTATTAGCTGCAAGATCTATGCAAAACTGATCATCATTAAGATCAACAAAAATTTTATCATACTTATCATCTTCAACAGATTTTATACTTTCAAAAGCATCCCCCCAAATACATTTAACTGAATTTTTTTCTGTTGATTTATTGCCAATGCTTCCAAGGTGTTTGTTACAAACCTCAACTACTTCTGGATCAAGTTCATACCAGTCTATAAAATCAAAACCTTTAGACATGCACTCTCTTGCAACTCCTCCATCTCCACCACCAATGATAGCTGCTGTTCCCATGTCTTTATTTAATTTTAAAGCAGCGTTTACAAATGTTGAGCTGTATAAAGCTTCATCATTGGTTGCGACTTGAATTTCGTTATCAATGAATAATGATTTACCAAATTGTTCTAAATCTAATATTTCAATATGTTGACCCACTTTAGATTTAAAATCTTCTAAAACTTCATTTACTACATACGATTTTTGTAATCCAGGCGAACTGTAAATATCATGATATAAAGATTTTGTATCTCTATCAAAAGCTTTTGAGATAATTCTTTTGTGTTTGAATTCTTTTTTAACAATATCTAAGGCAATAGAAGGACTTACTTTTCCACATGTGAAAAAATCAAAACTAATAATCCCTTTTTCTGGAAACGTATGAAAGCTCATGTGACTTTCAGCTAATAAGGCAAGTATAGTAAAACCTTGAGGTTCAAACTTATACTTTAAAATTTCAAGAATTGTAACTTCTGCAGCTTTTGCAATTTTACGTATTACATTCTCGTAGACTGAAGGGTCATACTCTTGAGTAGTGCCTATAATGTCTAAAGTTATATGTTCACCTACTTTAGTCATAAAAATTATTCCCTCTTATAATTTTTTATTAATATTAAATTGGAAGATTTTATATAGGTGTATTGATAATTTTCAACATTTAATCTATTTTTTGATATTGTGCTTAATTAAATTAAAATTGAGCACTTATTAAGCTTGCAAATGCACTAGCTCCTTTTGCTAGATTTTTATTCCAATCATGGTCGGCATTTTCATCCGCATTATCCGATATATATTTAAAGCATTTAAACTCAATATTTTCCAACTTACAAACTTTTGCAATAGCGTAGGCCTCCATATCGACTACATCAACTTCCATATCTATCTTTTTATTAACAAAGCTGTCTCCTGTTCCACAAGAATAACCATCTTTTGATGTAATAATTTCTTTAATTTTATCAAAAGGCGTCTCTCCCAATTCAAAGTCTAACCCTCTAACATCCATATCTCTTTGATAGAATTTAGTACACTCAACTATTCCTTTTAACTCTGTATTAATTGCACCAACTGTACCATAATTAATAATTAGTTTTGGTTTGTGAATATTAATTAACTTTAATGTGTTGTAGGTTGCATTAACTTTTCCAATACCAACGTGGTTAAAATAGTCCAATCCAATAGTTTCTTCTTCAATTGCTGCCAGGAATAATTTGTCCATAGATTTTTTTTACTAAAGATATAAATATATTAATATCATGAATTTAAAAGATTTTATTAGAACAATTCCAGATTATCCAAAAAAAGGAATTCTATTTAGAGATATAACAACTCTGATTAAGGATGCAGATGCATTTGAAGAATGTATTAATCAAATAGTTGAAAGATCTAAAAAATATAAAATTGATAAAATTGCAGCAATTGAATCAAGGGGTTTTGTTTTTGCGTCAGCCGTTTCTTATTTGTTAAAAAAGCCATTTATATTGCTTCGTAAAAAAAATAAATTACCTGCTAAAACTCATTCTATTGATTTTGAGCTAGAATATGGAAAGGCCACTATTGAGGTACATATAGATTCGATTGACAAAAATGACTCTATTTTAATTATTGACGATCTAATTGCAACAGGTGGTACAGCTGAAGCTGCTGCTAAGCTTGTAGAAATGTCTGATGGAAATATTTCAGCTTTCATTTTTGCTATTAATCTTTTTGATTTGGGTGGGTCTAATAATTTAGTTAATAAAGGCTATCAAGTAGAAAGCTTAATGAATTTTCCTGGACATTAATCTTCAAGTCTAAAAAAAGAATTTTTTCCAATTATAGAATTATATAAACCTAAAAATTTATATTTGGATATATTAAATTTATTTTTATTTTGTAAAATTTTATAAATAAGAATTCCCATAAAAAACCTTATTAATTTAGATAAATATTTTTTCAAAGCATAAACATAACTATAGTTTTTTTTATAAAAATAAAATTGAGACCACATCCAATGCCAGTCTCGAAATTTATCCGTAGTTTCTTTATAAGTGGGATTGGCTGCTAAAGACCCCATATTTCCAAGATGCTTTAACAAAAGAATCTTGCTTGAAAAAACTTTACCTCCTTTTTTGATAACGTTATAACAAGCATCAAATTCTTCAAAATACATAAAAAAATTTTCATCAAAAACTTTATTATTTTGAAATTTATCTAAATTAATAAGCATTGCACAACCTATGACCCAGTCGACATCCAATAAATAATTTTTTTTTAATTTAGTTTCTCTTTTCTTTTCAAAATATCCAAATGGTGAATGTATATTTTTATCAGCATACGTTATACCAATAATTGAGAATTCTACTTCACCTTGCAAGTATAATTTTATATTTTCAAAAAAATCTTTATTACAAACTGTATCTGGACTTAAAATTAATCCAAATTTTGTATCTATATTTCTTAATCCAAAATTATTTCCACCACCAAAACCTAGATTTTTGTTTGTACAAATAATTGATAAATTTGGAAAGTTTCTTAATAGAGTTTCTTTATTTCTAAAATCATTAGAATTTTCAATAATTTTAATTTTAACTTCTTTATCAATTGAATTTAAGCAGTCTAATAATATCTGATTGTTTGTTTTATAAGTTAAGATGATTACAGTTAATTGAGATAATATTTCCATATTTATTTTAGTTTAGTTAATCTAATTTAGGTCTGTACCATGATTGTTTACCTGTCAATGCATTTAAGAATCCTGCTGTTCTATTTAAATATATTTTTTTTTTTACTTTATTCATAACAATAAAAAAAAAGACTGTCTTAATTGCTGATAGAAGAAAATTAGGTAATCCATATTTTAATGCTTTTAACAGACCATAATGTTTTTTGTTAAAATAAAATTTTGACCAAATCCAATGCCAATTTCTTGATAGCTCAACTTCACCTTTATAAATTTCGTTAACCGCCTTGCCTCCTAGGTGATTAATTTTTGCTCTAGATGAAATAAATATTTCTCCATTATTTTTTATAACTCTTTTACACAAATCATCATTTTCTAAATACATAAAAAAATTTTCATCAAAATAATTTAAATCTTTATTTTTAGATTCCTTTTCTAAAATTTCATTGATTATTTTTTTATTAAAAAGCATTGCATATCCATCCACGCTCATTACTCTAATCAAGGAATTATCTTGTTTATTAAAATTATCACCTGGATATAATTTATAATTTGGGTATTTTGCATTAACTGAAATTGGAGATAAAATCGCAAAATTCTCATAATTTGTTGAAGAGACCATAAGCTCTTCAAGTGCATTGTGTTCTAATACAACATCTGGATTTAATATAAGAACATATTCTGTCTTAACGAGTTTTATTCCAACGTTATTACCACTTCCCATTCCTAAGTTTTCATAAGTAAGGGTGCACTTAACATTGTTGTATTTTTTTTCTATAAGGTTTTTAAATTCATAATTATTTGAATTTTCTATTATAAATACTGGTATTTTTGGATCTATTGAATCTAAGCATTCAAATATTACATTTTCACTTTTTAGAGTAACAATTACTATTGATAAATTTTGTCCTGTTATTGACATAATATAATGAATATTAAACTATAATTAAAAAACTATACTAATAGTTTTCATTAATGTAAAAAAATAAATATGGAAAAAATAATTGTAACTGGTGGGTTAGGATTTATTGGTAGCAACTTAATAGAATTGTTACTTAAAAAAGGATATTATGTAATTAACATAGATAAAGAGACATATTCATCTAATTATTACAATATAAAAGAATTTAAAAATCACACAAAATATAAATTTATTAAATGTGATATTGGTAGTAATAGAATTAAGAAAATTCTTTTTGACAATAAACCTTCCTGTATTTTTAATCTAGCTGCAGAAACGCATGTAGACAGATCAATAGATAGCCCTAAAGCTTTTATACAAAGTAATATAGTAAGTGTTTATAGTTTACTTGAAAATTTTAAAGAGTATTCCAAGAAAAATAAAAAAACATGTTTAATACATGTTTCGACAGATGAGGTTTATGGTGATATTTTAAAAGGTAGATCTCATGAAGAATACCCTTATAAACCCAGCTCTCCATATGCGGCTAGTAAGGCTGCTTCCGATCATCTTGTTTATTCGTATGTAAGAACTTATAAAGTCCCTGCAATAATTACCAATTGTTCAAATAATTATGGTCCTAAACAGCACCCAGAAAAACTAATTCCAAAGATAATTTATAATATTTTAAATAATAAAAAACTTCCTATATATGGAAATGGTAAAAATTCTAGAGAATGGCTATATGTAAAAGACCATTGTGAAGCTTTACTTAAAATATTTAAAAAAGGAAAAATTGGAGAATTTTATAATATAGGTTCTAATTTCAATTTAGATAATATTAAAATATGTAAAAGCTTAATTAAAACTTCTAAAAAAAAGATTAATTTAGGAAGAAATGTTAAAATACAGTTTATAAAAGATAGACCAGGTCATGACATAAGATATGCACTAAATAGTAATAAGATTAAAAACAAGCTTAATTGGAAACCAAAAATTAATTTCATAAAAGGTATAAATTTAACATTTGATTGGTACCTAAAAAATAGAACTTACTTTAAAGGTTTATCAAAAAAAGACATTATAAATAGAATGGGAAATAAATGATTACAAAAGGTATAATACTTGCTGGCGGTATGGGCAAAAGAATGAGTCCTTTGACTAAAGCAGTTAACAAGCAACTTCTACCAATATATGATAAGCCATTAATTTTTTATCCTCTATCTATCTTGATGCTTGCTAAGATCAGGGACATTTTAATTATAGTTAATAAAGGACAGCTAGATCAATATAAAAAATTATTTCCTAGTGGAAAAAATATAGGCATTAACATTACATTTAAAGAACAAAACAAACCCAATGGTTTGCCTGATGCCTTCATTTTAGGTGAGAAATTTATTGGCAAAGAGAATGTTGCAATGATTTTAGGGGATAATTTTTTTTATGGTCAAAATTTAACTAGTAAACTTTTACAATGTGCAAAGCTAAAAACTGGTGCAAAAATTTTGTTGCATAGTGTTCAAAAACCAGAGTTATTTGGCGTAGCAAAAATAAATTCTAATAATAAAATAATCCAAATTAAAGAAAAGCCTAAAAAATTTATCTCCAATTATGCTATTACCGGTTTATATTTTTTTGATAATAATGTTGTTAAATATGCAAAAAAACTCAAACCCTCTAAAAGAGGAGAGCTTGAAATCATTGAGTTAATTATGAAATATAAGAGAAAAAATATATTATCATCAGACTTTATAGGTCGAGGTGGAGCTTGGCTGGATACTGGATCTATTGAAGACTATTATAAAACATCTGCTTTCGTTCAAGCGATAGAAGAAAGACAAGGAGTAAAAATTGCTTGCATTGAGGAGATAGCCTTACTTAATAATTGGATAAAAAAAAAAGAATTAATTAGTCAAATAAAATTTTATGGGAATTGTCAATATTCTAATTATCTCAAAAGACTGTCCTTTAAAATTAAATGAAAAAAATTTTAATAACTGGCTCTACTGGATTTATCGGATCTAATTTATTAAAAGATCTTTACCCAGAAAATAAAATTTTTTTAATCTTAAGAAATAAATCTCAAAAAAGTAAAAAAATTGAAAATTATAAAGATGTAAAAGTTATTTGGTATAATAATTTTGACGAACTTAATAAAAAACTAAAAAAAATAACAATAGATGTTGTTATTCATTGCGCCACTCATTATGTGAGAAATCATAACTTTGAAGACCTTTTAAAATTAAACAAATCAAATATATTATTCGGTAATGTAATTTTAGAAAATCTTAAATCAATGAAAACAAAAAAATTTATCAATTTTTCTACAGTTTGGGAGGATTATAATTCAATAAAAAATAATTGTCATAATCTATATTCTGCTTACAAAAAGTCCTTTGGGAATTTAATTAGTTATTATTCAAAAACTCTACCAAAAACACTTTTTTTTAACATAATGATTTCTGATACTTTTGGTGAGAATGATAACCGTTTAAAAATTATAAATGTTTTAAGAAGAAATTACAAATATAACAAAACAACAAACATTATATCAAAAAATTTATTTGTTAATCTGTTAAATATCAAAGATATTATTAGTGCAATTAAACTTATACTAAAAAAAAATATTAAAGCTGAAAAATATTTAATTAAAAACAACGTTAGCTATAAAATGATAGATTTAATAAATATTTTTAATAAAAATACAAATAAAAAAATTAAGGTTAAATGGCTATCAAATAAAATCATTAAAGAAAAAATATACACTTATAAAAAGCTAAAAGGATGGACTCCTAAAGAAAGTTCAAAAATTGAAATAATAAAAATTATCCAAAAAAAATAATTATTGTTTTTTATTGGGATTATAATAGAAACTAAATATGAAAAAAATTTATTATGGTAGAGCTGTATATAATCATAAAGAGATAAATGCTGTTATAAAAGTCCTTAAGAATAGTAGCTTATCTTTAATAGATGGAAAAAAAGTTAAACTTTTAGAAAAAACTGTATCTAAAATATTTGGAAAAAAATATGGCTTAATGGTTAACTCGGGATCTTCTGCTAATTTGTTGGCTTTATCTTCTTTTAATTTTAAAAGAGGTTCTGAAATTATAACTCCAAATCTCACATTCTCAACTACTGTAGCACCCATATATCAGTTAGGTTTAATCCCTCACTTTATTGGTGTTGAAAGAAATAAATTTGTTGCCAACCCAGAACATATAGAAAAATGCATTAACAAAAAAACTGTTGCCTTAATGATTCCAAATCTACTCGGAAACATTGCAGACTGGAAAAAGATTAATAAAATTGCAAAAAAATATAAATTAAAGGTGATAGAAGATTCTGCAGATACAATTGGTTACAGTATCAATGGTAAAAATGCTGGACCATTTTCTGATATTGCTACCAACAGTTTTTATGCATCTCATATTATTAGTGGAGCTGGCACAGGTGGTATAGCTTGTTTTAATGATTTAAAACTTTATCAGAGAGCAAAATTACTAAGAGGTTGGGGCAGGTCTTCTGCTACATTTAATGAGTCAGAAGATGCCAATAAAAGATTTAATATTAAAGTATCTGGCATAGATTATGATGCGAAATATGTTTTTTCAGATTTTGGCTACAACTTTTTACCCTCTGAGATATCTGCTACTTTTGCATTAGAGCAAATTAAGAAACTTAAAAATAATATATCAATAAGAAATAAAAATTTTGAATACTTAAAAAATTTTTTCGAACGTTATAGCAATTATTTTCATTTACCAGAGCAATACCCTGGTGTTAAAACACCTTGGTTAGCATTTCCATTAGTTATTAAAAAAAATAATATTTTTAATAGAAAACAACTGCAAATATATTTAGAAAAAAATAATATTCAAACAAGAACTATCTTTACTGGAAACCTGTTAAAACAACCAGCAATGAAAAATAGATATTATAAAAAACATACTGAATGCAATATTATTGCTGATGATGTTATGAAAAATGGAATACTCTTAGGATGCCATCAGGGTATGATAAAAAAGGAATTGGATTTTATTTGTAATAAATTTAAAATCTTTATAGGTAAATAAAAAGATTATTATAATCTTGGTAGTGGGAAGTGGAATCGAACCACAAGCCTCGTGTTTAAAATCATATTGATTTAAATCAAATTATAAGAGGTACATTGGATTATTTTGATAGAGATTTTGAAAGTTTAAAAGATAGTAAGATAATTATTTTTAAAAAATATAAAATTTTTCAAATATATAATAATGCTGATTATATTTCTGCCATACTTAATAAAATTTTAATAAGCTTGATTTTTGTAAACTTGTTTTATAATAACTTAGCGTGGGAACTATAAGAACTATTCTAGCAATATCTGTTGTCTTTGTGCATAGCTATGGGTTTGTATTTGTTGGTGGCCAACTAGCTGTTCAATTATTTTATATCATTTCTGGTTATTTAATTTCTTTTGTTTTAACAGAAGCAAAGACTTATAAAAAAATTTCATCATTTTATTTTAATAGGTTTCTTAGATTGTTTCCCTTGTATTACGTGGTGGCTTTAATCACGTTACTGACAGGAGTGCTAATAGCCTCTGAAGAGTATGAGGTTTTTAATGTTATAAGGGTAATCTTCTCCATTGATTCATTAGGAGGCATTGCATTAGTTTTTACTAATATTTTATTATTAGGACAGGATTGGATAATGTTTACTGGTATACGAGAAGGAAATTTTCAATTAGTAACTGATTTTAGAAATTCAGAAATTCTAATTTATTATGGGTTAATTATTCCTCAAGCATGGACATTAGGTTTAGAGTTAAGCTTTTATTTAATAGCTCCTTTTATTCTTAAACGTTTAGATTTAATAATTATACTTCTGGTAATTTCTATACTGATTAGAATATATTTATATTATATTGGTTTAGGATTGCAGGATCCTTGGAGTTACAGATTTTTTCCAACTGAATTAGCTTTTTTTTTATTTGGTTCACTTTCCCATCAAATATGGAAACCTTATTTATTATCACGAGGGATTATAAATAATAAATTATCCTTAATTGCTGTTTGTTTGGTTATTTTGTACTGCATTTTATTTTTTTTACTCCCTCATAGAGAATATAATGCTTTAATTCTTTATGGGTTATTCATATGCACTTTACCACTCCTTTTTAACTTTCAACTTAACAATAAATGGGATGCTTTAATAGGTGAGTTGAGCTATCCAATATATATTAGCCATATGCTAATCATAACATTAGTTAATTTCATTTCAAAAAAAATTTTTAATGTTCATTATGAAGCTTTAACTGGAGCATTAATTATAGTAATATGCTCAATTGTGTTCAGTTTATTTTTAAATATAACAATAGGCAAAATTATTTCAAAAGCTAGACACAAAGTTAAAATTAATCAGTAATAAATTAATAAGATAAATGGTAGCGGGAAGTGGAATCGAACCACTGACCTCAGGCTTATGAGTCCTGCGCTCTAACCGACTGAGCTACCCCGCCACTTAATTATCATTGATTTATAGTAGATATTATTTTTAGTGCAATCAAGTATTTGAAAGAGTTGTTTACTTTAAGAACGTGATCAACGTTCCTAATAATGAAAGTCCTAATACAGTAGAGCTATAAAAAATGATTTTTTTTTTAATTTCATTTTTTTCATTCATTCGTACTCGATTCAATAATTTATTGATGTCTACAGCTCTCTTTTGATCAATATATTGTAATGGAATAGTTTTTTTTTGAACTTTTTTTTCACTGATATGTTTTCTGTCATGAAAATAAGTTTTTTGCATGACGTCATTTAATCACCAATTATTTAACTCGGCAACTAAAATTATAAAAATCTAACATATTTATCTTTTAGAGGAGTGGTCTCTACTAGTGCTGGGAATTTTTGTTTAGCGACTTCAATATATAGGTCCATTTTTGAAAGCTCTTCATTTGAATGTACTGAACTTACGTACCCAAAAGACAGGTTTTTTTTATAATTAAAGGAATAATTCCCAGATGTTGTTCTTCCTATAATTTTATCTCCTAGATAAATTGGTTCTTCATGTAATAATAGAGGTGTGCCTGGCTTACTTTCTTTAAGTGACAGCATAATAAATCTTCTGCTCTGTTTTTTATCTTTAATTTTTAATAAGCTTTCTTTGCCGATAAAGTCGATTTCTTTTTTATAACTAATTGCAAAATTTAATCCTGCCTCGTATTGATTTTCTTCTGGAGAAATGTCGTGACCCCAATGTAAAAATCCACTTTCCATTCTCATGATATCCATTGCGTGTGAACCACAATGAGATAAATTATGATTTTTTCCCTCATCTACAATCAATTGATAAATTTTTTTAGCATCTTTATTTTCTATATAAAGTTCAAATCCTAACTCACCAACATAAGATAATCTTTGGGTCCAAACTTTTTTTGAGTTAAGTGTTATAAATTTACCATAACCAAATTTAAATTTTTCATTGCTAAAATCATCCTTTGAGATTTTTGAAATTAAGTTTCTACTTTTTGGTCCAAAAATTCCTAAACAAACAAGATCATCAGTAATATCTTTAAATTCTAAATTGGGTGATAAATGTTTTAAAATATGTGCTTTATCATGAGTTCTTGTTGCAGCTGAACTTATTATTCTAAAATGATTTTTATCAATACAAATAACAGTTAAGTCTGTTTCAATTCCTCCA
>Ga0209710_1003124_pt1 | contig 11245 bp, 10 predicted proteins | sample ArcticOcean_MG_C_5_FD_187436 | JGI IMG/M metagenome (GOLD analysis project Ga0209710, IMG submission 187436) | Marine microbial communities from western Arctic Ocean - ArcticOcean_MG_CB4_138 (SPAdes) (version 2) | ecosystem: Environmental > Aquatic > Marine > Oceanic | place: Arctic Ocean...
AAACCTTTACTGCATGAGATTGCAGCTGGTAGTTTAAATCCAGAAAAAGATGAACTTGATTATTTAGCACAAGCTCATTGGCATAATTTTAAATTTAGACTTGGAAGAATGATTGGCCTTGATCGAATTAGGAAAGAAATTATTTTAGAATCTTTTAAGGATGACGAAGGTGCTGAAATTATTCCAAATCGCAAATTTCATTTCGACACCCTCATTATTTCTGTAGGAAGTACGATTAATGATTTTGGAATTAAAGGGGCTGCTCAAAATGCCATAGCTCTTGATACTCAAGATCAAGCTGAACGCTTTCATCAAAGGCTTCACAATGCAATTTTAAAAGCCCAAACTCAATCATCTGATGATTTTGGATTCCCATTGAAAGAACCTGAGCAATTAGAGGTCGTTATTGTAGGTGCTGGTGCAACAGGAGTTGAATTAGCAGCTGAGCTTCATAAGGCGACTAGAGAAATGACAGCTTATGGATTAGATAATATTAATCCTGATAGAGATATTAAGATTTCTTTGATTGAAGCAAGTGATAGACTGCTTCCTGCTCTTCCTAAAAGAATGAGTTACTCAGTAGAAAGTGAGCTGAAGAAATTAAATGTTAACTTATATCTCGGTGAGAAAGTCACAGAAGTAACAAACAAGGGAATAAAAACAGATACTGGACGTTATATAACTTCTAAATTAGTAGTGTGGGCTGCTGGTATTAAAGCCCCTACTTTTTTAGCTAACATTTCTGGCTTAAAGACTAACAAAATTAATCAGTTAGAGGTACTTTCAACACTTCAAACCACTGAAGATTCTAATATTTTTGCATTTGGGGACTGTGCAGCCTGCCCAATTAAACCTGGTTCTTCTGAGCTAGTGCCTCCAAGAGCACAGTCCGCTCATCAACAAGCATCTTTATTGTATAAAAGTATGAAGAAAGTAATAGCAGGTAAAAGCGATTCATTGCCTCAGTATAGTTATAAAGATTATGGGTCATTAGTTAATTTAGGCCGCTATACAACGGTAGGTAATTTAATGGGATCCCTAATGGGAGGAGCTATGTTTATTGAGGGTTTAATTGCACGCCTAATGTATTTAATGTTGTATCAAATGCACTTAATGGCGCTTCATGGAATTATGAGTGTTATTTTTAGATTACTAGCTAAAGGAATAACAAGAAGGTTTGAAACACATGTTAAGCTTCATTAATCATTTGCTTTAGCATAATAAAGACTAGCTACAGTCATCGAAAGCAAAACAAAAAAGCCAAAGATAAACATGATTCCATTGATTGGAATATTACTTTTTACCATTAAGGTATACGTGCCGCTCAATATAAGAATCCCTAGGTTTTCATTAAAATTTTGAACTGCTATTGAATGTCCTGCTCCAATTAATAAATGTCCTCGATGCTGAAGAAGGGCATTTAGTGGAACAATTAGTAAGCCACTAAAGATGCCTACAAGAGTTAAAACAATAGCTGCTGATTGCCAAGTTGTGATAAAAAACATTGAGCATACTAGTCCGCCCATAATTATTCCAACAGGCAATATTTTTGTAGAATCTTTCATTTTAATGAAAAATGCTGCAATTATCGCCCCTATCGCAACACCAAATGCCACACTTGCTGATAATGTTGTTGATTTATCTAAACCATAACCTAGCGCATAAGCAGCCCATGCAATAATTACAAGTCTTAGCGTTGCTCCAGCCCCCCAGAATAAAGTTGTAATTGTTAAAGAAAGTTGCCCTAATGGATCACTCCATAATTTTTTATATGAATGTAAGAAATCTTTTATTAAAGACCATGGGTCATTCTTTTTTAGCTTATGATTGGTGGGGACATTAGGCATGTATTTGTTAAAAATAGCTGCTATTAAATAAAGAATGCTGATGGTAATTATTGCCGAATCTACGTCGTATACTGCAATAACACCTCCAAATATCGCACCTAAAATAATTGCAGCTACGGTTGTACCTTCGACCCAACCATTAGCAGCTACCAAAGATTTAACTGGAAGTATTTCGGTTAGAATCCCATATTTAGCTGGGGAATAAGCTGCGGCCCCTATACCAACAATACCATAGGCATATAGTGGAGGCATTCCAAATAGCATTGCTAAACAACCAATCAATTTAATACCGTTAGAAATAAACATAACATGTTTTTTTGGCCATGCATCTGCAAAAGCTCCTACAAAAGGCGCAAGTGCAATATAAGAAAATACAAAAAATTGAAGCAAAAGAGGTTGGTGCCAGGTTGGCGCATTAAGTTTGGTTAGCAGTGCAATTGCTGCGAACAGAAGAGCATTATCTGCTAAGGCCGAAAGGAATTGGGCTGATAAGAAAAAGTAAAAACCTTTGGTATGAATATGGTTAGAGGATTTCAGTTGCATAATCTGCTAACCTCGATCTTTCTCCACGAAGTAGAGTGATGTGTCCGTTATGACCCCATCCTTTAAATCGATCAACAACATAAGTTAATCCTGAACTTCCTTCAGTTAAATAGGGAGTATCAATTTGCCCAATATTACCTATACATACCACCTTAGTTCCTGGACCTGCTCGAGTAATTAATGTTTTCATTTGTTTTGGTGTTAGATTCTGAGCTTCATCAATAATCAAGTATTTTTTTAGAAAAGTACGGCCACGCATAAAATTTAAAGATTTTATCTTTATTCTTGATCTTATTAGGTCTTGAGTAGCTGCTCTCCCCCAATCCCCTGCATTATCATCTGATTTATTAAGAACATCTAGGTTATCTTCTAATGCACCCATCCACGGGGTCATTTTTTCCTCTTCCGTGCCTGGAAGAAATCCAATATCTTCCCCTACAGAAACAGTAACTCGCGTAACAATAATTTCACTATAAATTTTCTTATCTAATACTTGGTCTAATCCAGCAGCTAGGGCTAATAAAGTTTTACCAGTGCCTGCTTGACCAAGAAGAGAGACAAAATCTATATCAGGATTCATTAGTAAGTTTAGTGCAAAGTTTTGCTCTTTATTTCTAGCATTAATACCCCAAATATTATATTTAGAGTGGGAAAAATCGTGAATAACTTCCAATGTAGCAGTCTTGGCCTCTATCGATTTAACAATTGCATGAAATGATTTATCAAAATCAAAATATATAAATTGGTTAACTAAAAAGCTTGAACAAAGAGGCCCAGTTAAACGATAGAACATTTTTCCTTCTTTTTGCCAAGACTCCATTCCTTTGCTATGTTTTTCCCAGAAATCTTCTGGGAGATCTATTGACCCCTTATACAGAAGCTCACTATCCCCCATCACTTTGTCATTAAAGTAGTCTTCAGTATTTATATCCAATGCTCTTGCTTTAATTCTGATATTAAAGTCTTTGGATACTAAGATTACCTGTCTATTTTTTTGTTTATTCTTAAGGTCTGCAACGACACTCAAGATTTGATTATCTGCTTTACTACCAGAAAGCATCGGTAAATCAAAATCTATAGGATGTGTTTGTAAAAATAAATTACCTGAGATATGAAAATTAATTTTAGACTTTAAAGGACAACCTAATGAAAGTTTGCCGTCATATGGACCTATAATCTCTTCTAGGTACCTGTGAGTTTGTCTTGCATTTCTTGCAACCTCACTACTACCTTTTTTATTGTTATCTAATTCTTCAATTGTAACCATAGGTAGATAAATATCATGCTCCTCAAATCTAAACAGACAAGACGGATCATGTAAAAGAACATTGGTATCAAGAACAAAAAGTTTTGTTAGGGCCATTTTTTTTTTCATTAGATATCTACTTTAGAGCTTCGAGGATCTCTTCAATATGGCCATTAACTTTAACGCCTCGCCATTCATTTATTAACTTACCTTCAGGGTCGATTAAAAAAGTACTTCTTTCTATGCCCCTTACCTTTTTACCATACATATTTTTCATTTTTATAACATTAAATAAATTACAAGCAATTTCTTGGGAGTCACTTAGGAGCTCAAATGGAAAATTATATTTAGCCTTAAAGTTCTCATGAGATTTTATAGTATCTCTAGATACCCCAAATATCTCTACATTCATTTTTTTAAACTTGCTAATATTTTCTGTGAAATCAATACCTTCATTTGTGCAGCCTGGCGTTGAGTCTTTTGGGTAAAAATATATAACAATGTATTTACCAAGAAAGTTTGATACGTTAAAAGATAAATTATTAGTCCCTTCAAGTTCAAAATTTGGTACCTTGTCATTTAAATTAATATTTTCCATATAATACTGACCCTTTACTAGTCTTGAAGTTTAAAAGAAATTGGAACAACTACATTAAAAATTTTAGATTCAAGCTCTTTTGGTGGCTTGGGAAAAGGAGAGGCTCTTTTCACCATATTCATTCCTTCAGTATCTAAAATTTTAAACTCACTCCCTTGTTTGATTTTAGCCTTAATTAGGTTGCCTTGCCCATCAATTTTTAGATCAATAATAATTTCACCTTGCCACCCCCTCATTTGAGCAATTCGAGGATATCTTCTTTGTCTAGCTATAGATTTAGTTAATTTGGCACTATAGCTTTCAATTGTCTTTTTAATGGCGGAAGGACTTATATTATTATTTTTTTTTGGCAAAGCGATTGGTTCTGGTTTAACAATTTCTGGTTTAACAATTTTTTTAATTGGCAATAGCTCTTTAGGTTTTATTTTTTTTATAGTTTTTGGTTCTGGCATTGAAAGAACTTCTTTTATCCTTTCTGGCTGATTTATTAAAATATCTATATCTAATTCGATTGGTAATTTTGCATCTTTCAGGTTTAGCGATGGAATATAAAATAAAAATGCAGCATGAAACAATAAAGATAAAAGAATTGTTTCAATTAAAGATAGGCCACGTTTATTTTTAAAAGACAGGGATGACAAATTAATTATTTAGATTTTATAGAAAGATAATAATTATAGCTTATTTGTAGAAAATAATTAATGAAATCAACCCTATATAAAACTAGCCATTAATTGAATATCAACTATCTCACCAGCTTTAATTGCACCCCTATCCATACCCAGAACTATGAAGCAATTTGCTTTACTCATGGAGCTTAGGATCCCAGACCCTTGCTTACCTGTTGTTTTAACTTTCCACAACCCATTTGATTGAAATAGTGTGCCTCTTTGAAACTCTGTTCTCCCTGGCTTTTTAAAAATTGATTCTACGCACTCTACCTTTAATAACGGAATTGAATCATCAATTTTAAATCCCATACGAATTTTGAGTGCACCCTGAACAACTTGATAAAAAGTAACCATCGCTGAAACAGGATTTCCCGGTAAACCGAAAAAGTCAGCTTTACTTATTTTCCCATAAGCCATTGGCCTTCCTGGTTTAATAGATAATTTCCAAAATAAGACCTGACCTATTTCCTTTAAAACTTCTTTCATATAGTCAGCTTCCCCTACTGATACCCCACCAGTAGTAATAATTATATCGGCATTTTTTGCTGCTTTAAGAAGCGTATTTTTTATAATTATTTTACTGTCAGGAATAACGCCTAGATCTATACATTCGACATTTAATCTATTAAGCATTGAATGGACAGTGAAATGATTGCTATCATAAACTTGCCCTGATTTTATTTTTGTTCCAGCTTTAACAATCTCATCTCCTGTCGAAAAGAATGCTACTTTCAATTTTTTAAATACCTTCACCTTGGAAAAACCTAAAGAAGCTATTAGGCCCAGCTCTGCTGGATAAAGTAATGTGCCTTTATTTAAGGCAATATCTTTTTGTTTTATGTCTTCGCCACACTTTCTAATATTTGCTCCAATTTTTGGAATTTCAATAAATGTTATTTGATTATTTGAATAATTTACTAATTCAATTGGTATAACGGTATCAACTCCTTTTGGAATCTTTCCACCTGTCATAATTTGTATTGCCTCACCATTTTTAATACTTAAATTAATTGGCTTTCCAGCCAACACCGTATTTTTAACGATCAATGTTTTAGTATTTTTTAATGAGGACATATTGAATCCAAACCCATCCATAGCTGAATTATTGTAATTTGGAACATTGATAGGAGATACTAAATTAATAGCAAGTACTCGATTCAAAGAATCCATGAGGCTTACAGATTCAGTATCTTTGATTGGTTTTAGAAAGGTACTAATTAATTTTTTTGCCGCCTCAATTTGCATTGCGTTAGGGTCGTACTCAGCAAGACAACCAGGCTCGTTTGACAAGTCTTTTAAAGTAATTTTTTTAGTCATTATTTTTTATTAGCCCTATAACTATTTTGATATTCAGCTATAAAATTTACTATTGAACTTATGTCATTTATGTCAAAGGATGGAATTTTTATATCTAACAATAGATCTGATATGAAAGCTATTATGTTTGAATCTTTTTTAAATAATATTTCCTTAGAAATTTCTTTTCTATGGATTTCAATCTTGGGGTAATTCATATTTTTTAATCCTTCGATTAAGATAATATCAGCGTCAGAACTAATTTGAGTAATCGCTTGCTCTATATTAAATATATTTTTTACATTTTCTGTAATAAGGGCAAATCGATGATCATTAAAAATTAAGGTTTGATATGCCCCAGATTCTCTAAGACGAAAACTATCTTTTCCTGGCGTATCAATATCAAACTTATGATGAGCATGTTTTATTGCTGAAACAATAAAGCCTTTTTTTATTAATTGAGGAATTATCTTCTCAATTAAAGTTGTCTTTCCGCTACCACTGTTTGCAGCACAAACCCCTATTATGCAGGGGGATTTAACTATTTTCTGCTTCAACTTTTGATAACTCACTAAGGTTGTTAATATTTGTAAAAGATTTTAGATCTGAAAATCTAACTGTTTTATAGTTATTTTCTTTTATCCACAATTCCATTTTTCTTCCTCCTGCACTAATAAAATCTTCTAAATTTTCTATTAGAGAACGATGACACAACATAAAGACAGGCTCTAAATTATCATAAAGGGTAGGCAGTATTATAGTAGGGCCTTTATCTTTAATACAAAAGCTTAATTTTTCTACTAAGTTTATGGGTAAGAATGGCGAGTCGTTAGGGCAAAATTGTACCCAGTTTTTTTTTGCGTGAAATAATCCTGCTTGAATTCCTGCAAGGGGGCCAGGTTTGTTCAGAATTCTGTCTTTGAATTGGATATTTTCTGGAAAGATTGTAATAGGCTGGTTTGTATTAATTGATACATGGCAAACCTGTGCTTTTAACCTATCATATACATGCTCAATTAAGTGTTTAGTTTTTAATTTAATAAGAGATTTATTTGTGCCCATTCTTTTTGATTCCCCACCCGCCAGAATTACTCCTTCTATTTCAGTATTCAATTAACCACCTGTGTGAGACATAAATCTAACAACAGCTGGCTTGCTATCAGAAAGATCAAAGGTATGAGATTCTGGCTTAATTTTCATGCTGTTTATGATAGCCTCTATTATTGGGTCATCATTATGTGGACTAGCCTTGATTAATGGAAGTAGCTCTACTTTTTCTTCATGCCCAAGACATAAAAATAATTCACCTTTACAGCTTATTCTGACTCGATTACAGCTTGCACAAAAATTGTGGCTATGAGGCGATATCAAACCAATTTTTGTATTTGAGTCATTAACTTGCCAATATTTGGCAGGCCCCCCAGTAGCAAAATTTGATTTTGAGAGTTTATAATGATTTTGTAGTGATTTTAATATGTCATCATTACGAACAGAGGTTTCACTTCTATTAAATTGCGTTTCCCCAATAGGCATTTCTTCAATAAATGAAATATCAAAACCAGAATCAACAGCAAAATTAACCAGGTTAAAAACTTCATGCCCATTTAAATTTTTCATCAGAACGACATTCAATTTAATTTTTTTAAAACCTATCTTTTTTGCATGCTGAATACCTTCTAACACTTCATTCAATTTTCCAATTCTAGTCATACGCATAAAAGTATCAGGGTCTAAACTATCAAGGCTGATATTAATTCTTTCAACGCCGGAATCTTTAAGCATAGAAGCCTTATGTTTTAATTGGCTCCCATTTGTTGTTAATGTTAATTCTTTTAAATTATTTTCTTTATTTATTGTTTTAAATAACCAATCTATATTCCTTCTTACTAATGGCTCACCGCCTGTAATTCTAACTTTCTCAACACCTAAACCATTGAATATCCTTACCACTCTGGCAATTTCTTCTAACGACATTAGGTCATTTTTAGGTATAAATGTCATTTTCTCAGACATGCAATAAACACATCTAAAGTCACATCTATCAGTAACTGAAACTCTAATATAATTTATTTTTCTATTGAACTGATCTATAAGCATAATGGTCCTATAATCTAATATACTATTTAAAACTCTTTGATGCTGTTGCTGCTTTATAATTTTAACTTAAAAGAGTGTTAACAATCTCAATCAGATGAGTTGCTAAACTTAAAGTATAATAACCTTAAGCTAAATATAAAGTAAATAAAGTAAATAAAGTAAAGAAAAAATTAAAAAATGACTTTATCAAGTAAACAATTAGAAAAAATACAGGGACATGTTGAAAAACATCTAAATGTTCCAGGTGCTTTACTGCCTTTAATGCATGCTATCCAAGACGATCTTGGGTTCGTCCCAGAAGAATCTTATAAGCCTATTTCAAAAGCTTATAATTTATCTATAGCTGAAATCCATGGCTTTATTACTTTTTATCATCATTTTCGAACACACGCACCGGGTAAAAATATACTACAAATATGCCGTGCTGAGTCTTGTCAGGCTTTGGGTGCAGAAAATATTGAAAATTATTGTCAAGAAAAATTGGGGATTAACTATCATGAAACAACCAAAGATAATTCAATTACACTAGAGCCAGTTTATTGTTTAGGGAATTGTGCCTGCTCACCTGCAATTATGATTAATGAGGACATAGTGGGCCGAGTCACTCCAGAAAAAATAGATGAAATTATTAAAGAAGCTAGGGAAAGCTAATGGCATATAAAATTTTTATTCCCAGAGATTCAAGCGCATTATCCTTGGGTGCTGATAAGGTTCATGAAGAAATTTTAAATGAATCGAAGAAGAGAAATATTGATGTAGAGATTGTTCGTAACGGTTCGCGAGGGTTGTTTTGGCTTGAACCCATGGTCGAAGTCGAGACTTCAAAAGGGAGGGTAGCATACGGTCCAGTAACTATTTCTGATATTAATTCTTTATTCGATAGTGAATTTTTCTTAGGGAATAAACATCAATTATCTTTAGGAATTACAGAGGATATGAAATGGTTGAAAAATCAAGAAAGATTAACCTATGCCCGAGTTGGAATAACAGACCCTTTAAGCATTTTAGACTATGAAAAATGGGATGGCTTTAAGGGCCTTAAGAATTCTCTTAAGTTAAGCCAAGAGAATATCATTAAAGAAATTGCTGATTCTGGCTTGAGAGGAAGAGGAGGGGCTGCATTCCCAACGGGTATAAAATGGAAAACAGTTTTAGATGCCCCATCAGAAAAGAAATATATTGTCTGTAACGCAGATGAAGGCGACTCTGGAACCTTTTCTGATCGAATGATAATGGAAAATGATCCATTTGTTTTGATTGAGGGAATGATTATTGCAGGCCTTGCCGTTGGGGCAGATCAAGGATACATATATTTACGTTCTGAATATCCACATGCTCTAAAAATTTTAAATGAGGCAATAGATATAGCTATAGAAAAAGGGTACTTAGGTAAAAATATTCTTGGGTCAGATTTCTCATTCACTTTAGAAGTTACTCGTGCTGCTGGTGCATATATTTGTGGAGAGGAAACGTCCTTGCTTGAAAGCCTCGAAGGTAAAAGGGGGATGGTAAGGTATAAACCACCATTGCCAGCTATTGAAGGGTTGTATGGAAAGCCAACTGTAGTAAATAATGTCATATCTCTTGCTACAGTCCCAATCATTATGGATAAAGGCGCTTCTTTTTATGCTAATTATGGCATGGGCCGATCTAAAGGTACACTTCCTATTCAATTAGCTGGTAATTTAAAACAGACTGGCTTAATAGAAAAAGCTTTTGGTATTTCATTAAGGGAGTTGTTATATGATTTTGGTGGCGGGTCAGCAACTGGGAGACCGATTAAGGCAGTTCAAGTCGGCGGGCCTTTAGGGGCATTTTTACCTGAAGAACAATTTGATACGCCATTGGATTATGAAAAATTTACCGAAATCAAAGCTGTCGTTGGGCATGGCGGTATTGTTGCATTTGATGATACTGTAGATATGTCAAAAATGGCTAGGTATTCATTTGAGTTTTGTGCAATTGAGTCATGTGGAAAATGTACCCCATGTCGAATTGGATCAACTCGAGGGATGGAGGTAATTGATAAAATTAAAGAAGGCGTGGACCAGGAAAAAAATGTCTTATTGTTGAGAGATCTAGGGGATACCATGGTAAATGGCTCTTTATGTGCAATGGGCGGTATGACGCCATCTCCGGTTATAAGCGCACTGAATTTCTTTCCTGAAGATTTTGGACTTGAAAAAATCGACACTTCGGCATAAGATTATAAAATATTTAATAAAATTAATAACTTAAAGAATAGTACATATGGATGATACAAAAGATTTCGGTACACCAAGAAAAAGCTCTGAGAAGCTAATCAATTTAAATATTGATGGTATTGATGTATCAGTTCCTGAAGGAACTTCTGTAATGCGTGCAGCTTCGGAAGCGGGAGTGAGCGTTCCAAAATTATGTGCAACAGACAGTTTAGATCCATTTGGCTCTTGTCGGTTATGCCTTGTTGAGATTGATGGTAAACGAGGTTATCCAGCATCTTGCACTACCCCAGTAGAGCAAGGATTAAAAGTGCATACTCAGACACCAAAATTGGCTGATATTAGAAAGGGTGTGATGGAGTTATATATTTCTGATCACCCCTTAGACTGTTTAACCTGTGCTACAAACGGTGATTGTGAACTTCAAGACATGGCTGGAGCAGTTGGTTTAAGAGATGTTCGTTATGGCTATGATGGTGAGAATCATTTGGAATCGGAAAAAGACGAATCTAACCCATATTTCACCTTTGACCCATCTAAATGTATTGTATGCTCAAGGTGCGTAAGAGCATGTGAAGAGGTTCAGGGAACATATGCCTTAACTATTGACGGAAGAGGGTTTGAATCAAAAGTTTCTGCTGGAAATAAAGATTTTATGGATTCAGAATGTGTCTCTTGTGGAGCTTGTGTCCAAGCTTGCCCAACAGCAACCCTTGTAGAAAAAAGTATTATTGATCATGGGCAAC
>Ga0209710_1003126_pt1 | contig 11244 bp, 9 predicted proteins | sample ArcticOcean_MG_C_5_FD_187436 | JGI IMG/M metagenome (GOLD analysis project Ga0209710, IMG submission 187436) | Marine microbial communities from western Arctic Ocean - ArcticOcean_MG_CB4_138 (SPAdes) (version 2) | ecosystem: Environmental > Aquatic > Marine > Oceanic | place: Arctic Ocean: Canada...
CCGCTCGGCACTTTCCGTAGTTTCGGTCGCAAGCAGCTCATGTGAAACGCCCCGTCGCACCCGTCGCAAAGCAGCGCGTCTCGCTCATCCGCGCAGCCGCACAGCTTGCACGCCTCCGAGTCCTCCGGTTTCGGTTGCGGTTGCGACGATTTCGCGTCCTCCGGCTGCTGCAGCACCTGCTCGCAAATCGCGTCGTCGCATACGCCGGCATCAGCCACGGTTTGGAAAATCGTCTTTGTCTGCACGACCGTCACGGTTTGGATTTCAACCGGCTTTATGTTGATCAGCAGCTGCACTTTACCTTCCTCTGCCGCAGCAACCGCGGCGGCAACCGCGGCCGCGCACTCGTTGACCGCAATCGCAGCAGCCGCCGAAGCCTCGGCGGCTTGCGCAGACACCGTGAGGTACGCGTTTTTGGACCGCGCGAACTTTTGCTTTTCGCGAAGCAGCGCGGCGCGCGTCGCGCGAAGCGCCCTTAATACGATTAACAAGAAAGTGTCAGTCGATCGTAACGTGTATTACGTAAACAGTCAGGGCAGAGGGAATAGTCCCTTCTGGTACGAGTATGGGCAATCGCAGAGGCGGTGTGTGGTGATTGGGAAAGCCCCGCACCTGTGGATCTGCGCGACGCGCGCGGAAAGACCGCCGTGCAGCTTGTTTCCGTTGTTCCCGCGTCTGGATTTCACGATGACCGTGGCGGGCGAAATGTGGTCGACGCCGGCGAGCGAGACGCGCGCGGCGGATTTGGGAGTTGCCGCCGCGGCGAGCTCCGCCTGCGCCTCGACAACCGCCTCCGCGAGGTTCTGTTCTAGCCACTGTTGCACCTTCTCCGGAGTCACGGCGTGCGCCGCTTCCAGCGCGAGTTCGATCTCAACCGCAGCCTCCACATCCGCGACACCCTCCGCAACGAGCGCGGCGTCCACGGCGAAGGCTTCATCAAAGTCAAACGCGGGCGCGTCTTGTTCTTCTTCTTCGCGCGCCGCTTCGCGCGCGGCGGCGGCGCCAGCCTCCGCCGCCGCCTCCGCGGCTTCAATCGCCGCCGCGTGTTCCGCTCTGGCCACGAAAGGCGACGCGCCTGAAACAATATCTTCGCGCGTCTCGTCCACGTCCAGCATGGTCGGCGCCGGCGACGCTCCGGTGCAAAGTTCCTCCGCCTCCTCCGCCTCCAAAGCTTCCAATGCCAAAATACGCGCAACCGCGCCTTGCTTGGCGTGGCCACCCGGGGTTTGCGCGATTCCCGCGTACTGCTCCAGGCCAGTCATCAACGCACACGCCGTGGCCTGCGCGTTACATTCCATACCCGCCGCGGGGGTGTTCTGCGGCGCGCGGACGCCGGTGCCCTGAGAAGAAGCGCGCGAGCGGGTGGATCGCGTGCCGCGAACGGAGCGACCGCCCGAGGTCATCGCCGGCGACGCGCCGGTCGCGTCGGTGCCGGTCGGGGACGCCACGAACGGGCTCGCCTTGACCGCTGATTTGATCGTGCTCAATGGCGAAGCTTTGCACGCGGGGGAGTAGTGCGGAATCGGGCCGGTGTTCCCGACGTCACCAAGGCGGAACACGGGAATGTCATCCGCGGTGTCACCGCCGGCTTCGCCGGATCCGGAAACGTCAAGGTCCGTTTCGTCCATCTCCGTACCAGCAATCGAGTAAGGCGCGCCGTCCGTGCGGCCGCTGCCCAGTACGCCCTCCTCCACGATGGTCACGTCCACGCCCCGCACGCCGTCGTCCTCGTCCATCGTGTCTTCCCCCCGCATCATGATTTCCTCGAATCCTCCCTCCGTCACGATTTCCAACGGCTCTTCTTCGCACCCCGCCTCGTCGTCCTCGTCCTCCTCCACGCGGCTGGGCGGCGCGTGCGGCGTTCCCTTGCGCTTCAACCCGGATGTGCTTTTGCGCTCCACGGGGGTTCCGGCGACGTCGTCGGTGACTTCGCACTGGCCGATGGCGAAGGACACGGCAGTTCGCTTGGACTTTCCCGTGGATTGGGGCGAGGCGAGGGACCTTGTACGCGAGCCCGACCGCGACGGCGACTTCGCGGGAGACTTTTTAGTCTCTTCACCTGTCTGTTCCGCGTGTTCCGGCGCCTTCGCCGTGAACTTGGGAATCGGCCCGGTGTGCCCGACGCACCCGATTCGGTTTACAATCGCGTCATCCAACTCCTCGTCCTCCTCCACGCCTTCCGAAATAGCCTCCGAGTACTGTCGGCTTGGCGTGCGGCGGCGCTTCTCCTCGCTGTGCAAGTGCTGGTTGGGCGCGATCCTGCCGCACACTTCGGGCTCGCCGTTGTGCGGCGGGATGAACCGCACTTGTTCCATGGCGTCGTCGCTCGCGAAACGAATCCCCAAACTCTTGCGTTTCGCCGCGGACCCGGGCACCAGAGGCGCGCCGATGCGCGCCTCCATAGGCTTCAGGGAAGGCCGGGGCGACCTCATCGGGGACGCGGAAGACGCCTTCGCGGGAGACGCGGAAGCTTCCTGCACGAAAATGGGGGACAACGCGAACCCGAGCGGCGCGGCGGGTGACGCGCTGGCCGCCTTTTTCGCCGACCGCGGGGACTTGGACGTCGACTTTGGTGACTTCGCCGCGGGGGACGCGACCACCGGCGCCTCCTCCACGAAACTAACCTCCATCGACGCCGCTTCCTCGGCCACGAGCGTGTCCACCGCCTCCGCGACGAGCGCGCGCGCCGCGCGGGTGTGCGGCGTGAGCTTGTTCGTGGACTTGGGGGACTTCGCGGGGGTCGCCGCCTTGGCGAAAGACGCTTGGTTCGCCGCCGCCGCGTCGTTTTCAGCCTCGACGAGAGCTTCCACCGCGTTCGCGACGAGCGCGCGCGACGCCCTGGTGTGCGGCGTCATCGCGGGGGACTTCTTCGCGGACTTGGGGGTCTTCGCGGGAGTCGCGGTCTTCGCGGCGGTCTTCGCGGGAGTGGGTTCCTTCAAGGGAGTCGCGGTCTTCGCGGGCGTCGCCGCCTTCGCGGGAGTCGCGGTCTTCGCGGGCGTCGCCGCCTTCGCGGGCATCGCCGCCTTCGCGGGCATCGCCGCCTTCGCGGGAGTGGGTTCTTTCGCGGGAGTCGCAGCCTTCGCGGGAGTCGCGGTCTTCACGGGAGTCGCGGTCTTCACGGGAGTTGCGGTCTTCGCGGGAGTCGCGGTCTTCGCGGGAGTCGCAGCCTTCGCGGTCTTCGCGGGAGTGGGTTCCTTCGCGGGCGTCGCCGCCTTGGCGGCCATCCGCGCTCCGTTGCGTTCGCCGAGGGGCGATTTCGGCACTTCGTTCTTCGATATCGGCGAGCCGATTGATTTCACAACCCCGAGAACCGCACCGGTTTCCTTCAAAACCAGCGCGTACCGAAACACGATGCGTTCGGCTTCCGCGGATGGGAACACCACTTCGTCCCCATCCCTGAGCTCGGCGCCGTCCGCGCCCACGGACACGCCGTTCAGCATCACCGGGTTTGTTTTGCTCATGTTCGTCAGCAACACCTGCGTTGCGATTGGTGGGAAGGAGGACGGACATCGTGAGTGGGATGACGTGACGCGAGATGTAAAGGGGAAGGGCGTGGTCGTGCGTTTCAGTCGTGCGTTTCAGCGGAAACCACGATGAGAAAGGGGGGAAGGAAAAGATTCCGAGATGCGGCCGGCGGCACGCACCGACCCGCTGGTCTGCACCGCGATGATGGCGTGTTTCCTCGAGATGGCGGCGAACTTGAGGTGTACATCGCACCCGTTTTGTCTGCGAGGGGAAGAAACGAAGCAAGAGACGCGGATGGGTCAGTCACTCCGTGGTGGCGTTCGGGTCGTGGTCCCACGCCGTGGTGGCGAAATGAGTGGCGCGTTTCGGGAAAAGCAAAGCGTCTCGTACCGTCCAATGACGAGCTCCTTCTCCGCGACGTCGTAAGTGCGATCGACGTCGCCGCCGTCGCCGAGCTGCATGAGCTTTCCGACGACGCTAGTCATCCTTCCTTTCGTTCGCGGGTCTCGACGTTACTCGTCTCGCGGGTGTGAATGGCAAGACCCGCGGTCGTTTCCCGAAAGTGTCGTTGTTTTCGCAACTCGACCGAAGGGGGAAGATGCGGAAAAGACAGCTTTTTGACCCTTTTCGAATTTTGTGTCGAATTCAGTCTTCAAAAGCAGTAAATAAAGGGGACATTTTTCTTGAGTTAATAGACCTTCAATCGGGCTTGTCAGGAATCGGCACGTCACGATTTCGTTGCGATCCTGTGAGTCGGCTTTCTTCCAACCGACTTCCACCCCTGGCCACTTCCCAACGCGCATCCCGTCGGCACCAAGGCCGCACGGCGCACTCACACAAACTCGGTTCATCTTGAATCGTTTTGAATTTGAAGACAAAGCATCCAAGTCCGCCCCCCGGCGAGACGGGACGGCCAGGAGAAGACGCGATCTCAAAAAAGCGCTAAGGCACAAACACCTCGTTTTTGCCGATCGCGCTTAATGAGCGACCACGTGCCTTCGTACGCGCGCCACGACGACGGAAGAGCGCCCCCCCCCCGGAGTCGCGCTCCACCCAGGGGCGGAAGACACGACAACGACGACCGGTCCAACGATCGTCACTTCGATCGCGGTTACAACGACCGTAGTGACGATCGCGGGTCCTACAACGACGATCGTCGCGACCGCGATCGACCCGATCGAAACGACGGTCGGTTTAACCGAGACGATCGCCGAGCGCGGTCGCCGCCCGTGAACGACCCCAGCCCGGGCGATTGGGAGTACGGCGTTGTCGTGACCGTCCGCGACTCCTTCGGCTTCGTCAGGGGGTTCAATCGACAAGGCCCGCAGCTGTTTTTCCACGCCTCCGAGGTAAGAGGCTTGTCGTTGGATCAGCTGCGCGCTGGGGACGAGGTCAAGTTCGTGGCGAAGGAAGCGGCGGTTGGATCGCGGCCTTCGGACCGGGACGGCAAAGCGAACGCGCTGCATGTCACGATCCTGACTGTGGAGGACAAGGCGCCTACGGTTTTGAAACACGCTGTGGAGGGAACGATCGTGCGGGGATTGCGGGGGCGCACCAAGCACGATTCGTACGGAGGCCGGGTGCGGATTGATTCTGTCACGACTGAGACCGAAAACGCGGCCGCCGACACCAACCAGGACACCGAGATCGCCGACCCCGAAAACGACCCCTCGACGGACACCAAAAACGACAAAGCGAACACCGAACCGGCCGGCAAACCTGCGTCTTTCGAGATTTTGGAGTTCTCGGGGAAGGACTTGGCCGACTCGTGTCCTCGTTTAAAAGAAGGCGACGCGGTTGTGTTCGATTTAGTGGAACACAAATTCACGCAAGACCGGGGGTTGGCGAATTTGTGTTTCGTCAAGCACGCGCCGGTTGTGGTGCGTAAAGTGCTGACTAAAGAACCCACTGCAGGTGGTTCTACGGACACCGCGGTTGGGGCAGACACCGCGGGTGGGTACGACCCTACCCCGCAAAATTTAACCGCGTCCGGAAAAGAAATCGGCAGAGTCGAGAAACTCACGCCGTCGTACGGTTTCGTTCGGAAAATCGGCGGGCGCATGGAAGGAGCCGGCGACGACGGCACAGGGCAGCTAGTCGGCAACAACAACAACAACAAAGCCGGCCCGCCGAACCCGAGTTTGTTTTTCCACTACTCCGAGCTGTGCGGTGATACGCGGGACCGGGATTTGAGTCTGGGGAGCGCGGTTTCGTTCGAGCGGGGCGGCGACGGGCGGTCCGGGAAACCCACCGCGGTGAACGTCTCCCTCGTTTCCGAAACCGAAGCCAGGGACGTGGAGCAGAGGGAGAAGGCGTGTTTGGCGGCCGGCCGTTTGCAAACCTCAGCGCCGCCCACCGGATCGGGCGCCGACCGCTGGGGCAAGGAGAAAAGGCCGGCCGATACGGGAACCCCCGAAGAAATGCCCGACCCCCACAAAGACGCCGTTCCCCCCGAAGGCGCCGAACTCGGCGTCGTTTCCGTGATGAAAGCGAACTACGGGTTCATTAAGTGCGTCGACCGGGGGGACGATTTGTTTTTCCACTTCACCGAGGTCAGGGGCGGGGAAACCGCGGTACGCGTGGGGACGGATGTTTCGTTTTGCGTGGAGAACCGGTAAGTATTTCCCATGTAACATATTCCGCCGACTGATTGCCCATACAAGACTGACATTTATTTTTTTACACTCAGGCCGGCGCCCGGGCCCCGGGGCCGCGGCGGTCCGGAGAAACCGGTGGCGTGCCGCATCGCGGTCGCGGCGAAAGGAAGCGCGCGGTTCGAGATCGTGGAACCCGCGGTCCGGGTTGGGACGTGCGTCGAACGGCTGGTGTTCCCTCGACACCCGGGGGGCTACGGCGACCGCGCGACCCGAGGCGGGAACGAGTTCGGGAACGGCGACGGCGGCGTTCCCGGCTCGGTCGAGTTTGCACTTGGGGAGGGGGAGAACGTTGGGATGTTTGGAAACGGCGGCGGGGATGAAAAGAACGCCACGAAGGAAGGGGATGACGAAACGAAGGACGAAAAAGCGGATGACGACGAGACGAACACCAAAAAGAAACGACTAACTGTTCGATTGCCGTTTCTGAAATCCGGCCTGGTCGCCGCGAAAACCAACCCTAGGCCTGGTAAGTATTTCCCATTTACCACATTCTGTCTCCCTGATTGCCCATACGCGTACCAGAAGGGACTATTACCCTGACTGTTTACTCATACACATTACGAGAGGCTGACACTTTCTTTTTGGTCGTATCAGGCGACGTGTGCGAGTTCCGCGTGCGAATCGACACGCGCACGAAACGACGAAGCGCGTGTTTTTTGGTACCCAAGCGGTTCGTCGGGGTGGTGGTGGTGGTGAAGCAGGGGGGGGGCTTTGGGTTTTTGGAGCACGACAACCTTGATTTCGAATTAGGTGACACCGATTCTGATGGCGGCGAGGACGAGACGCCGGCCGAGACGGGGAAAGAGACGGGCGACGTTTCGGACCCTACCGAAGAAAAAGGGACCGAAACCGAACCGGACGAACCGGACGAACCGGACGAAAACGACGAAAACGACCCTGACACCGCCGCCACCCCCACCACCGCGTTTCCCAAAACCAAAACCATCAAGTGGGAATACGAGAGCGAGGTTACCGACCGGCAGAAGAAAGCCGCCGCGGTGGTGCGGCGATTGAAACCGGGAAAAGGCAAGAAACGCGTGTTTTTCCACGCCGGCGACGTGGAGGGGCAAAACGTTACGTTGCGGGAAGGCGACGAAGTGGAGTTTGGGGTGACCCTGCCTTCCGCGAATACCCTCAACTCAAACCCTAAAGCGTCTGGTGGGCGCAAAGGGGACGGCCCTTCGGGAGGGGGGGGGGGCAAGGACCCGCAAGCGCGGCGGATCGTGCGCACCAAGGAAAGCCCGGCGCCCGTGCGTCCCACGTTCACGAACACGTCCAAAACCGATTTCGAAAAAGACCCGACGGGCGACCGGCCCACCGGTACCAACTTCACGAGCGGCCGGACGGTTGCGAAGATGGCCTCCATGCCGGACGGCACGAAGGGCTTCCAAATGGGCAGGGGCAAGGGTTTAGCGGAAGCCGCTTCCGCGGCTGTTTCGCGATTGAAACTGGCTGTGGCGCCGTTCCCTGTGGGTGGCGCGGGGTGCGGTTCGATTTCGCCGGCGGCGGACGTGGCGTTAGACCCGGCCGCGGCGGAGGACGCGTGATTGGAACTCGAGTTGCTTTAGGGTTTCGAGAGTTCGGGTGGGTGGGGAAGAAGCGAGGGTAATTAGTCTATCATTGGGTATCATTGGTTCCATTGAACGAACCTTCAAAACCCGGAAAACAACAGGGACGCGGCGTACTCTTCGTTCCCGTCCGACGAAGCCAGGGCTTGCAAGCACTTGGCCCTGTCGAAACCGAGCTCCACGAGTTTCGCGACTTTGGATTCCAAATCAGCTGGAGCGGCGCCGGGGGCGGGGGCGGGGGCGCCTTGATCGTTGCTGTCCGTGTTACCACCGACAAGGCCATCCCCGGCCAGTTGTATGGGGTCACTCGAAATGCCAGACCCGGAAGCCGCGCCGCCGCCGCCGCCGTTTGTCGCGTCCGTTTTTTCGCCGTCCCCCGCTCCGTTCGCGGGTCTCGCGAACGCGGGTAACTCGTGCTCGCCCAGAAACGCGCAGGTCTTGTCGATGGTGCCGATTCGCAACACGTTTTTCTCCAAATCGATCACGCACTGGTGTCTTTTTAGCATATCCAAACCCCAGATGAAATCCATGTCCTGTTCTTTCTCAAGAACGGTAATGGCGCACGGCATCAAAACGCCCGCGACGCTGATGGGCGCCTGGTGCACCTTTCCGATTATTTTCTGCGTCCCGACGCCTTTCGCGACGCCCATGAACCGCTTATCAATGAGCCGCTCCAGCCCAAGGCGTTGCGCGCACCCCAGGGACATGATGGTCATCTGAGCCCCGCTATCAATAAACGCCTTTATGGCGTGCCCGTTAACCGTGATGTCCACGTACAGCATTATCACCGACCCGAACGCCTCCGGCGTGGTGTCCATCGCGGTTTCGTAATTCGCGTCCACGTTTTGCAACCGAATCTGCTCCTCGATTTTCGCCTGCGCCTCGGTGTCGAATGGGTCGGCGTTGAGCAAATCAATCTCCGCGTTTTGCGCCGCTTCCGCTTGTTGGCGTGCCTGGTGCGACATGCGTAACAGGGTCTGCATCGCACTCGGGTCGGGGTTCAAAATCGCGGAGTGCAGTTGCGGGTTTCCGCTTTCCAGCTGGCGCATGGTGTGCGCGTCTTGTCTGATTTGAGCCTGAAACGCGCCGGGATCTACCGCACTGCCGTCGCTGTGCAGCGCCGTGGGGTTTGAACTGCCCCTCGCCGTGCTTGCTTGCTGCCGCCGACGCAACAGCATGACCAAATCGCCATCCCCGACGCCGGCGGCGACCAGCGTCGAACCATCCCCCAGCTCCTTGCCGTTGTGAAGAAGCACCTGGGCTTGGCATGACACGCCCGTCTCGGCTTCCAAAATGGCTTTCAGATTCAACACCTCGGTGCCAGGATCCACCTCCACGGTGACGATCTTGTCATCCTCGGTGGTCACGGTGAGGTGCATGCGGGCCGTCGTGTGGTGGTGTACACGCACAAATACGCCGCCCCGTGGGTGGTGGTACGGCGGACGGAACCAGGCAAAGGGGGGAGCGCGAGCGGCGACGTCAGATCTGACCAGCGGTTTCGTGAGTTGACTTGACTGACCGTCGTCGACGAGACGAGAACCAGTCGTCTGGGAAAACTCGACGGTTGGAGCTTTCCCTCCAAACCCCGTCGCGCACCGCTTGGACTTGACGACGGCCCTATGGCGTCGCTCGCCGCGCGTTTCCCCGTTCCCGTGCATGTGCCTACACCACGAGTGCGTCGCGCCTCGCGCTTTTCCAGGAATCCGCGTGTCGTGCGCGCCACGGCGACGGGTGAGGGCGAGGAGACGAAAAATGGCGAAACCGCGGCGTCCCACGCCCAAGGTTGGATCGGCGGTGGTTCGGGAAACGACAACGCGGGTGTTGACGATTCGACATCTCCAGCGTCTGATGCGCCTGATGTGGCACACGACTTCAGAGCTGCGGTGCAGGCGGCGACCGAGGACGCGGCGACCAATGGCACGGTTGATTCGTTTCCATCGTCATCCCCATCTTCCTTCCCGACGATAACAATCGATCGCGACGCGGAGGAGCGCTCCACGTTGACCCGGAAGTTACTGTCACTCGCCGCGGTGACCTCGCGTGGCCAGCAAACAGGCCGGACACAAGCTTCCGAGATAGAGGACGTGCTAATCGAACTGGAGTTTCTGAACCCAACCTATGAGCCGGCGAAATTTGTGGACGGGGAGTGGACGTTGGCGTACACAAACGTCGAGCTTTTTCGGTCGTCGCCGTTTTTCTGGGCCCTCCAGAAACTCGCGCCGGGCGGCGAGGAGGGGGCGAACGCGGTTTTCAAGTTCACCGCGGGGTTGCCTGTAGCGGGCACCGCGGGCCCGTTCGGCCAGATCAGCCAGACGTTTTCCTTGGAAACACAAGAGCTCGTTTCCGAGGTGGAGATGAAACTGTTCGACCCGTTTTTCGCGGTTGCGAACGGAATGCGCGGTTGCGTGGTGTCCACCGCCAACGTCAAGGTGTGCCCGGAGAGCGACGGCGACGTGCTTTTAGTGACCCCTCGAACAACGCGCATCAGGAACAGCAACCTAGCCGGGTCTTTGCTGGACCAGCTCGTCGTGCCCACCCAGGACCTGATGTCCGCCTCGAACGGGGGAACCGCCGTGGAAGCGCGGGCGACGGTGACGTACGTGGACGCCCAAATCCGAATCACGCGCGTGGGCGAAAACGCGGACCAGGTGTTCGTGTACACCAGGGCGAGCAACTGATGCGCTGCTTTAGGGTTTGCGTAGTTCAGAGTTTCGTCGCTTTAGGGTTTGTGTTTAGGGTATTACATCGGTGTGCATCTGCCGTACCTACACGGCGACCAAGACAGATTACGGAGTGACTTGAAAACGTCACCGCGTCGTTTCCCAACAAGCGGCGTCGCCGTCCGCGAACCCCGCCACGACGAACGTTTTTCCAAACGCGTCTGTCCAACCATCCACGCTCCAGATTTTCCCTTTTCTGGAAACATGTTTTTTGTCCCCGCCGTCCCTGAACAAACACACCAAGGTTTCCGTGCCGTCCTCGGCGTCCCACACGGTCACGGTGCCGTCCTCCCCGGCGGTGACGAAAACGGCGTTTCCGACGAACCTCGCTTTGTGGACGCCGACGCGCGATTCGCGGCGCCCGCCGACGCGTTTGTGTTTTTCACAGGCTCCCTCCGCGTGGAACAGCGTGCCGAACGTCGCTGTGTCCACCGCCGTGACCCAGCCGTGCACGCCGCACGCCACCAAAACTGGCGATTCGTCCTCCAGCCAACCTAGGGCTATGGTCGAGATTCGGCCGCGAAACGTGCGTACCCCGCTCGGCACCGCGCCGACGTACCCGCGAAGCTCGGCGTAACGACCCCGGTGGTCAAGCGCCGGCGTTTCCGATTCGCCAGAGTTTGAACATTCCGAGTTTGAATCCTCCCAATCCTCCTGACCGTCCTCACCGTCCTGACCCGCACTGCGTGTTTCTGCCTGCCTGAAACGCACGTTGCGTCTGCCGACTTGCCACACCAACAACCTCGAGTGGTCGCCTTCGCGCGAGTAATGCGCGGTGACCAACCCGTGTCCCCGAAACCGCGCGTTCGTTTCCTCGTCGCCCCCCGGCGTAAA
>Ga0209710_1003129_pt1 | contig 11238 bp, 10 predicted proteins | sample ArcticOcean_MG_C_5_FD_187436 | JGI IMG/M metagenome (GOLD analysis project Ga0209710, IMG submission 187436) | Marine microbial communities from western Arctic Ocean - ArcticOcean_MG_CB4_138 (SPAdes) (version 2) | ecosystem: Environmental > Aquatic > Marine > Oceanic | place: Arctic Ocean...
CTATTTTTAAAATATTAATAATTAAATTAAGATAGTTTTTTTGGAAAATGCTTTTATTGTTAGAAAAAACATAAGCGTTTAAATATCCGTGGCTAATTAAAAAATTGATTATCTTTCTTCTTTTTGAAATACTATTTTCACAAAATTCTATAACTAAGAAACTTTTGTTATTAGATAATATCTTGTTCATCCCAATCAAAGCTTGATATTCATGTCCCTCTATGTCAATTTTAATCAAATCTATTTTTTCCTTTAGGTTTATTAAATTATCTAATTTATTAACATGAGACTTTACCGACCCAGAATAATTAAGATTCCTTCCTCCCACATTATAAGTTTTAGTATTTTTAAAAAAAAGATTACCTTTTTTGTTAGAAACACCAATATTAAATAATTTGATTTTTTGATTATTCATACAATTAAATTTTAAAAGCTGAAACGTTTTAGGGTGCGCTTCAAATGAATAAACTCTTTTTGCGATTTTACTAAATGCTAAACTATGGTTTCCAATGTTTGCCCCTATATCAACTATATTACTTTTTTTATTTATAATCTTTGTAATAATTGAAATTTCTTCTTTTTCATAAATACCATTAAGATTTATTTCTTTAGAGATTGTATCATTAAAAAAATATGCAAATTCATTTTTATGGATACTTTTAAAAATATTTTTTTTTCTATTAAAATTAAGTCTGACAAAATATTCTAATATTAAATCTATAATTTTTTCTATTTTTTTATGCATCATGTTGCTATCATAAGTAAATTAATTTTTTTCAAAATTATATGAAAATTACATTTAACAATACTATTTTTTCTATTGAAAAAACAGGAGGTATATCTAGATATTTTATTTGTCTTATAAAAGAGCTTATCAAAAATAAATTAGATGTAAAAGTTATATCAGCTTTACATAAAAATAAATTTTTAACCTTATTGCCTAAGGAAACTACTACTGGATTATATCTTCCTAATTATCCATTATTCAAATTAATAGAGAATTATAATAATAAAGATTTTAATAATTATATAAATAGTAAATCAACAGATATAATACATGACACTTATTATACTCCCAATATTAATAAGCCAAAAAAAATAAAAAAAGTAATTACTGTACATGATTTAATTCATGAAAAATTTAAAGATTATTATAGAAATTCAAAAAATGAAATTAGTAAAAAGAAAGAAGCTTTTATAGATTGTGATCATTTTATATGTGTCAGCAATAATACAAAAAATGATTTAGTTGAATTCTATAATATCGAGCCAGATAAAATAAGCGTCATATATCATGGAGCAAATCATTTGACAAACATCAAAGATAATTATGATTCAAAAATACTTGATCCTTATTTGCTTTATGTTGGAAAAAGAGACAGATATAAAAATTTTATGTTTCTTTTAAAAGCATATGCAAAATGCAAAAGAGTTAATGAAAATTTTAAATTAGTTTGTTTTGGAGGTAATAAATTTAATAAAATTGAAAAACAACTCATTAATGAATTAAATATTCAACGAAATATAAAACATGTAAAAGGTGATGATAAAATTCTTAGTACTTATTATTCTTCTGCAAAAGCACTAATAGCTCCATCTCTTTATGAAGGTTTTGGGTTAAATCTCATAGAGGCAATGAGCTTTAAATGTCCAGTCATATGTAGTAATATTAATGTGTTTAAAGAAATTTGCACGAACTATGCAATATACTTTGACCCTAAAGATGAAAATAATTTAATTCATGTAATGGAGGAATATTTATTTAAGGATACATATATGAAAAATTTAGCTTTTAATTCTTATAAAAGTTCAAAAAATTTTACTTGGGAAAAAAATTGTAATGAAACCATTAATGTTTATAAAAAATTAATTTAATTTATTTAAAAATTAATCCAATCGATTTCTGATCTTCAAGCATCAAAAATATAGTTTTAAATTTTGCAGAATATTTTAAATCTCTAATTCTATCGCCTATGTGATATTGATTTTTTTTTATTAATTTTTCTTTTTTTAGATCATATTCCCATCTGTATATAGAGTAACCTTGATTTGCTCCAGAACCACTAAGGCATGCATTCAAAAGTGTATAATTGCCCCAATTCTTGTTGAACTCATCGTCAATTTTTGTAATTTCAGAAATACCACAGTTTATAGGCCACCAATATTTTAAGGGTTCTGAGTATCCATTTTTTTTATGATTTCTAAGCATATTTAAGCCATCTATCTTTGCGCCATAACTCGCTAGAGGCCAGCCGTAATGATTTCCTTTTTTTATTAAATTTATTTCATCACCTCCGGTTGGACCATGTTCTGTTTCAAAAACTAAATCATTTTCTTCGTCATAAAAAAGACCTTGAGGATTTCTATGACCAAAAGAAAAAATTTCATATTTATTTTGACTTAATTTAACTATTTTACCAATAACAGATTCTTTAGAATTTATTTTTTTAATAAATTTTTCGTAATTATCCATTAATGCGTGATCTGAAACAGTAAGGAGGAAGTCATTATTTTTGTACTTGACAATTCTACCTCCAGAGTGAGAAAAGTCAGTAGAACCTATAATTAATTCATTGGGGTCAAAAAATTTTTCAAATTTTATTTCATTCTTCTCTAAATCTAAATTTCCTTTTAAAACTATTGTAGATAGGGAATATTCTTCTTCATTTATTTTGTTACTACCATTAATTACCACATACAAATCTTTGTTATCAATAAGTATATCTCTTATTAATATATTTCGATAACTTAGCCAATCATCAAAACCAAATCTAAAATTAAAATTAGTCTTATTAATTTTATCTAATTTAAATTTTCCTTTTTTTATTTCTTCTAATTTATTTGAAAGATAAAAGTTTCCATCATGTGCGGCAAACAAAATTCTGTCTTCGTATAAATCAATGTAACCAATTGGCCTATAAGAATAATCTTCACTATATGTTAAACCATTGTCTTCTAATTTAAATTTTAAAAAATTATACTCATCATTTTCTAAAAAAATTTTTCCTTGTTCTTGTTTTTTAATTATAGTTTTATTTTCTTTCTCTATTTTACTTTTAGTAAATTGCCATTTTTGATAAAAATATTTTGAATAAAATTTGTAGAAATTAATTTTAACAAAAAAGTGTCCAGATAATAATAATAGAACCAATAAAAATAATTTTAGTTTTTTTGTCATGTATAAAGTCAATAATTAGTTTTTTTAAAATAAAAATTAATATATAATAAACTATATAAATGCACGCAAAAAATACTTTAAGTTGTAATAATTAATTTTTTGAAAACATGAAAAATTATCTGAAAAATAAAATTAAAGAAACGCTCACCTCTTATGGTTGGAAATTATCAAAAATTCATAAAAATAAGAGTTATACAAATCAAAAACCTAATATAGAATTATTGAAAGCATTAAATTCGTCAAATGGGATACTGCATATGGGCGCTCATAGAGGCTCTGAAGCTGCTGTTTACGATTGGTTCAATAAAAAAACTATTTGGATAGAAGCAAATCCTAAAATTTATACAGATTTAAAAATAAATGTATCAACTTTTGTAAATCAGAGTGCATTCAATATTCTTTTATATGAAGAAGATGATAAAAAAATTTCTTTTAATATTTCAAATAATGATGCTGCTTCATCGTCTATTTATAATTTTGGTTCTGAAAGTGAAAAAGATTATTTAAAAATGATAAACTCTGTAAATCTAATTTCAAAAAAAATAGATACCTTTTTTTTAGAGCAATCATTTAAAGTTGAAGAATATGATTTTTGGGTAATGGATATTCAAGGGGCAGAACTTTCAGCTCTAAAGGGTGCGAAAAAATCTCTTGAAAAATGTAATTTTGTTTATGTAGAAGTTAGTGTTGGGGATTATTACAAAAATGCACCTCAATGGGAAGAAATTAAAAGTTTTTTAAAAAAATTTAATTTCAAGAATGTATGGGAACCAGCAAATTCACACACGGACATTTTATTTAAAAAGATTAACTAATATGCTTACGTATTAATTGAAAATATTTTTCACAATTATAATCATAATCAAATCTTTTTAAACTTTTGAAAGCATAGTCAGCAATTATTGAAAATTTTTTTGGATTATTATTAAAGGCTATTATCTTTTTGGCTAGTACTCGTTCATTCTCTGGTGGATATAGCATACCTAATTTGCCTTTTTTTAGTATCTCTCTTGGTCCAGTAGGACAATTAGAAGAAATAATAGATTTTTTAAGTGCCATTGACTCCAATAATACATTTGGTAATCCCTCGTATAGTGAGCTTAGAATAAATAAATTAGATTTCATCATAAATTTATAGGGATTTTTTTGAAAATTTATAATTTTAACATTTTTTTTTAATTTATTTTTTTTTATGAAATTTAACATTTTACTTTTGTTAGGACCATAGCCAATTATCAAAAGCTTTATTTTAAAATTTTTTTTAACTAAAATTAAAATTGATTTCAATAGAGTAATATGATCTTTTTGGTCAGTAAATCTTGCGACATTTATTGCTTTAATTTTTGTATTATTAAAAAAATTTAAATCAGTTTTACTTTTGCTCTGTCGTTTAATTTCAGTTAAATTCAAGGGATTATAAATTAGCTTTGAATTAATTTTAAATTTTTTATCTATTTCATTTTTAAAATCTTTACTATTTACAATAATTTTTTTTGGAATTTTAAATAAAAATTTAAATATCAAACTTTTGATTAAATTTTTATTCCATCCTGTTGGTGATGAATTTGATCTTGTTACAAGATCAAATCTTAATATTAAAGATAAAAGACAACAATAAATATTTGCTTGAAATGCAAATACTAAAGATTGTTTTTTTATAACCTCTAAGGTTAATAGAAGCAAACATTTATAATATTTATAATATTTGGAATAATTTTTTTTGGGATTTTTTACAATATTCAGAATTTTTATTTTTTTATCAAAATTTCTATTAAATCTATTATCAAATGTAATTAATGTAATATTATCAATCTTTTTGGATAAATAATTTGAAATTATAAATAAGTTTTTTTCAACACCACCACCATCAATAGATGGCATAAAGATAATTAGCTTTTTCTTAAAATTTTCCATAGTTTTCTTAAAAAATTTTTTAAAGATGATTTTCTTGAATATAAAGTATTGGGTTTTATTAACTTATGTACTGTTTTTTTTTGAATTATTGCTAATCCTGAAGAAATATAAGATATGTTCAGATTAAAATTAGTTACATTATTTTTGTAGATCTCAAGAATTTTTTCTAAAGTTTCACTATTATTAATTTCGCAATAAAAACTATCTCTTTCAGATCCTTTTAAGTAGGGCAAATGTGATATGTCGTCTATAAACATGTATCCTCCAACATCTAATTGGTCGTAATAACCATAGATTAATTTTTCCACATGTTTTGACTCATGTATTGTGTCTATGAATATTACATTGATAACATTGGGAATTAAATTTTTTATTAATGAAAAATTATCATCTCTGGAATGTATAAACTTCCAATTTATATCATTAGAGACACTGGAACAGTCATCTATATCAACAGAAAATAATTTTCCATTATTTTTTTTACAAATTTTTAAAAATTCTAATGTTGACCTTCCTTTTTGAACACCTAATTCTAAAATTTTTATATTTTTAATATTATTAATTTTGGGTATTAAATCTGTTTCTATTTTATAATTAAAATCTGTCATTATTTTTACTGTATGATGGTATTTATATTAAGAAAATTTACACTACAATAAAATTGATAAAAAAAGTTATATTCATTATTATGATGATTTACTCCTGAAAACATTTAGATAGTCTTTCTTTCAAAGTATCAAATTTAAGATTGTTTAGTCTATTAATGCATAAAATTATTATAAATCTACAACTGTTTAATTTAAAATTGTATTCTTCTATAATTCATTTATATGGTTAATTGTAAAAAATTTACTATTTTTATCTATCTTTATACAATAAAAAAATAAAAAAATATTCTTTTTTCAATATGCTAACAAATATTAAAAATTTAAAAATCAGCAAAAAATCTATTTTGATATTTGGTATTACGGGGCAAGATGGATCCTTACTAGCAAAAGAATATTTAAATAAAGATTTTAAAGTTTTTGGTGTTATTACATCCAAATTTTTTTCCCCCATTAATCTTAAAAAATTAAATATTCTTAAAAAGGTCAAGTTATTTCATTGTGCAAATATTGACAAATTGGATATTAGATTTTTAATAAAAAAGACCCAATGTTCAACAATCTTTTTTTTGTCAGGTATATCGTCTGTAAAGAAATCAGAGACATACAAACATGAAACAATACTTAGTAACAATTTAATTTTAATAGAAGTACTTGAATTTGTTAGAGTAAATAATCTTAAAGATATTAAAATTTTCAATGCTAGTTCAGGAGAAATTTTTGGTGATAATAAAGGTCTAAACGATGAAGATTCTGCACTTAACCCATTAAGCTATTATGCCTTAGCTAAATCTATTAGTTTAGAAATTAGCAGATCTTATAGAGTGCAATTTAAATTAAAAGTTTACAATGGAATACTATTTAACCATGAATCTCATTTAAGGCCAGAAACATATGTTATTAAAAAAATAATTACTGGGGCAAATGATATTTCTAATAAAAAAATTAAAAAACTTACCCTGGGCAATACAAATGTTTATAGAGATTGGGGCTGGGCTCCCGAGTATGTTAAAATTATTTATAAAATTATTAGTAAAACAAAACCAGATGATTACATCATTGCAACTGGTAAAACCACTAAGCTCGATCATCTTGTTACAAAAATATTTAATCATTATAAGCTTAAAAAAATTGATTATTTAGAAAAATCCCATTCTCTAAAAAGAATTCTTGAGCCAATAAGAATTGATGCAAATGTTAAAAAATTAAGAAAAAAAATAAAATATATCCCAAAAATCTCTATTAGCGATATAATTTTAATGATGATAGAAAAAAAAAAATGAACATATTGATTACAGGTGTTGCAGGTTTTATAGGATTTAGTCTTGCTAATAATTTGTTAAAAGAAAATAATAAGATAAAAATTTATGGTTTAGATAATTATGACGATTATTACTCCAAAAAAATTAAAAATATTAGAATAAAAGAACTTAAAAAATCAAGAAATTTTAATTTTCTAAAAATAGATATCACTGATAGAAATTTATTAAAAAAAAAACTTAAAGAAAAAAAGTTTGACTACGTTATACATCTTGCAGCACAAGCAGGAGTAAGGTTTTCAGCTTTACAGCCAAAAAAATATATTAATACTAATATCTTTGGATTTATTAACGTACTCGACTCTATTTTAGACCATCCACCAAGAAAAATATTATATGCATCTTCTAGTTCCGTTTATGGTGACTCAGATAATTTACCATCTAGAGAAAAAGATAAACTTTTGCCCATAAATATTTATGCATCAAGTAAAAAGTTAAATGAAGTTATTGCAAAATTTTATTCAAGATATCATAATTTAACCTTAGTTGGATTAAGGTTTTTTACTGTTTATGGAGAATGGGGTAGACCTGATATGTTTTTATTCAAAATATTTAAATCTTTTTCGTTGCAAAATAAATTTTACCTTAATAACTTAGGTAATCATAAACGAGATTTTACATATATTAATGATGTGATTGAAATAACTAAAAAATTAATTTTTACAAAAAAAATTAAATCTCAAAACTCTGTATTTAACATATGCTCAAATAAGCCAATAAAGATTACAAAAATAGTGGATTTTTTTCAGGAAAAATATGGAATGTTAAAAGTGATTAAAATTTCAAGAAACAGACTTGATGTTAAAAATACACATGGAAGCAATAATATTATTAAAAAGCTTATATCTTTTAATAAATTCACTAATTATAAAATAGGAATTATAAATAGTTATAAGTGGTATAAAAAACACAAAATATATAAAATCTGATAACAAAAAAATAATATAAAGAAAATTGAAATCAAAAACCAAAATATTTTATTGGTCACCATTTTTAGTTCCCATTGCAACACCGAAAGCAGTTGTAAACTCAGCTAAAGCATTACAAAATTATGGAAAAGGATATGAATGTTCAATAATAAATTTTTTTGGTGAATTTAATAAATTTCAAGAAGATCTAGAAAATAAGGATATTAAGTTAATTAATTTTTTTAATAATAAGTTGATAAATTTGTTACCAAAATATGGAAAATTACAAAGTCGTTTGTCTTTTATTTTAATATTTGCCTTTTCATTTTTTCCATTAAAAAAATTAATTAGTAATCAAAAGCCAGATTTTTTAATAATTCATTTAATTACTTCTCTTCCTTTATTTTTGTTGATAATTTTTAAATTTAAAACAAGATTTATTTTAAGAATATCAGGACTTCCAAAATTAGGTATATTGAGAAAGTTTTTATGGAAAAAAGCTTTATCAAAAATTTATATAGTAACTTGTCCAACTAGGTCCACAGCAAAATATATTGAGAGTCTTGATATAGTAGATAAAAAAAAAATTAAAATACTATTTGATCCAATTATCGAAATTAATAAAATTTGTTTACAAAAAAAACAACGAATTGATTTACCATTTAAAAAAACAGAATATTTTATTGCTGTGGGTAGATTAACTCGACAAAAAAATTTTTTAATGCTTTGTGAGGCAGTCAAAAAAATAATTATTAACTTTCCAGCTTTTAAATTGGTAATTGCTGGGGACGGGGAAGATAAAAATAAAATTTTATCATACATAACGAAACATAATTTAGAAAATAATATTTTTCTACTTGGTTATGTAAAAAACATTTTTCCATATATAAAATCATCACAAGGATTCATCTTATCTTCATTATGGGAGGATCCAGGTTTTGTTTTGATTGAAGCAGCATCATGTAGAGTACCTGTTTTTTCAAGCAACTGTCCAGAGGGACCGAAGGAAATTATAAAAGATAACTTTAACGGGCTATTATTTGAATCGAATGATATTAATGATTTTGTAAAAAATTTTGATAGATTTAATAAAATTATTAACAATAATGAGACAAAAAAAAAATTAATTTTAAACAATTTAATACTTGCTCGACAATTCTCATTGTTTAATCACTATCTGAAGTTAAATAAAATTTTAAGTAACGGTTGTAATTAATTATTGATGAAGCCTCTGATCTCTATAATAATTCCATTCTATCAGAAAAAAAACTATTTAGAACAAACTATTAAATCTATAGCTAAACAATCTCAAAAAAATTTTGAATTAATATTGGTATATGACGATCCTGATAAGTCAGATTTACCACATGTATTGAGAGTATTAAAAGATATTAAAAGAAAAACAATTATAATAAATAAAAAAAATATTGGAGCCGGACCTTCAAGAAATATAGCAATATTAAAAGCTAAAGGTGAATTTATTGCTTTTATTGATGCCGATGATGTTTGGAAAAAACATAAACTAAAAAATCAATTGTTATTTATGTTAAGTAATAAAATTAAGTTTTCTTTTACTTCGTACTCAATCATTAATAAAAAAAACATTATAATTAAGCTCATTAAAGCAAAGAGAACAATCGATTATAATGATTTAATCAAATCTTGTGATATTGGGTTATCCACAGTTATGGTTAAAAAAGATTTATTAAAAAAAAACAAATTTCCAAGAATTAAAACTAAAGAAGATTATATTTTATGGTTAAAACTGTCCAAGCAAAATATAAAAATGATGGGTATTAATCAAAGCTTAGTATCATGGAGAAAATTAGACAATTCTCTTTCAAGCTCAATATTTCAAAGAATTAAGGATGCATTTTATGTCTACAATAATTTCTTGAAGTTTAGTTTTATTAAATCAATTTATTATATATCAATTATGTCTCTCAATTTTTTTAAAAAAAGATACCTATGATTTTAATACAAGAGTTGTTGTCTCCTTTAATTTTTACTGTAATTTTATCATTTATTTTTTTGTATTTCTTTGCTAAAAAAAAATTTTTAATAGATCAAATCAATTCATCAAAGCATAAACAGTTAACTGCAAATAACTCTACTAATGGAGCTATATTGTGTGGAGGGATTATTATATTTATTGCTATCCTTTTTTTTTTTAACAATGATCTTTATTTAATAAAAATATTTAGCTTTTTCATTCTGATAATTGGAATTCTTTCTGATATTAATAAATTTAATTCACCAAAATATAGAGTCTTGTCTCAATTATTAATTGTTTTATTCTTCTTATTGAATAACGAAAATTTAGCCATTGCTGATTTAAGACTTATTTTTATTAATAATATTTTAGAAATAAAGTTTGTGTCCATAATATTTACTATTTTCTGTATACTAATATTAATCAATGGCAGTAATTTTTTAGATGGCCTTAATACACTCGTGGTTGGTTATTATATTTTAGTTTTAACAATAGTTGTATTAACCTCACTACAATTTAATTTATATATAGATCCAAATATTTATTACTTTATTATTGTTTTATCTGTAGTTTTTTTATTTAATTTTTTTAATAAAATTTATTTGGGAGATGCTGGTTCTTATTTGATATCTTTTTTGGTTGCTTTTTTCTTATTAGATTTTTTTTCAAAAAATGATTCTGTTTCTCCATATTTTATTTGTTTACTTCTATGGTATCCAGCTTTTGAAAACTTATTTTCTATAATAAGAAGGGTTTTTTTAAAAAGGAATATAGACCAAGCTGATGAGGGGCATTTACATCAAATGATTTATCGAATTGTGAAAAACAAAGACTATATTAATAAAAAATACATTAATACAGCCACTGCAATGTTGATAAATTTATTTAATCTTACAATATTTATATTCTCATATAAATATTATTTTTTTACAGAAAATTTAGTATTAGTTATTTTTGTAAACATGCTTATTTATTTTCTATTGTATTCTTTTATTAAAAAAAAACTTAATCAATCTAGATAATATTGAAAATTTATTCATAGATTTATTTATATTATTTCTACTAAAATTTCTTTTTAGAGAGCATTTATATTCACATAAGCAAATTGTTTTTTTTAGATAGAATAATAGCTTCAGCTATATCAAATTGTTAAGATATCCCATTATATGTAATAGACAATCGTTATCCTTTTTGGATGTACTGGTGAAGTTAATTTAGAGTGATTTATAAATTTTGATTGTTTTAATATTGAATTGTAATAGATGTACATTTATATAACAAATAACAATTAATAAATATTTCTATGAAAAAAATAATAATT
>Ga0209710_1003130_pt1 | contig 11238 bp, 5 predicted proteins | sample ArcticOcean_MG_C_5_FD_187436 | JGI IMG/M metagenome (GOLD analysis project Ga0209710, IMG submission 187436) | Marine microbial communities from western Arctic Ocean - ArcticOcean_MG_CB4_138 (SPAdes) (version 2) | ecosystem: Environmental > Aquatic > Marine > Oceanic | place: Arctic Ocean: Canada...
CTTTATCTTTTCCTACAACGTCAAGAACAGGTCTTATTACAGAAGCATAATTTCGAGAATATCCCGATAACATTGCGTCTGCATCTCCGTTTTTAACCATCATTGATGCAAAATAATTCCGCTCGCGCATCATTGATTCTGCTTCATATAGAGTTACACCTTTACGTTTTTGTTCTTCCCAAAAAATAGTTGCATACTTGTTTTTTATTTTAACATGTTCATCACTCTTAGGGTCAATAATAAGAACTTTTTCTGAAAAGTTAATAGACTCCATAAGGTCGGAAATTGCCTCTTTTCTACCTAGTAAAATCGGTACTCCTATTCCTTCTTCTAGAACAATTTGAGCCGCTTTAAGTACATCCAATTGATCCGCTTCTGCAAAAACAACTTTTTTAGGTGCAGACCTTGCTCGATCGTGAATGAGACGAATCATTTTTTGGTCTCTGCCTATTAGCCCCGCCAGCTGCTCTCTGTATTTTTCCCAATCTTCTATAGGCTCTTTTGCTACTCCCGATTCTATTGCTGCTTTTGCAACTGCAATTGGCACTTCTTCTATTAAACGTGGATCAAAAGGTTTTGGAATAATATATTCTCTACCAAAGGATAAGTTAGTTTCCTGATATGCTATGTTAACCTGTTCTGGGACTGGCTTTTTAGTTAGTTCAGCTAATGCCTTGACCGCAGCCATCTTCATAGGCTCATTAATCTTAGTTGCTCGAACATCGAGAGCTCCTCTAAAAATAAAAGGAAATCCTAGAACATTATTTACCTGATTTGGATGATCTGAACGCCCAGTTGCCATGATAATATCATCACGAACGGAACAGGCTAAATTATACTCTATTTCGGGGTCAGGGTTTGCCATTGCAAAAACAATAGGATTTGCATTCATTGAAAGTAACATGTCTTTATTTACAATATTTGCCATAGACAAGCCAATGAATACATCTGCTTGAACCATTGCTTCATCCAGTGTGTGTAAATCAAGTTCTGTTGCAAATTCTAGCTTTTCAGAAGTTAGGCTGTCTCGATCCTTTCGGATAACCCCTTTACTGTCTGTCATTACAATGTTTTTGTCACGGGCTCCAAAGGCTTTGTATAATCGAGTACATGAAACTGCTGCGGCTCCTGCTCCAGAGATTACAATGCGGACTTCTTCAATCTTCTTCTCTGCTAGTTTCAATGCATTTAACAAAGCTGCACAAGAAATAATAGCTGTACCGTGTTGATCATCATGCATTACTGGAATATCCAGCTCTTCTTTTAAACGACGTTCAATTTCGAAGGCCTCAGGAGCTTTAATGTCCTCTAGGTTTATTCCTCCGAAAGTAGGGGCTATAGCTTTTACAGCTTCTATGAATTTTTCTGGATCTTTTGCATCTACTTCAATATCAAACACGTCTATTCCTGCAAAAATCTTGAATAACAAACCTTTTCCTTCCATTACCGGCTTAGAAGCTTCGGGACCAATATTACCTAGGCCTAAAACTGCAGTTCCATTAGATATAACTGCAACTAAATTTCCTTTGTTTGTGTATTTATAAACATCGTCAGGGTTTTTTTCGATCTCAAGACAAGGGACTGCTACCCCTGGAGAATAGGCTAGAGCCAAATCTCGTTGCGTGTTGTAACTTTTTGTAGGCACTACTTCAATCTTTCCGGGTCTAGGCTTGGCATGATATACTAATGCTTCTCTTCTTTTGCGTTCTTTGCTCATAATTTAGGTGTCGATTAACAAATGTAGCAAGACTGGGGGATTAATGAATGTCAATACGGATAATATTAGCGTAAAAAAGAACACCTAAGTACTCTTTTTTATATGTTTATTTAAATTTGTTTTAAGCGACTTGTTCTTCAGCCTCTTTTACAAAAAGGGAGAAAAATCCAGCAATTGCAAGACAAGCACCAGCCAATCGAATTACATTAATAGGATTGCTCCCTAGAAGATCATAAACAAAATATTGCATAGAGAAAATCTGAATGATCATTGGAATTACAATGAACATGTTGAATATTCCCATATAAACACCCATTTTATCACTTGGGATAGACGTGGCTAACATTTGATAAGGCATTGCCATCATAGATGCCCAGGTAATTCCCAATCCAAACGAAAATAAGTAAATTTGAGAAACAGCTATTCCACTACCAAGTGGTATGGTAAATAGAATATCTGTATCATTTAAAAATGGCATGACCATTAACCCAATCCCTCCTAAAAGAAGACTCAAGAAATGTAGGTTCTTTGCGCCCAACTTTCTTGCAATAGGAATCAATGGAAAAGCGATTAAAACACAAATAATGTTATAGGTACCGTTTAAATTACCGGTTAAGAGTTGAGCTTGATTAAAAAACTCTGTACACTCGTCTAAGGTGAAAAAAAGTGATAGCGATAAAGCAGAGGTTAGATATTGCCAGTAACAAAACATAGCGTACCAAGAGAAAAACATTACCGGTATGAGCTGTCTCATTGTTTTAGGCATTTTTACAAAAGAGGCTTTGATGTCGTTTAACGATCTTAAAAAAAGCGTTCCCTTTGGCTTTGTTGGCTTTTATAACTGCCAATTCCTCTTCAGTTGGTGGGTATTCAGATGTTGTTAATACAGTGACTAAAATAGTCCCTATAGAGGCTATTGCTCCAATAGCAAATGCCCAATAGGTAGAAACTGGAATTCCGTTATCCATTTTATCACTTAAAGCTAGAATTCCAAAAGAAACTAAAATAGCAGGGGTAAAGTTCGACATAACGCTTCCCAGCCCAGTAAAGAAGCTTTGCATTAAAAACCCTATTGAATACTGTTTTTTTGGAAGTTTATCCGAAACAAATGCTCGATACGGCTCTAGAGCTATGTTATTGGCAGCATCTAAAATCCAAAGTAAACTTGCCGCCATCCAGATAGAACTTGAATAGGGCATTACAACTAGGGCTCCACTGGCTAGTAAAGCTCCAATTAAAAAAAACGGTTTTCTTCTTCCAAATTTTGGAGACCAAGTACCATCACTTATTGCACCAATAATGGGTTGAACCAATAATCCTGTTACAGGGCCTGCAAGCCAAAGCATGGGTAACTCAGATTCATTTGCTCCGAGGTACTTGTATATTGCGCTCATGTTACTTTGCTGCAATCCAAAACTAAATTGAACTCCAAAAAATCCGAAGTTCATGGTGAGAATTTGCCAAAAAGAAAGTTGTTTTTTTTGCATCATAATTTATTTTAAAGCAAGGTTCTTGTTGTCCCCTATGTAGGTTTGAATTCTTTTAACTACATGCTGACCAACTTCTTCTCCTTGTGCTACTCCTTCTTCAATTGCCATCATGTAATGTATACCTCCATAAAGTCTGGACAGGGCAGCTTCTTCAGAAGCTTCTATAAACGATCCGTAGGACCTAACGGGTAAACCGTATTCTATTTCTGTAGTATCGTCGAAGGAAAAATTATCGCCAAATAGGTCTGTTAGTGTTATTGCAGCAGCTCTAGAAATAACAGAGTGACCGCTAGTGTATTCTGGAAAAGGTGGAGTCTGAAGAATAGGCAACCACTCTTCGTCATAGTGCTTGTTGATTAAAGTCTCTGGACGAACTATAAGGGTATTCCATTTTTCATCCCAACAACTTATGAAAGCATCAAAAAGAGCAATAGATACATTAGTATAGGCATTTGTAGTTGCCTGAAAGTCGCTTTTAGCTTTTCGAGTAACTACAGATGTAATCCCGATCCAATGTCCTCCTGGAGTTATTTTTTTGGTTGCAAACATCGCATGACCTCTATGATGCGTTACATAAGGATTACAATCCCAAAATTTAGCGATCTCTAATTGTTCGTCGGTTATGTTATTTACAATTTCAAAGACTTCATTTAACTGAATTTGAAATGGGCTCCCTTTGGTTAAATCAAATTTTAATGGGGGTTTAGGAGGAAATTGATTGGAAGAGTCCAAAGCCATCGTTCGAATTTTTTTCCAATGCGGTTCAATTCCGTCCATATAGTCTGGTGGGGTTGGTTTCCAATAATGTTCTTCTTCTTGGATGGTATATTTTGGATAGGTTCTTGTTTGATTATATAAATCGCCTTTTGCCCAAGCTAAAATATGGTCGGCAACAACTTCGCCGTATTTTCTTGAAGCCTTGAGTACTAAACTTGGAACTCCTCTTTCTTTTAGATCTTGATCTAAATTCTCTTGAAAAAGTGTCATTTTATCCTCTGAGAATATTAATGCTTTTCCTACTTCATTAAAGGCATGAAGTGAAGCTATATTATAATTTACTTTTTCACTAGATGGTTTTGGTAAAGCTGCCAAGCCTTTAAGCTGTCCACTTAACGAAGCATAGTTTTCTTGATTCGCCAATTGCATGGTTTGGTATGCCGCTATAGCTGGATAAAGATAAACTCGGCTTGCTACAGGTGGAGAAAAAATATCATAAACAATAATGTCGGTTAGGTTTTTGACATTAGCTTGAACTAATTCAGGATCTTCTAATTTCTTTAGGTAGCTCAAGTCAGTTTCACAGCCAACCAAAAACAATTGAATCATGAAGAGCATCAATAAATGTTTACTTATTTTCATTTGATTTGGTTTTGGATAATAAATAAACATAATCATTATTTGACATAATTAACTTAGTTTCTTGGTCTAACTTGAGAATTCTTTTAGCATTTATTCCAATTGGAAGTGGTAAAAAAACATCTTCTTCAAAGGTGTTTTTATCTGAATTCCACTGAGAAAGCACCCCTCCAGTATTAGAAGAACTATTTCCTAAATCTGTAATATATTGATCGTAGTTCCCAACATAAAATAAGCGTGGAGTAGCAGGAGATTGGTCTAAATAAAAATCTTGTATGCTGCTTAATTGTGCTTTGGCAGGAAGCGGATGTCCTTCAAACTTATTCTCCTTTTGGAGGTAAACCATAGATCTTGTTTCTACGATTTTTTTTATTTCCAAAATATCGTTTTCATTTCGGTCGGTCAAATCTTGAATGTTTCTAACTCCAGAAAACTTTTTATAACTATTGAATTTTTTCTTTAGATAGGGTAGTTGAACAGATAACTTGTTTTTTGATGAAAATGGAACGTAGTCTCCAAAGTAGTTGTAAAAAATTATAGGATCTAGTTGCTCGTTTTCATCAAAATCATCTAAATAAAGAAATACAGGCTTTTCAACAGAAGCTTGCCACTTAAAGTTAGTTCCTGCATTACCTGCAATAATGTCAAGTAGACCGTCACCATCAATATCTTCGATTGCAACTGTATTCCACATGCCTTCTGTGTCAGTCATATTCATGGACTGATTAGCAATTTCAAACTTAGCCGCACCTTTATTTAAAACTACAGTAATTGGCATCCAATCACCTACGACAACTAAATCAATTAAATCATCATTATTAATATCTGCCCAAGCGCTATCAGTTACCAAACCAAAACGACTTTTTAAAGTCATTTCAAATCCAAACATAGTGTTGTTTCTCAATAAAAAACTATAAGGACTAAGTCCATAAGCTCCGGGTAGAGATCGACTACCAATAAATAAATCGTCAAATCCATCGTTGTCAAAATCTGCTACCTCAACTGTACCTCCATTTGTTTGTGCAAGAACTATTTTGAATCTAGAAAAATTAGCTTTACCATCGTTGATGTAGATTCGATCCATCAAATAGTTTTCGTTTTCTTTAAAATCTCCACCCCCGCTAACTACATAAAGATCTAGGTCTCCATCATTATCAAAATCGAAGGAAGCTGCATCTACATCTTCAAAGTTTATGTCTTTTATAAAGTCAATTGTTTTACGTTCAGTATAAGTTTTGTTTTTAGTTCCTATATATAATTTTGATTCTTGATATCGAGCTCCCCCTATATAAATGTCTTTAATTCCGTCCCCATTAAAATCATTTAAAACTACTGCAGGACCTTCTTTAGATAGTTTTTCTGGCATGAGCTGTTCTCTCTCATAATCCAAATAGATGTTTTCTTTGTGCTGAAATGAAAACACCGAAATAGTGTAATCTGGAATTGTAGTAGTTAGTAGTAATTTTTGATAAGCCTCTATATTCCGGTTAATAACCAATTCTTGGTTGGTTTGATAAGCTCCTAATCCTTGTGTTTTTCCGTCGGGCCATCTTATAGAAATAGAATCTATTTTGCTTATTTCGCCTAACCCAAAAAATAGTTTTTGAGTAGAAGAGGACTGAAATCCTTTGGTGGTTTGTTGTTCTTTTCTGAACTTTTTTTGCCCTGCATAAAGAGTTACTTGTGTGCCTTTAATAATTGAGTAACTGGAGTCGCCTTTTAAGTTTATGGAAAGGTAATTAGATGAATCCCCAACAGTCTTGTTTTCTAAAATTGAAGCTTGCGCATTGAGGTTATTTAGTATTAAGTCTAAATCCCCATCGTTATCCAAGTCGCTATATGCAGTTCCATTTGTTAATGAAGGTTTTCCAACAAAAGATTCTTTAACCTCACTAAATTGTAATTCCCCTTTATTTTTAAATAAAATGTTTGGTATTTTCAAAACAGGCATTTGATCTATAAGTTCCTTTTTGAGAATATCATCTTGAGATTTTTCATAGGCTGCATAATTAACATTACTAAGGAAGTTTATGTAATCCAAATCATTTGGCCTTTTAGCAATTCCGTTTGAAACAAAAATATCGTTCAACCCATCGTTGTCAAAATCTTGTAATAAAACAGACCAGCTCCAGTCTGTAGCAAAAGTTTGGGTTTTAAGTGCTATTTCTGTATAATCCCCATATTCTTTTTTAACATGAAAATGGTTCCTAGAATATTGAGGTCCAAAACCAAGGTCTTTCTTAATTTGAGTAACCTTATCTGTGTCTTCTCCACCTGATTTTAATAGTATATCAGCCTCATAAGGCATCATGTCTGTTGTAAAAACATCAAACAATCCATCGTTATTCATGTCTGCAAAATCCACACCCATTGTAAATCTAGAAGAGTGATTTATGTAAGTAGATGAAGACTCAGTGAAGGTCTTATCCTTATTGTTTATGTAAATATAATCATTTTCATGAAAGTCGTTTCCTACATATAAATCCATCCAACCATCAGCATTAATATCTGAGGCAGTAATGGCAAGTCCATATCCTAAGGGACTACTTAAAATATTCGCCGCTTCTGTAACTTCTTCAAAAAAAGCCTTACCCTCATTCAATTTATTTTCATAAAAGCGATCTCCAGAAAGGCTGTCTTTTTCAGATCTTTTTTCGGTGGTTCCATAACTTCTTATGGAATGAATTCCGTGGTTTAAAAGATACATATCCAAGTCACCGTCTCGGTCATAGTCGAAAAAAGTTGCTTGTGTCGAGAATCCTGAAAAATTTAATCCATAAGCCTCTGATTGTTCAGTAAACGAATTATCACCGTTATTTAAGTATAACATATTATGAGACCCGTTTTTATTGAATAGACCGACTTTAGTAACATAAATATCAAGAAAGCCATCGTTATTTACATCTTCCATAGAGACCCCATTTGACCAAGTTGCTTCCATGTCTAATCCAGCACTTACAGATATATCTTCAAAGGTTAGGTTTCCTTTATTCAAATAAAGTCTATCGGGAAGTTGATTTGCAGTAAAATATAAATCCTCTAAGCCATCGTTATTAATGTCCCCTACAGCTACTCCTCCACCATTATAATAATACAGGTATTCAATAATATTTAGTCCTGTAGAATACGTTAGCTGATTTGAGAATGAAATCCCCGTTTGATCTGCACCTAGAGTTACAAAAGGGATTGAATTGAGCGGGTCTCTGTCCTCTTGACAGCTTACTAAAAGTGAGATTAAACTAAAAAATAAAAGAAACTGTTTTAAATACTTCATTGCTTTTTCCAAGTATAAATTTTTAAACTATCCCTATTTCTTGCTACGATCATTTGTTCTTCGTCAATTTGAATAGACCGTATTTGTCCAGGAAGTGAAAATCCATTTCCATCTTGATGAAACTCAAAAGTTGCATTTCCTTTGTTTTCAAGATAAACGCCATAAGACGCATCGTAAATTCCAACTTCTGGTTTTGCATTATATAAATTACCTCCCATTACAACATCCAAATCTCCATCTTGGTCAAAATCAGCCGTATTGATAGCATAGACTGGACTAAATTGCACTTGATTAGGAAGCTCTACTTGTGTGAAAGAAAAATTTCCATTATTGATCCATAATTGAGTTTCTAATGTATTTACTTCTGTGATTTGAACTCCTTCCATTTGTTCCTTTGAAAATATCACATGAATATCGGCTTCCTTGAAAGATTCAAAATCTGGAAATTTCTTTTTCAAACTCTTTACTTGATCAATGAGGTTATGTCGTAATGCAAATGGAAAATATTTTCCATTCTCTGCTTTAAAAGTCAAAACACCTTCTTCGGCGCCATTGAGGTCAAAATCATTTAGGTACATGCGAATAGGAAATTTCTCAGAAGCTCTAAATCGGCTATTTGTTCCATGGTTTCCTATAAAAAAGTCAAGATCACCATCTCCATCGATATCTGCGGCATGAATGGCGTTCCACCACCCTTTACTTGAAGCCATATCGTGGTTCTTATTTATTGAAAATCCCTTTGGGGTGTTTTCTAGAATTGTTATCCCCATAAACTCTCCTATAACAATTAAATCTTGATCGTCGTCTTGGTCTAAGTCTATAAACAAGGCATCAGTAATCATTCCAATATCTTTTAATTCAGAAGCTAATATTGACGTTTGATCTTCAAAAAAACCATCTCCATTGTTAACCAAAATATAACCCGACCCTGGCTTACCATAGGATCCTATTTTTGAGCGCTCACCAACAAACAAATCTTGATCTCCATCGCCATCAATATCTGCATACTCAACCACTCCTGAATTAATTCGACCATCTACAGAAGGAAGTTGTTGATTAGTTTTACTGAAGTTTCCATTTCCATCGTTCAGCAATAAATCGTCATACAAATAAGGTGAGAAAGAGGTAATTTCTACTCCTCCTGAAGCTAAATAAATATCTAAATCTTGATCACCATCAGCATCAAAAACTGCAATATCTGAATAATCTGAGCTTTTAAGTTTAGCAAAATCTGTAGTGTTAGAAATCGCATCATAAGAAATAAATCCACTTGATGTTCCTTTCGAAAAACTAACTTCATTGCTTTTAGAGCCTGGTATTACCAAATCGTTTTTACCGTCTTGATCAAAATCTGCTAAAGCGACATGAGGACCCTGCGTGCTCATCATATGATAAATTAATCGTTCTCTGTGAAAGTCTACAAAATTATTTTCCTGATGAACATAAGGGTTTAATTGATCTTTTGTTTTAAACAACAAATCAGGTTGATCCATGAAAGTTTCCATAGCAAGAGCTTCAGATTCTTTTACCACAAGGGTTTGATTAGCTGAAATTTCTTTCAAAATTGAAACCTTACCGGAAGGCCATATGATTTCTACATCTACCAGCAGAGCTTTACCAAGACCGATTAAAGGCATCGTCTCCATGCTGGACTGAAAACCACGCACTGGTTGGACTTCCTGGTAAATAGTTTTGTAGGGGGTTGTGATTTTTATCTTAGACCCTACGGCAAAAATATTTTTTTCAGCACCCTTAAGATCAAATTTTAAATACGAATTAGCAAAACGCTCTGCCGTGTTTTTAAAAACAAACAACGGCATATTCACGTTGTTTACAATCAAATCTAAATCTCCATCGTTATCTAAATCTCCGTATGCTGAACCATTAGAAAAACTTGGAATATTAAGTCCTGACGATGTGAAGAATTCAAAATCCAAATTACCTAAATTTTTATAGGAATGATTTGGGACTTTATTTGAGGGAATTATTTCTATGAGTCTATTATAATCAACTTTTTGATCGACTATCATCGATTTCATTACCTCTTCATTTGCAACATATTGAAGGTAATCTTGATTGGTAAGGTCTTGATATATTCCGTTGGCAATAAACAAGTCTTTGAAGCCATCGTTATCCATGTCAAAAAAGAGCGCACCCCAACTCCAGTCTGAAGCTTCAACTCCTGTAAAACGACCAATTTCGCTAAAAGTACCGTTGTTGTTGTTTAAGTGCAACATGTTTCTGGTAAACTGGTGGTGGTAACCATTTTTTACAACATATTGATATTTATTCCAATCCTCAAATGTCGTAACTGTTTTCAGACGTTTATAGTCCGAAGGAAGCATTTCGGTTACAAAAATATCGTTGGCACCATCGTCATTTAGATCTGCCATATCAGCACCCATCGAAGCACCACTTATCGAACGCATTTGCGAGATTAAATCTTCTTTGAAGGTTCCGTTTTTTTGATTGAGGTATAAATAATCTCGTTCGAAAAAGTCATTGGACACAAAAATATCTTCCCAAGAATCTCCGTTTATATCGCCAACACTAACACCCAGTCCAAAACCTATTACACTTCCATAAATACCCGCTGCTTCACTGACATCTGTGAAGACTCCGTTTTGGTTTTGCATTAATTTATCTCCTCCTTTAGCGTCTCGTTTGGGGCGTTCGTTTCTTCTAAGATCAAAACTCCCAATTGCTTGATACGAGTTATTTAGAAGGTATACATCCAAATCTCCATCTTTGTCGTAATCAAAAAACGATGCGTGCGTAGAAAAGCCTTGATCCGCTAGGTTATATTTTTCTGCAGATTCTGTAAAGGTTAAATCTCCGTTATTTATAAAAAACTCGTTTTGTTTATTATCTCCTTCTACATCGCCCGAGTTACAAACATAAATATCGAGAAAGCCATCGGCATTTATATCTACCATAGTAACTCCTGTTGACCAAGCTTTGGTTCCACCTACACCAGCTTCATCGGTAATGTCTTTAAATTTAAAATCTCCAAGGTTTAAAAACAGTTTATTTTGCTGCTGATTGGCAGTTAAATAAACATCAATTAGTCCGTCGTTATTTATATCTCCGAGCGAAACTCCACCTCCGTTATAATAGTTTCGATAGGTATAAACATTGAATTTTTGATCGAACGATAAGTCGTTTTGAAAAGACATTCCAATAGTTTCAATATTCTGAATTTGAAATAAATTTTCCTCTTTTTTGTTAGAACAAGAAAGCAGTGATAAAAATCCTAATAGAAGATTAAAAAATTTTGCTATTCCTTTCATCCGAGCTTATAAATTATATTTCAAGAGCGTGTTCTCAATTCGAAGTTCAACATAGCGACTATCTAAAATAAACATATGGATCTGTCTATCTCCATCGATTTTTACTTTCGC
>Ga0209710_1003132_pt1 | contig 11236 bp, 10 predicted proteins | sample ArcticOcean_MG_C_5_FD_187436 | JGI IMG/M metagenome (GOLD analysis project Ga0209710, IMG submission 187436) | Marine microbial communities from western Arctic Ocean - ArcticOcean_MG_CB4_138 (SPAdes) (version 2) | ecosystem: Environmental > Aquatic > Marine > Oceanic | place: Arctic Ocean...
GTGCAAAAAGATTTGATATGTCTGATATTGTTAATAAAGAACAATTACGAAAGTTTTTTGATGTATTAAAATTAGAGTATGATTACGTGATCATTGACTCGCCACCAGTTCAGCCAGTATCTGATACCTTGATTCTCACACAAGCATCTGATTATAATTTATTTGTTGTAAGGTCAGAAACATCTAGAACATTAGCTTTTATGTCTTCTATTAAAAAAATTCATAACGTAGGAGCTACAATTGATGGAATTATTATTAATGATCTAGATACATCAAAAGATAGCTACTATAATTATAATTATAATTACAATTACAACTATAATTACTACAGAGACAAGGTTTAAGCGTGTGTTTAGGTTAGAAAAAGTTTTTCAGAACGATGATTTATTATTTTTAAATGTTTATATATTTATAAAAACACTTGTTCTTTTTTTAACTATCTATATTTTTTCAATATTAGAATTTAATTCAATTCATGATTTGATAAATTTTACTATTTTTGAAAATTCAAAATTTTATAATTTTTCAATATATGTATCTTCAGTATATTTTATAATATCTTTTTTCTTTAGGTTAAAAAAAAGATATGGACTTAATTTTTTAACTTTTTTAAAGCAAGATATACAACCATTGTTTTTATCTCTTTTATTAACTTTTACACTATTCTTTTTCTTAAATGATAATTTTAATATTACTATTGTACTTTTATTAGTTATTATTATTTTTAATTTATTTGTTCTAAAAAAAATAATAAACCATTTATACAGTTTTTTAATAGACAAAAACATCATTCAAAGAAACATTATGTTAGTGGGATCACCAGATTCTATAAGATTAATTCTTAAAGAAAATCTTGATAATATTAATGTTTACAAGTGTTGTTTAGTTTTTGAAAAAAATTCAGAAATAATTAATAAACTTAGATTGGAATTTAAAATTCCAACCTTTTCTGATAGTGATGACATTAGAGCTATTTTGGAATATCATTCATTAGGACAAATTTGGATTTTAGATGACAAAATTAAAAATATTGATCCATATTTAAATAAAATTTTAAAATTTTCAGTTGATCTTTTAGTTGTTAATTTAAAGGATAAACCATTTTTAGGAAGTGAAAATATGATCAATAGCAAATATCAATTTCTTAATTATGAAATATCTAGATTTTATGGTTTTAATTTATTTATTAAAATTTTAATAGATAAAATTTTATCTTTATTTTTTTTAATCACAATATCTCCAATTTTTATTTTATCATTATTATTCCTTTATTTAGAAGATGGTCACCCCTTATTTTTCACTCAAGACAGAACAGGGTGGGATGGTAGAAGATTTAAAATCTTTAAAATTCGTTCGCTTAAAAAAGATAAGTTTGACACAAAAGTCCAAGTTATTGAAAATGATAATAGACTTTTAAAAATTGGAAAATTTATTCGAAGATTTAGTATTGATGAATTGCCTCAATTCTACAATGTTTTAATTGGTGACATGTCTATAGTTGGTCCTAGACCCCATATGGTTGAGCACGATATTTTATACTCTGGTTTATTTAATAGTTTTTTAAAAAGACACAAAGCAAATCCTGGATTAACTGGCTGGGCTCAAGTAAATGGTTTTAGAGGGTCAACTCCTACAACTGATCTTATGAGAAAAAGAATGGAGCACGATTTATGGTATTTAAAAAATTGGACAATTTGGTTAGACGTTTACATAATTTTAAAAACTTTTTATGTAATTTTTAAAAAACCTAGTTAAGTATTTTTTGAAACACCAAAAAAAATTTTATGAAGTGATATTAAATTAGTGTCATATTGACTCACTTATTTTACTTTTTAAGTATAAATATTGACATTTATTTAATAAAACTTATGGTTGAATTATGGTCAATATTTATTCTATAAAGGAAATTTTAGAGGCATCAAACAGGATTCTTAAGTCCTCTAATGAAAGTAAGAATGGTCTTTCTGAAAATATCCCTCCTATAGGTAAAAAAGTTTTAGAGAATAAAAAAGATTTTAACGTATTGATAGACAAACTCTTACCTTTGAAGAGCAATGATAGTAAAAAAGATATCCCAGAAGTTTTAGAAAAAATTATATTAGAAGCTGAAAAATCTCAATTAAATACTAACAAGACAATAATCGACACAACTGTTCATAAAAAGAAAAAAAACTTACTAGAACAAAATACAATTAATCAAAAAGATTTAATTGATGATCTTTATAAAACCTTTGGAAAAAAAATAAAAAGAAATTCATTAAAATTAATATTAGAACTTAGAAATGATATAATTCATTTATCTAAAAATATATCCTCTCTTAAACAAAATAAAATAAAATTAGAGCAAAATAATATTAAACTAAATAAAAATATCAGTAATTTAAAAGATAAAGAGAGCAATCTACAGAATAATTTAGGTCAAAGTATAAATGGTTTTAACAAGCTAAATTATGAACATAAAAATCTTAAATTAACATTTAACAAACTAGAAGAAAATTTATTAGACAATAATGAAAAATTAAATGAAACTGTTAAAATTAACAATCAATTAAATCATAATTTAAAAAGAAGCAAAGAAAGTTTTAATACACTGTATGATAATCATAAAGATTTAAAACTAAATTTTAGTACAGTTGAAGAAGATCTAAATTACAAAAAAAAAAAATTAAGTATATCAGCAGAGCTTAACGAGAAATTAGAAAATAAGATTAAAAACCTAGAAAACAAATTAATTGAATATAAAGATATTGAGCTTGATTTTATTTCAAAAGTTGAAAAATTAGAAAATTATATTTTTAGTTCTAATACAAAAAATGATGAACTTTCAAACCAAAATAAGAATTTAGAAAAAAATAATACTGAGTTAAAAACTAAGATAGATTCAGTGGGACATATCGATATATACCTTAACGAGATAAACCAATTAAAGTTAAAAAATAAAGATCTAGAAAGTACAATTGAAAAATTAAAATCTTACGAAGACAATAATGATCAAAATATAAATATTATTAAAGAGTTAGAAAATAAAATAAAATACTACCAAGAAGAAAATATTAGAATTAGTAATCAATTATATGAAGCAAATAAACGATTTGATATTATTAAAAGTGAGATTGAAGTATTACAAGACCAAAGATCAAGCCTAATTGCAAAAATAAATTCGGTAAATGATGTAATTGGCAATTCAAAAATTGTGACAAACGTTTTCCAAAATAGTCAGCCAAAAAATACACAAATTATTGTTGGTGATCCCTTAAATAAAAAAATTGAACCAATCAAAGATATAAATGATGAAATTAAAAATATTTTTTCAAAATAAAAATGAAAAACATAAAAACTATACACTGACAAACAGTCAGTAGAATGTATTACTTATATAGATCTTTTAAAAAAATTAAAAAATAAAGCTAAAAATGATGGTGTAGATATGAATTTTGTTTATTTCCTAGATGTTAATTATCTCAAAAATGATAATCCTAAATTTTGGAAAACAATTAACCAAGAGGCTGAAAAAGTAGGAATTAAAATACATGATAGCTGGGAATATTTTATGGAACACAAAGATACTACAGATATGAGGTGGTCACATATTAATTATCATCCAAATTGTAATGCTCACAAAATTATGACAAATTATTTCATCAAATATAACTTAGTTGAAGAATAATGAATAAAAAAAAAATTGCAGTTGTTGGAGCTGGATTATTTGGATGCACAATTGCTTTAATTCTTTCCAAAAAATATAATGTGGATTTATATGAGAGAAAACCTGACATTTTAAACGAAGCATCAATGTGTAATCAATTTAGATTCCATCTTGGCTTTCATTATCCAAGATCTGAAAAAACTGTTAATGAAATAAGAATATCTAATAAACATTTTGTTAATTTTTATGGAAAAGACGTCTTTGGAAAAACTAAAAATTTTTATAGTGTAGTTAAAGGGTCAAGCAAAGTGAGTTTTGACAAATATTTAAAATTCATTAAACGTAATAAATTACAATATAAAGAAATTAAAAATAGTAAACTTACCTCTACAAAAATTGAAGGAACTGTAAGTACTAATGAAAAAATTCTTGATTATTTTAAAATAAAAAAAAAAATTAAATACAAATTATCAAAAAGTTCAGTTAATTTAAAATTAAATTCACAGTTAGATCAATCAATACTCCGATATCAGAAATATGATAAGATAATAATTGCTGCCTACAAAAATAATAATGATATTTTAAAAAGACTAGGCTTAAAAGTAGAGAAAAAATTTAGATATGAGCTTGTAGAAAAAATTGCCATCTCTCTTCCAAAAAAATATAAAGATATAAGCTTTGTCGTTTTGGATGGTAAGTTTGTTTGTGTAGATCCATATTTAGGAACTCCCTATCATCTCTTAAGCCATGTTAAGTACTCAAAATTACAGATTATTAAAAGAAAGTTTTCAAAATTTTCGAAAAAATATGATAGTGCATTGATTAATACTAAATCTTTAAACAAAAAATTATCTAATTTTAATAAATTTATTGATGATGGGTCAAAATATTTACCATTTTTGAAAAAGGCAAAATATATTTATTCCTATTATGTTGTAAGAACCCTTAAGTCCAATGTTGAATCTACAGATGAAAGAACCAATCTAACTCAATTTATCAATAACAATGTTTTAACTGTTTTAGCAGGTAAATGGAATACTTGCGTTTATGAAGCAAAAAAAATTGAGAAATTATCAATATAAAATGCTTAATATTTGTCTTGTTGGATATGGAAAGTGGGGAAAATTATTATATAAAAAATTAATAGAGATAACAAAAGTTAAAAAAATTTTAAATAGCAAAAATTACTCATTAAAAAAATTAGACAGTATTGATTGGATTGTAATAGCCACTCCAGATAATACACATTACAAAATTATTAAAGATTGTTTAAAAAAAAAGAAAAATATATTTTGTGAAAAACCACTTGTGTTAAAATATTCTCAAGCTGTTGAACTGTATAGACTTGCTGAAAAAAAAAATGTTAAAATTATTGTAAGTGATCTTTCTGATTATAAAAAAAATATAAAGATTAAAAAAAAAAATAATTTATTTCAACATTTTAAAAATGCAAAAGAAGATATGAGAATAAAAACTAAAAGATATGATTTATTATACAGGCTTGCTTATCATGATATTGCCTATATATATAAATCTATATATCAAAAAAAAATTAATTTAATTAAAATTATATCATCAAAACCGTTTTTAAAATTTCTTATTAAATTTGGTAATCAGGATTATACATTTCATTATGACACAAAAAAAAATAAAAAAATCTACTTATTTAATAGAAACAATTTGCACCAAAAAAAAGATATAATAAAAAAAATGTTTATTGATTATTTCTATAATAAAAAATCATATAAACTAAATAAAAAAAAATCACTTTATGTAATTAGATTACTAGAAAAAATTAAAAATGAAATATAGAATTATTTTTAAAAGAAATAGTTGTTTGTTTTGGTCTACTAATTTTTCTATAAACAAAAAAAATTTTGAAATTATTAAATAAAAAATCAAAAGTGATCATTTCAATTTTGCTAGCTGTGCGAACGATACAAGTAAGGATCCAGTGCCTGAATTTAAGAGAAGTATCTTTTTGCAAAAAAGTTTAAAAATGTAGAGATTTTGTGGGCCAGTGTTAGAGAGCCTTATAACTTTATTCAAGCTAAACAATTAGGTTGTCACATTATAACCGTACCACCAACGACAATTAAGAAAATTGAAAATTTTGGAAAATCGTTTGATCAATTAACAAAAGAAACTGTTAAAGCCTTTTATAATGATGCAAAATCTGCAGGATTTAACATTTAATTTAAATTTATAATTTATAAAGAAATTATTATTATTTATTTACTTTTGATTTTTTATTATTTTTTCCCAGCTGTAAGCACTATATAAAATATTTTCTAAATTATTATATTTTGGCTCCCACAAAAACTTTTGGTAAAATTTATTTGCATTAGCCACAACAGATTTACTATCCCCTGTACGTCTTATACCAATAGTGGTTTCTATCTTTTTTTTAAGTATTTTATTATAATTTTCAATGACTTGTTTAACTGAAAACCCAACACCATAACCACAATTAAAAATATCTGATTCACCATTTGCTATTAGATGTTTCCCAGAAATCAAATGTATATCTGCTAAATCTGAAACATGAATATAATCTCTTACAGCAGTTCCATCAATTGTATCATAGTCATCACCATTGATTATTATTTTATCTCTTTTACCAATAGCAACTTCTGAGGCAATTTTAATTAAATGTGTAGAATGTTTTGAAATTAAACCCGTCCTCATTTTTCTATCTGCTCCTGCCACATTAAAGTATCTTAAAATTATATATTTAATATCTTCTTTTTTGGATTGTTCTATTAAGTAATTTTCTAACTTTAACTTAGATTTAGCATAGGGATTTAAAGGATCAAGAAGATCGTTTTCAGAAACGTTATCTTTTTTAGGGTTTCCGTAGACTGATGCAGTGGATGAAAAAATTATTTTTTTTAAATTATTTTTAATGCAAGTATTTAGAAAAATTTTAGCTTTTTCATAGTTAAATTCATAATATTTGTCAGGCTCTTTTACAGATTCATCGACACGAATTAGACCCGCAAAATGCATAACCAGTTCAAATTTTTTTTGATTAATGATTTTTGTTACTTCTTTTTGATCAGATATATCACAATTAAAAAAATTAGCTTTTTTTGGAACTAATTGTTTATTGCCTGTAATTAAACTATCAATAATAGTTACGTTGTAATCATTATCTAAAAGTAAATTTGCTACATGACTACCTATGTAACCAGCTCCACCAGTAACTAATATACTTTGTTTTTTATTCATTTTTGTAATTCAAAAAATATAACCAAAATTTTATTTATAATATTTTTGGTACCATTCAACAAAAGTAGAGATACCATTTATATAGTTTGTTTTTGGTTTGTATTTGATTATTTGATACAAAAGATTTGTATTTGATAATGTTTTTTCAACATCTCCTTTTTGCATGGACATATTATTTTTATTAGCTTTTTTATTTAATTTTTTTTCCAAAGTAGATATGAAATTCTTAAGATAAACTTTCTTTTGATTTCCAATATTAATTATTCTAAATGGAGCTGTTAGTGACAAGCTATCATTTTTATATGTTTTTTTGTTTTTTTGTGAGGGTATTTTATTAATAAGTAGCTCTATTGATTTCGTTACATCATCTATGTAGGTAAAATCTCTGTACATATCACCATCGTTATAAACATCGATTTTTTTGTTTCCAATTATTGCTTTTGTAAATTTAAAATATGCCATATCTGGTCTGCCCCAAGGCCCATAAACAGTAAAAAAACGTAACATTGTAATTGGAATTTTCCAAAGAGATGAATATGAATGAGCAATACTTTCTGTTGATTTTTTAGTTGCAGCATAAATGCTTAATTGACTATCGGTTTTATCAGTTTCTTTAAAAACAGATTGTTCATTCCCCCCATAAACTGAAGAACTTGATGCTATCAATAAATGTTTAACTTTAATTTTATGTGCAATTTCAATTATATTAAATGTACCAATTATATTCGATGATAAATATTTTCTTGGAACATCCAAACTATATCTAACACCTGCTTGTGCTGCTAGATGAATGATTATTTCAGGCTTAAAACTTAGAACATTTTTATTAAGTTTTTTTTGATCCTCTAGCTCTCCCTTTGTAAAACTAAAGCTTTTAAATTTTTTTAATATTTTATTTCGAGAAAATTTAAGATTAACGTCATAGTAATCATTTATAGAATCGTATCCAAGAATTTTATGTCCTTTTTTGAGTAAATTTAAAGCTAAAGAGAAACCAATAAAACCTGAACTGCCTGTAATTAATATTTTTTTATTTTTATTCATTTAATTAATTGAAATAATATAATACTATTGTTATTTTAAAAATAGTTCTGTAAATATTTTCATTGAAATAATACTCACTAAACCAACTGTTATCATTGCAATAAATCCTACAATAAAAGGCTTATATCCCATAGATTTTAGGTCTTTTAAGTTTGTTGATAAACCAACTGCGGCCATCGCCATGCTTAAGAAAATTTTAGCAGAATCTTTAATAGTTGACACTGAGCTTTGCCATATAACTTGAGTATTTTCTGTTAAGAATATTTGATCTCCAATATTTCGAAATATAATCATGCCAATAAAACCTAACACAAAATATGGAAAAATATTTAATAAAGAATAGTTTTTAGTCTTGGTTTCCTTCCTATTATACAGATAGGCAAAAAGAGGGATCATGATTACTAAAAAAGTATTTCTAATAAGTTTTGTTACAGTTGCTATATTCAGAGTTTCTGGACTATTAAATTGTTGATCGTAAATTAATCCTGCTGCAGCAACTTGAGAGGTTTCATGAATAGCGGTTCCTAAAAAAAGCCCCACATACATGGGATCTCCATTAAAATAAATATTTGCAAAATATGGGTAAACCAACATTGAAATTATTCCAAAGACTGTGATGTTTGCAATTGCATAAGCAACCTCACCTTTATTTGCTTTAATTATTGGAGCAGTTGCCATAATAGCAGTTGTTCCACAAACAGTACTTCCAATTGATATTAGATAAGCCATTCTTGTTGAGATTTTTAATTTTTTAATTAGTAATTTAATTACAATTAATACGCTTATGATGCAGACAATTATTAATGGTATAGCAACAGAACCAAATTTTAAAAATTCAAACGGCTTTAACTGAATACCAAGACAAATTATTCCAAGTTTTAAAATATATTTTTGAGTAAAATTTATTCCAAGTAAAAAACCCTCTCTCATTTGAAAAATATTTCCAAGTACAATTCCCATTAGAATTGCAATCATGGCTGTTGAGATAGGACTTTTGTCGTAACCTAATAACTCTATTCCAATAATATTATTAAACCCTTGAGATAAAGTGTAGAGAACAAATGCTAAAATAATACCTGGTACAACGACCAGGTTTTTTTTAAATAGCATTAATTAATAGATGAGTTTTAAGCACTTCTGTAAAGCTTAGTCATAACAAATTCTTTATGACCTAAAGCTTCAGCGCAAGTTAATCTACCGTTAGCAACTCTAATCATTGATTTGATTAATTCATCACCAGCTTCAGACATAGTCATCTCTCGTGATAAAATTTTTGATACATCACAATCAATATGTTCACCCATACCTTTTACAGTTAATGGGTTGGCAGTTAATTTGACAACAGGCTCAATTGGGTTACCTACGATATTACCTTGACCTGTTGGGAATAAATGAATGTTAAATCCAGCTGCTGCTTGAAGTGTAATACACTCAGCTGCTGCAGATGAAGTATCCATAAAATATAATCCTTTTCCTTTAGTAGGCTCTTCTGCTGGCTCTAATACATCAATAAATTTACAATTTCCAATTTTTTGAAAATTTCCAAATGCTTTCTCTTCAATTGTCGTTAATCCACCCGCAATATTTCCTGCAGTTGGTTGACTATCTGAAAGGTCATCTGTTGCTTCTTTTAGAATAAAATCATTGTAATCACTCCATGTTTTCATGAATTTTTTTGAGGCTTCAGGGGTTGCACCACGTGTAGCACAAACTTTTTCAGCACCAGTAAGTTCTGAAGTTTCACCAAAACATAAATGAACACCCATTGGTTCTAATTTATCCATTAAATTTCCAACCGTAGGGTTTGCAGCTAATCCAGATGTTGTATCTGACTCTCCACACTTAACTGATATCCATAAATCACTCATTGGACATTCTTCTCTTTGTTTTTCAGACGCCCACATCACAAATTCCTGAGCTTTTTTTGAAGCTTTCATGACAGTACCAATATCTCCAGTTCTCTCAATATGAAATCCTTCAACTGGCTTTCCTGTTTTTGCTATTCCATCAACTATTTTTTTTGTCCATTTAGGTTCAATTCCAATAACTATTACTGCTGCAACATTTGGGTTGCTTCCAGTTCCAATCATAGTTCTAAAATGTAAATCTAAATCAGCACCAAATTGAAGCCTTCCATAAGAGTGAGGTAGGGCCATTGTACCTTTAATATTATTTGCTACAGCTTCAGCACAAGCGTTCGAGATATCATCCACAGGTAGGATGATTACGTGGTTTCTAGTACCAACTCTGCCATTTTCTCTTTTATAACCTAAAAAACTTTTTGGAATTTCCATATTTTTTACCACTTCTTCGTTTTTACATTGTGAACATGAACATGCTCACCTTTTTTGATTGATTTAACTACTTTTCCAATATCATGACCATATTTCAAAATAGTATCACCTTCATTAAGGTCAACCATTGCAATTTTATGTCCTAATTGAATTTCATCTACTGATTGAATTTGAATTGTTTTATCATTCTCCATAATCCAACATGCGCAATCTTGTTTTGGAGTGATTTTATCAATAACAACTACTCCTACGTTGTCTTTCTCGTCGTGTATAATAATGTCTGTAGCCATAATTGTGTCGATTTGTTTGTTTGAAATTTTTTAAATCTTATATATTAATCTTAAAAATTAACAAATTATTTATAGATTTTTTTAACAACTTAAGCAGGAAGGCCTAATTATTATGACTAAAATGACAACAGAAGAAGCTTTTGTAAAAGTTTTACAAATGCATGGAATTGAACACGCATTCGGAATTATTGGTTCAGCCTTTATGCCTATTTCAGATATTTTTCCTGATGCTGGAATAACTTTTTGGGATGTTGCTCATGAAACTAATGGTGGATTAATTGCAGATGGCTACACAAGAGCTACTGGTAAAATGTCAATGGTCATTGCTCAAAACGGTCCTGGAATTACAGGTCTTGTTACGCCAATTAAAACTGCATACTGGAACCACACACCACTATTGTTAGTAACACCTCAAGCTGCAAATAAAACTATGGGTCAGGGTGGATTTCAAGAAGTTGAACAAATGAATTTATTTAAAGACATGGTTTGCTACCAAGAAGAGGTTAGAGACGCTTCAAGAATGGCAGAAGTGTTAAATAGAGTGATTGAAAAAGCGATCAGAGGATCAGCCCCAGCACAAATAAATGTTCCAAGAGATTATTGGACACAAGTAATTGATATTGATCTTCCTCCAATTGTTAGACTTGAAAGACAAGCAGGTGGAGTTGATGCAATTAAAAAAGCAGCTGACTTATTATCAAATGCTAAGTTTCCAGTAATATTATCTGGTG
>Ga0209710_1003134_pt1 | contig 11225 bp, 11 predicted proteins | sample ArcticOcean_MG_C_5_FD_187436 | JGI IMG/M metagenome (GOLD analysis project Ga0209710, IMG submission 187436) | Marine microbial communities from western Arctic Ocean - ArcticOcean_MG_CB4_138 (SPAdes) (version 2) | ecosystem: Environmental > Aquatic > Marine > Oceanic | place: Arctic Ocean...
CTTTTTTAGCATGTGTAAAAGAAATCAAATCATTACTTAAAATTCCAAAATCAATTATTTTTTTCAAATAATTTTCACATTTTAAAAATTTCTCTTGGGCTTCATCTGGATGTTTTATGATATAGGTGCTAGCGCTCCAACTTCCTAGGAAATTTATTACAAAGTCCACCCATAACTTGTTGACTCCTTCACTTGATATTAAAAGGTGATTGTATTCCCTAAACTCTATAATTGCCTTCTCATCATTTTCTAAAATACTTGCCAAAAACTCCAATCTAAAGTTTAAAATTTTGAACTTAATAGAGGAACTTTTTATGTCCTTAATTTTCTCAATTAATTTGAATGATCTTTCATCAATTTCTTCCTTTTTAATAGGACTGTCTAACCCCATGAATTCCAATTCTTGTAATTCAATTAGTTGATTATGTTCTTCAGTTTTTTGTTCAACATTTACATAAAAGTCTTTTAAAATTTGAATGGATTCTTTAGCCGATTTATAACTATATAGCATGTATTCAATTGCAAATTGAAATTGAAGGTTTCCTTTAAATTCATTAAATATTTTATCTTTTATATATTCTAATTCCGAGAGTCTCACAAACTCTTTTGATTTTATGTGATGTTTATTTTTCAAAATAAATAAGATGAACAATTTTAAATCCAATGTAATGGAATTCGATTTCGTTTCTATAACAGAGACTTCGTCTCTAATTTCGTTTAATTTTGAAATATGTATGGATGAGAAACTATTTATTTGAATAAGGTAAGAAATGAGTTTAGTAACATGATCTAATTTCTTTGTACTTATTAAAAAAGCATTAAATCCTAATAATTTATCCTCTTCACCTTGCTTAACTAACCTAACCAATACCTCTAAAATTAATTTTTCAGCAATTTTTAAATAGGTCTCATTTATAAGTAAGGATGATAGTCTTCTAATTATAGATAAAATCTCCTCAACGCTATGTTTATGGGGGTTTTCTATAATAGTATTCTGTAAATGTAAGTATCGTTTATTATATTCTTTTATGATTTGCTTGTCACCACTATTATCATCTTTATTAAAATAGGACTTTATGGAACTAATGATTCGTTTATCTTTAAATTCATAAATGTTATCTTCTTCTGAGATATCAATTAACAGATTGTCTTCAACTACCTTTTCTAAGAACCCTAAAACATCTAGTAGCTCATAACCCCAAACTTGTGTTAATATATCTGCGTTAAATTTATTTCCAATTGTTGAAGCACTTTCTAGAAGTCGTTGCCACTTTTGATCGTACTGATCAATAATAGTATGATAGAAGCTATCCACTTCCATGTCATTTGGTAAACTATCACTATTTATACTTGCAGTCAATAGATATCCGCTTGGACTATATTTTAATAGGCCATCACTTATCCATTTTTCAAGGGTTTTAAAAATATATAGCGGGGTAATTTGCCCTAGCATATTTTTCTCCTTTATTGTATTATTTAAAAGTGAATTAATTTCAACTAAAGAGTTGCTTTGTATCTTAAATTGATTGTTTTGCAGGCTCAAATGCTTCACAAAGTCTACGGCATTGAAGTTGCTGAAATTTAAAAGTTCTTCAACTTTAAATTTAAAAGAAGAGTTTGTATTTAGATCATTTGTTTTTGTTATTAATTGACTTAAAGAGGGGCCTCGGTAATCAAATAAGCTTTCTTCTCTAATCGATAAGACTATACACATGTTTCCTCTGAGAAATTTATTTCTATTAATCATTTCAATAAACTTATTAAGGAATGCATAACTTTCTGGATCGATCCAATGAAGATCTTCCAAAACAAAAATTGTTTTATTTTTTCGACTTTCTAATTTATCAATTATTTCAATACACATTTCAGAAATTGATCTTTCTGTATTTCTTTCATAGCCTCCAATAAATGAGGCATCGATATCCATTATAGCAGCTCCAATGTTTACAGCCTTACCCATTGACTTCTCCATTTTTTCACCCCGATTAGTGAACTCTTCAATCTTGAGCATTTCCTTAAATCCTTCCAAGAAAGGTTCATAAGAAATGGCATTTTCTCCCTGTAGTTCGTCACAGTCACCATAATACCAATCCCATCCACTAAGTTCAAATAATTCTTTTGCTTCTAGCAAACCTCTTGTTTTTCCTATTCCAGCAGGTCCTGATACGATCATTATATTTAATTCAGTATCAGACATGGTACTCACAATTTTATTGAAAATAGCGTCTTTTGGATTCAATAATTCCTTAATATATGGAACATTGGAAAGCAGTGTTTTATTACTAGATTGATTTAGGTTATATTCATAGGTTTTATTTAAATAATAACCGATTGCATAGTGCACTATTGAGAGCGGAAGAATCACAACAATACTTAAACCTAAGTTTGCTATTGTAAGACCCTTTAGAATTATTGAGTTAAATAATAGTAGGGCTACAATTCCTAGTATAACTCCATACACCCCTTGTTTTTTTAAAGCACTATTGTTTGTAACGGAAGAAAATTGAAAATAAGACCTTGCTAATAAATCACCAATTAATAAAGTAATTCCAATTATAAGAAAATGTTCGGTTATTGGGTATGTTTCAAATTGGATAATATAAAAAACAAATAATGGGAAGTAAGTAGCATATAATGAAGTATTAGCAAAATAACGGTATCCTTTTACAGTGTGGAAACCATCTAAATCCATTCTATTTACAAAGTATAGATTAATTATAGTTGGAACAATACTCATCCCTATAGTGATTGATAACAACCAGAATTTTGCAGAAAATTCTTCAAAATGTTCTTCTGCACTGGGCATTAAATAGGAAACAGAATAAATTAAAATAAATGAAAAGATTAAGGGAACAATAAAACTTATTCCTACAAATTTTATCTTATCGATAAATAAATTCCATAAATCTTTAATTATGTTGTCACTACTGTTAAATATTCTTTTTAATTTTTGATTTAAAAAAGAGATGAAAGCTATTAATAGAATAGATTTAATAAGCAGCAATAGTATATAAATAATACTAAAAGAACGTTTGTCTATATTAAATCCTCTAGTAAATATTGGCTCTGCAAATCCATGTTCTTTATGAAATGTATAAAATTCCGATTGGACCAACCATATGGAATTATTGATAACATCCAGATCATTTACATTAAAAATACCCAGTCTATCTAAGTTTAATTTCTCACAGAGTAATGAAACAGCTTCTAAGTCCACATTTCCGTTAATTAGACTTGTGGCAGTGCTCTTTCCTAAAATCTCTTCTAATTCATGTTTTGGTATTATATAGTGATTGGTGTTTTTTAGTAAAATTTGGTTTACAATTTCAAACATTTCATCATCACATGAGTTTCTTACTACAATAGATGAAATATTAGTATTTGAAATGGGACCATTTTCAACTTTTGGGTATTTAGAGCTTAGTAGTTTTTCAAGGCTATCGTCGTAAGCATATTCTATTGGGTCATCGGCAAAACCCATATAATGAGGAAAGCCATTAAAAAAAGGAAATAATTCTATTTTATGATTTATATTTTGATCGCAGGTTGCTAATGTTAAATTAATTTTTTCTTTAAAATCAAGTGCAAATTTATTTGATGGGTCAATTGATAAAATTGAATCACAATAAGATTTATTTAAATTTAAGTAAAACTTGCTATTATCAATTTGTCTGGTGATATAATCTAAAGAGGAGACATGGTTTTTAAGTCTTTTAATTTTTAAGGAATCAATTTCTGAGTTAGCCCATGAGAAGTTTGATAACAATAAAAATAATAGAATTACGATTTTTGAAAATTTCATTTAAAAATTATAAAGGTTATTATTTGATAATCTGTATATTAGAAGCTAAATTTATTGAATATTTTTAATAAATTGCAAAATACAATATAAATTTTTATTTTTAATTTATGAAGATAATATACATTGACCTAGATGGAGTTGTTGCTGATTTTGAAAAAGGCAGAAAAAACCATCCATTATCTACCATTACGCCCTATATCGGTAGGCCTGATAAATTGCCAGGAGTTTATGAAAATTTAGAACCTATTGCTGATGCTATAGCATCGGTGAATATGCTTTTAAACCACAAAGACTTTGATGTTTATTTTTTGTCAACAGCCCCTTGGGATAACCCAGAGGCATGGATGCATAAAAGATTGTGGGTTGCTAAATACTTTAATGAAAAATTAGTTAGAAAAAGATTAATTTTATCTCATCACAAACACTTACTGATCGGAGATTATTTAATTGATGACAGAAGATTTAACGGAGCTTCTGAGTTTAAAGGGGAGTGGTTGCATTTTGGATCAGAAAACTTCAGAAATTGGGGGGCAATACTAAACTATTTAAAGATGAAGATATAATTGATATTAAATGTTTTACACCAAGTTTTTTAGCAATTTATCAATTTAAAACCAAAGTACTCAAATTATTCGCTTAAAAATCAACAAATATGAGTTTTGATTCAGATTTATTAAAAAAAATTATTAAAATTTATTTTCTAGAAGCCAACATCAATTCTATTGGAAAATTAGACTGGTATCCACCTGCGCAAAAAGAAATAATGAAGACTTTTGAAATTAGTGGAGTTGAATTAATTAAACAAAGAGTAAAGTATTTTAAAACAGAAAATTTTGAGTTAAAAACTTTCATCAAATCCTCTGTTTTTAATCAATTATTGATTAGTGATGTTGAGAAGAATGGAGTTTTATACTGTGTATCTGATTATAAAACATCAAGAAATATGGGGCAAAAAACTAGATATAAATTTAAAATTTTAAATTATTACAATTCAAAAAATATTTCAGATTATCAAATCAAATTATTAGATAAAGAGCTAATTATGATTAGGTAGTTTTTTTAATTTAGAGAATCCTTTTATTTAGAATGGGAATTTGTTTAGGGATTCTAAAGATATAGAAGTTATCTTAATTTTTTATGATTAAATTTTTACAAGTAGCTTTCTACTCTAAAGTAATAATATTTCCATCAGCAGTAAATATCTTAACACAACCATCTACTTCTTCTCCACTATCAAAATGAGCACGCTCTAATGCGATTCCTTTGAACGCTATGCTATCTAATAAGTCATAATCACCTTCTGAACCTTCAACACAAAGCTCTAGAATTGAAATATCCTGTTGTGTAGGAAAAACATCGCTATCTGCATAAAAGTATTCAGAAGAACCTCTATACTCTACGATGTATATTAGTGTATTTTCGTATTCATCTGACCACTCTGGATCTATACCAATGTCTTTAAAACCAGCATTATCATCTTCTAACACTTCAGAAAGATACTTCAAACTATGTTCTTTAGAATTGAACGAAAGTACTTCTATATTCTTATCATCAAAGACTGTGAAATACAGTCCTTTGTTTATGCTGAGATTGGCTATTTCGTGTACAGGATCTATAGAGCCAGAGGACCAAAAATCAACATATCCATTTTTAACTATTTCATTAACTTCATCAGAAGAGACATTTTTAGTTCTTATCTCATATTCCCATCCTGTTACTTTTATTTTATACTTTCTCATGATTTTAAAAGAGCTTTTTAAGTTCATGAAGGTCGTCAATTTGGTTAATAAATTGTTCCTTTTCATCTAAAAGGCATATCAAATATATGTCACCACTTTTAATTTTAGATAAATAACTTAGATTGTTAACTGTTATTCCAACTTCAGGATTTCCTGTTAAATTATCGGAAACTATTCTGTAATAAATTATTTTTTCAGATGGATTGCAAAGATTCACTAAAATCTTTTTGTCATTACGCTGATCTCGTTCATATGATTTTGGGGGATAAGCAGTTAACTCAAAAAACTCAATACACTGCATATCCACTTCTATTTCATTAATATGAACGTCAAGAATTTGTAAATACTTTAGATTTTTTAATTTTTTTAAAGAAGTAATATTTTCTAATTTAGATTTGTAGTTTTTTCTTGAATAAAATATAGTTAAATATTCTACTTTTGGAAATACTTTTGATATCCATTCAAGGTTTTTAGTTTTTGGTTCATGTAACATTACATATTTCGCATCCTTTGTTTCAGCTTGGCCTGGAAATAAAAACATACCAGAAAAAGATGCTCTTGGCCTAGAAGCGCTTGTTGTAATATTATATTCATTAACAAATTTAGTTGCATTCCCAAATAATTTTTTGTAATCCATTTTTTTGTTTTTTTAGGTAACAATATAATAAAATATATATATATATTATATTGCAATAAATTATTAACTTAAATTTTGTATTTATCTAAAATATAATTTATGAATTATAGCAACCATATAAACAGTATTTGTGAAACTATTATTTCTAAAAATAACAACGAAGAATTTTATTTGAATGAAAAATCAATTCAAATGAAATTAGCATTTGAACTATGGAAGAAGTCGAATATTGAACCTCAACTTGAGAAATGCTTTGATTATAATTCTAAAATAAAAACATATACAGATATTTTTATAATAACCGACGATGGTCAAAAAATTGGAATTGAAATCAAATTTAAAACAAGAAAAATTTTAGGTAAAAGATATGTTCAGCAGGGAGCTGTAACCAATGGTAAATTAAATTCCTTAAAAGATATTGATAGACTTTCTAAGCTTAAGAAAGAAGATAAAATTAATGTTGGGTATTTTGTGTTTATTACAAATGATTATTTATATTGGAAAAACCCTAGAAAAAGTAAAAAAACAAACTCTAATATGTTTGGTTTCGAGCAAGGAAAAAAATTAAACAAAATTTTTCCACCACCGACTTGGTCATCTAAAACTTTTAGCGAACAAATGGATTTGTGTGATATAAAAACAGAAAAAATAGATTGGATAGTTGATGATAAACAAAATCTAGATTCATTTAGATATTTCATTATTGAATGTTAAATATATTTTTTCAAGTAATTAATGAGAAAATAACTTTCTAACTGATAAGATTCTCAAGATTCAGCACAATGGGTATTTTGGATTCAGAAACAATAGAAATTGCAGTACTGTACTAAACTAATTTAATATAAAAATATGATTGACACTAAAAATGAGATGTTAAATGATTTAAATGCTAGCTTTACGAAAGGCCAAATTTACTCCCATTCAGAATTAAGGTCTTTTCTAGAGTCAAATAAGCTGTTTTCTGTTAAAAATGTTGCAGCATACACCTATAACAGATGGAACAGAGGAATGACAGACATATTTCCTGTTTTAGAATGGATAAACAGGGGTACTTATAAGTTTTTAGGCCTTAATTTCGAATATAACGGAATCATTATACACCATCCACAAGGCGGTATTCCTTACAAAATTGGACACTGGGAAAATGGAAAGCTATTCTTTTTTGGAGGATTTGATAGTTTTATAGACTGGTGTAACTCAACGGATGATGGCATAAAAGTAGCTGATTTAAATTCTAAAATCTTATTTGAGTCGAGTAATGGGGAAATCACTCAAAAAAAGATACTAACAGATTCCAGAGATGATGATGTTAAATTTGAGGAAGGATATTCATTAACATTATTTGATTCTACTTTAGGAAAATTATTGAGATTTAAAGGGGAAGGAGATACATTTGATTTTGGAAACTTTAATTATATTATTAAACAGATTAATTAAAAGTTTCAGACTAAATTATAATAACTAAGGATACTTTTATCTATTACATATTGAAAAGTCATTTTATCTAAAAAACGACCGTTTTCCATTTTAATAGCCGTCTGTTTACAATAAAACTAAAAATATCTCATATTTTGATCTGTTTTTAATCAAGTGTTTTACCAAAAACAACCACTGCTAAAATGCTAACAAGACCAACAAATATAGGATTGATTAAAGAACTATCAACAGTTTCTTTAGGCCTCTCTGTTCCAATGAGTGATTCAGCAATTTTTAATCTCTTTTTATATTTCTCAGCTTCTACCAATGCCTCTTTTAAGGCATAATTAGATTCATCCCGGTCGTGAATAGCTTTGTTAGATCGTTTTTGCATGCTGGCGGCATATTCATCTGTAGTATCGCGTTGGGCTTTTAACTTTTGATTTTCCTTATTTTTTAAATCTAATTCTCTTGAGAGTTTTACTTCTTTAGGAGTAGGGTCACCAATTGTTCCATAATCATTTTTGTGATGCTCTATAAGAGTCAGTGCCCATTCAGAAACGCTTATATTATGTTTGCCGGCAAGTTTTACATATTCTGCTTTTTGCGTTGCAGACACTCTGGTACTTAGTGTTACGTTTCTATAATGCATGTTGTTTTCCATAAGTTTTGTTGTTTTTAAATTGTTAATCTACAGCGCGTTTACTTCCTGTTTACTCGCGTTGACTTCTATTTCTTTATTTTTACTCACTTTTAGTGATTGTTTAAAAAAATAATAATTATTTCCTTCAATAATTATCCATTGTTTTTCAGAAAGGAGCTCAATAATATAATGCAAGGTATAAAATTATTTTATAAAAAGTTGTAGCATTACAACTTTTTTTGTAATTTTTTTGTATCTTTGTTTTATGGAAAATGAATTTGTTTTAGATTCTTATTTTGGTGAGCTCTCAGACCCAGATAGTTTGATCAATTATATATATACTCCTGTCTTTTTAAAGACCAAAATTGATGTACTATATTATGAGATTTTAAACTGGGAGAGATATGGTTTACTAGCAATTGACCTTGGATTAAGTACGATACAAACAGACTATAAAAAAACAGCGATAAGCTTTGTCCAATATGTTTGGATAAAGATGGTTGAAGCATTAATCAAGTATGGTTTTTCTTATGATGATATAAGAACAATTAGAGCTAAACTAGGTCAAAAATTGCATTTAGAGCTAAATTACAACCAAAAGATTGCAGACAATAAAGCACTTCAAACGTCAGATAATCATAAAGAAGCTTACGTAACTGACTTTGAGAAGTATGTTTTATCTACCATTGCATTTAAGAATAAGTATCATTTTTTCTTATATAAAGATGCACCAGCAAATTTTTTTGTTTTTGATGATGATTTAATTAGGGATTTTAATGCAGCGGACATGGGAGATTACTTTTTTGAGAAATTTCATAAAGATCATTTTAGCTTTTCCTTTTTTAAAATATTTGAGCCTTTTCTCCATGGCGAGTCACATCAATTTAACAATAGGTTAATTTCAATGTTATCTAATGAAGAAGATAAAGTTTTAAGAATGATAAGAAGGGATTACAACAATTTAAAATCTATTACAATTCGTTTTAACCAATCCAAGCCAACACATTTAGAAATTAGAACAACAAAGCAAGTTTCAGCCGAAAGTCGAATTATGGAGCACATTCAAAAAAGAGACTATTCAACCATTGTTATTCAAACAGTTGATGGAAACGTGGTCAATTTTGAAAACACAAAAAAATATAAATTATGATACTGAACACATCAGATCAATTGATACGTCACAATCCTATTGTAGAAAACAAAGGAATTGTACATACATCAAAATCATGTTATCCGATTATGACTGCAAAAACATTTTAAATAAAAACAGAAAACAAAAATTAACAAACGAAGAAGTACAACAAGTCAAAGTTTTTTTTGAGCTCATTGCCATTGCTCAATTAGAAGCTTTTCAAAAAAGTAAGCAATGAAACGAGCTGTAATCATGTCAAGAGTAAGTAGTGACGAGCAGGCCAAAGGGTTTAGCTTAGGAGTGCAACTCGAGCAATTAACAAATTATTGCAAAAGAAAGGATATAGAAATTGTTGCTCATTACAAAGAAGACCATTCAGCCAAAAACTTTAACCGTCCTGAATTCCAAAACTTTTTGAGATTCGCAAAGAAGAACAAGAAGACTTTTGATTATTTATTAGTCACGACTTGGGATCGTTTTTCCAGGAATGTAACGGATTCATTTGTAATGATTCGCCAGTTAAAAACAATGGGAATAGAAGTTCAAGCCATTGAGCAACCGATTGATTTTAGCATTCCAGAGAGCAAAGCGATGCTTGCAATTAATTTAGTCTTTCCAGAAATTGACAATGATCGACGTTCGATAAAAATACGCGGAGGTATTAGAGCGTCTTTAAAAGCGGGACGCTGGTGCAGAATGGCGCCAATGGGTTATGTGAATGAGAGAGATGCCAATAATAGACCCATAATTCAGCCAAGTCCAAAGGCTAAATTTATTCAATATGCGTATAAAGGAATCGTACAAGGAAAAACTCAAGTAACTATTCGTGATGAACTACGTAGTCAAGGATTTAAAGTTAGTAGAAATAATTTATCCCTTTTATTGAAGAACCCAATGTATATGGGCAAGATTGTGGTGCCCAAAGAAGGGGAGGAGCAGGAGCAATGCATAGAGGGTGTTCATCAAGAGATTATCTCTGAGAAGTTATTTTACCAAGTTCAAGAAAAGTTAACTGAACGCCAAAATAAAAGAAATAGACCTATTTACAATACACTAAGAGAAGAGCTTCCATTAAGAGGTATATTACATTGCTCTAAATGTCAATCAAAAATGACAGGGAGTCCTTCAAAAAGCTGCACTGGCAAAAAGTATTTTTATTACCACTGCAATCATTGCAAAAAAGAGCGATTCTCAGCGAAGAAAGTCAATGCTATTTTTGAATCTATTTTAGATGATTTTCAATTTACCAAACAATCAAAAGTACTTTATAAAGAGATTTTAAAGTCATTGTCTGGAACCAACCAAAAAGACAGCCTCAAAAAAAGAAAAAAGTTAGAGATAGAATTAGTCTCCGCAAACCAGCGAATTGAAAATTTACAAGATTTATTAGTTGACGGAACCATTTCTCCAAAAGTTTATGGTCAAACTTTGAATAGATATACTAAACAAACAGAACAAATTACTTCAAATCTAAAGAACTTAAACACTACAAACTCTGAGTATAAGGGTCTGATTGAAAATGCATTTCAGCATTTAGAGAATTTTCGACAAACCTATGCCAACATTGCGATTGAGCATAAGAAGAAGCTAATTAGTTCGATTTTTCCAGAAAAAATAGAATTTGACGGAAAAAAATGTCGAACTACAAGAATCAATGATGTGTTGAGGTATATCTTACAGATAGACAGGGATTTACCTCAAAATAAAAAGGGACAAATCTCAAAAAATATGAGTTTGTCCCGTTTAGTGGAGACGCCGAGAATCGAACTCGGGTCCAAACAAGCAGCCAAGAAGCTTTCTACATATATAGTTCTTTCTTAATTTTCGATTAAAAGCTGATTAAGAACAATCCACTT
>Ga0209710_1003135_pt1 | contig 11221 bp, 11 predicted proteins | sample ArcticOcean_MG_C_5_FD_187436 | JGI IMG/M metagenome (GOLD analysis project Ga0209710, IMG submission 187436) | Marine microbial communities from western Arctic Ocean - ArcticOcean_MG_CB4_138 (SPAdes) (version 2) | ecosystem: Environmental > Aquatic > Marine > Oceanic | place: Arctic Ocean...
GAAGAACCTTTGGTAAGGTCTTTCATAAGTACTTAGCCTCGCAAGGTTTACGTGGCTGTAATTAAGCCAAGGTGTTTGAGCCGCTTTTAATGGCATAGATTTGTTACTAACTTATTGAAATAGAATCGGAAATTAGAAATAGGGTGTATATTTTTGTCGCTTATCGCAAGGCTAACAAAATGATAGTCAACCAGTAGCAATTGAGCTCCAGCTAATGTCAATGAGTTTTCATTGGCACTTCATGCTTACGGCAGTTCAAATATAGCGGGATGGAGCTGAGGATAGCGCTTACATTCTAACTCACCATTGTCACCCAGCCGCATCTCTAGCCTGCTCTAGCATATGTCACCATAGCATCTAATTTCCGCACTCTTATTCTAATGTAACGAGGTACTTATAACAGCCTAGATGACACTCCGTTAACCGGTTCTAAAGGTTGGGTGTCTTTTTTAGTTGGACCTGAGGCACAATGGCCGCAATAATGAATACGTTACCAATCAACGTTCACTGTGTTCGCCAAAAAGTGTCAACTACAAAATGTCCGCTAAAAAATTTCGCCATATTACCGTCACAGCCGTAGTCATAGCCAATATGGTTGGTACAGGCGTGTTTACCAGCTTAGGGTTTCAGCTACTGGATATTCGATCCGGATTTGTTTTACTAATGCTTTGGGCTGTTGGCGGCCTAGCCGCCTTGTGCGGGGCCATGACTTACGCTGAACTAGGTGCTGCGATGCCGCGCTCGGGAGGGGAATACAATTTTTTGACACGCATCTATCACCCTGCCGCTGGCTTCGTATCGGGATGGGTCTCTGTGACGATTGGCTTTGCCGGCCCCGTCGCGCTGGCCGCTATGACTTTTGCGGCCTATGCCACCACGGTTATGCCAGGCGAACCTTCGGCGATCTTAGAAAAATCCTTAGCAGCAGGGCTACTTATAATTCTTACCTGTGTCCATGCAACCAATCGCCGCAACAGTGGCGCCATTCAATTGATATTTACCATCTTGAAAGTCGCCGTCATAGTATTGTTTTGCATTGCTGCGATTGTCTTAGTTGACTCTCCACAGCCGGTCAATTTTTTCCCAAGCGAAGGTGACGGCGCATTGCTCACCAGTGGCGAATTTGCTGTTGCGCTAATTTACGTGAGCTATGCGTACGCGGGTTGGAACGCCGCGACCTATTTAAGCAGCGAGCTAGAGGAACCGCAGCGAACATTGCCTTGGATTTTAATGACCGGCACTCTTGTTGTAATGACCCTTTATGTGGCACTGAATTTTGTCTTTCTTTATGCTGCCTCCATGGATTCAATGGCGGGCGAACTGGAAGTTGGCTACATAGCCGCCGAGGTTGCTTTCGGCGATGTTGGCGGCCGTTTCACAGGGATTGTTCTTGCCATGCTGCTCGTCTCTACAGTCAGCGCTATGACCATGGCAGGCCCCAGGGTTATCCAAGTTATTGGTGAAGATTTTCCTACTATAGGCGTTTTAGGGCGGAAGAATAAGGATGGTATTCCAGCCAATGCTATTATCCTCCAATCCTCAATTGCAATGCTGTTCATACTCTCCTCAACGTTCGAATCGATACTCGTGTTTGCTGGTTTCACTCTGGCACTTAATAGCTTTGCTACAGTGCTGGGAATCTTTATTTTGCGCTGGAAACAACCCGACCTAGAAAGACCCTACAGAACATTTCTTTACCCTTTGCCGCCGCTGATTTATCTCACATTAACAGGATGGACTCTTTGGTTTGTTTTACTGTCTAGACCAGTTGAAGGTCTGTTCGGATTAGGGATTATAGGCTCTGGATTACTTCTCTACTTTTTTTCTTCGTTTAAAGCAGCAAACACTACCTAGAGGAATTTACCATGTTCTTAGAAGACCCTAAAACCAATGCCACGCGCACCAAAAAACTCTCAGCGACGTTAATCTCACTTATCCTTTGCGGGGTTGGCATGAACGCATGGGCCGAGGAATCTGTTGCCCACTATATGGCCAATGAAGCCCTGATGGTCGTGCATGGGAACACTAAGGTCATGTTCGACCCCATCTACAAGAATAGTTACAGTAACTACATGTTATTGCCCCAAAAGATGGAAGACGCCCTATTTGCAGGCGACCCCCCTTACGATGGACTAGATGCCATATTCATCAGCCACTACCACGGCGACCATTTCACTCCTGAAGACGTGCTGCGCTTCATGAATGCTAGGCCCGATGTGGATATGTATGTACCTAGCCAAGCAGCTATAGCGCTCCGCGCTATAGCCTCTGCCGCAGACCAGGACATTTTCGATAGAGTGAAATCAGTAGACCTTGAATATAAGGATGCACCAATTTCTTTAGTGGTAGAAAACCTCGAGATCGAAGCGTTAAGAATTCCCCATAGCGGCTGGCCAACTGGCCGACTTGATGTTGCCAATATTGTTTGGCGTGTTACCCTTGATGAGGCTACCACAGTGATTCACTTGGGTGATGCCGATGCTAACGACATTCATTTTTCTACCGACCCGGAGTTTTGGAATAGCAAGCAACCCGATATGGCCTTCCCTCCATACTGGTTTTACTCTTCTCAAGTTGGCTTGAATATACTGAGCAGAAGAATAGGAGCCCAGCAAAGTGTTGGCATTCATGTCCCCGCAGCAATGTCTAATGACCCCAGTTTGCGGCCAGCAGAATTACGCGATGTGGACCTGTTTACAGTCCCTGGTGAAACACGGGCTATTTCAGGTCATTAGGCTTTAATTTGATAGCGCGCAGCTTATCAAAACCATGAGGTAGTCCTTTTGATTAGTTCTGGTCCAGCTTCGGAGTTAACAAACATCGCAGTGCACTTACAGACACATCAAGTAAAACTTCATTTTCTATTTCTAAAAACTTGCTTAACTTAGCGTTTTAAAAAATTTCCGATCACATCGTCATCCCTTGCTACAGCCTATTGATTTAATACCCTGTGGGGTTACAAAATAGTGTGATCACAAATTAAGGACCCCAACCAATGAGCGCAACCAAAAAGCAGTCAAAAAGCACCTTGCTTAGCAATGGCAAAGACTACAGCTACTACAGCCTAAAAGCTTTGGCGGCGCAGGGTTATCCGACGATTGGCACTTTGCCAATATCAATAAAAATCTTATTAGAAAATCTACTTCGACACTGCGATAACAAAGTCGTAAGCACTCAGCACATTGCCGATCTCGCCAACTGGGCTACCACTCAATACCAAGGCAAGGAAATTTTGTTTCACCCCGTACGGGTGCTAATGCAAGACTTCACCGGCGTGCCGGCAGTGGTTGACCTTGCAGCGATGCGGGATGCCGTCGCCAAAGCCGGCGGAGACCCTAGCCTAATCAATCCGGTCAATCAGGTTGATTTAGTCATTGATCATTCCGTAATGGTTGATAATTATGCCAGCGACTCTGCGTTCGAAGAAAACGTCGAAATTGAAATGGATAGAAACCGCGAACGTTATCAATTCTTGCGCTGGGGACAAGATGCTTTCGATAATTTCCGAGTTGTACCTCCTGGCACAGGTATCTGCCACCAAGTGAATCTGGAATATCTCGCTAAGTCGGTCTGGCACGAAGAAGTAGAAGGTGAATTGTTTGCCTACCCCGACACGGTTGTAGGTACAGACAGCCACACCACGATGATTAATGGGCTTGCTGTTCTTGGCTGGGGAGTAGGCGGTATAGAAGCCGAAGCCGCGATGCTTGGCCAACCTATATCAATGAACATTCCTGAGGTCGTTGGGTTTAAGCTGGAAGGCGATTTACTTGAAGGACTCACCGCCACCGATTTAGTTCTCACCATAACCGAGATGCTGAGAAACCACGGAGTGGTGGGTAAGTTTGTCGAATTTCATGGTCCCGGCCTTAATAACCTAAGCCTGGCCGACAAAGCCACAATCGCCAATATGACGCCGGAATACGGCGCGACTTGCACGTTCTTTCCTGTGGATCAAACAACCTTGGAATACCTGAAACTGACTGGAAGGGATAGTGACACAGTCGATCTCGTTAGGACCTACAGCAAAGCTCAAGGCCTTTGGCGAGACGATGATGCCGAAACTAAATTTAGCAGTGAACTAAGCCTTGACATGAACACAGTCGTCCCTTGTGTCGCAGGGCCTAAGCGCCCACAAGATCGGGTGCCGGTAACTCAACTAAAAAATGCCTTAGTAAATTTGCTTGAAAACAAGCCTCCAAAAACTTACCCGATCCTCGGAAAAGACGATTCTTTAAGCGATGGTGATGTCGTTATCGCCGCAATCACTTCGTGTACCAATACTTCCAATCCCGATGTTATGATGGCGGCAGGATTAGTCGCAAAAAAAGCAATAAGCAAAGGCCTTACGACTAAGCCTTGGGTGAAAACATCTTTGGCTCCTGGCTCAAAAGTTGTTACAGACTACCTCGCTAAAGCCGGCCTCCAAGCACCTTTGGACGCCATGGGCTTCAACCTAGTGGGCTATGGCTGCACAACCTGTATAGGCAACTCAGGACCACTAGCTGTTGAGATAGAAGACGCCATTGAAAAAGGTGAGCTTACGGTATGCTCAGTGCTTTCTGGAAATCGAAACTTTGAGGGCCGAATTCACCAAAAAACAAAAGGAAACTGGCTCGCTTCTCCCCCCCTTGTTGTCGCCTATGCCATCGCCGGCACCATCAATATCGATCTTAGCACCGAGTCACTTGGTGTCGACAGCAACGGCGACCCAGTTTTCCTAAAAGACATTTGGCCAAGCAATCATGAAATTCAAGAGGCTGTGCAATTAGTTAAAATGCAAATGTTTGAAAAAAGTTACGCTGAAGTGTTCGACGGCGATGAACAATGGGATGCATTGCCAGTGGTAAAAAGCAAAACTTATAATTGGAACGACAATTCTACTTACATCAAAAAACCTCCTTATTTTAGCGACACCGTAGCTAGGGCTGAAGGAAATATTAGCGATGCTAGAATCCTTGCGATTCTCGGCGATTCAGTCACTACTGATCATATTTCCCCTGCCGGCTCGATCACTGTAAAAAGTCCGGCCGGTGAGTATTTAACCTGTAACGGAATCGCTAAAACTAATTTCAATTCCTATGGCTCCAGACGGGGTAATCATGAAGTAATGATGCGAGGAACCTTTGCCAATATCCGCTTAAAGAACGAGATGCTCGGAGGAATTGAAGGCGGTTACACACGAATGTCTGGAGAACAAGAAGCGTTGCCCATTTATGACGCCGCCATGAAATATCAGGCTCAAGGGTCGCCACTAATCATTATTGCAGGTAAAGAATACGGCACCGGCTCAAGTCGTGATTGGGCGGCGAAGGGAACTATGCTCTTGGGAGTTAGAGCTGTAATAGCTGAGAGTTTCGAACGCATTCATCGATCTAATCTAGCAGGTATGGGTGTGCTTCCGTTGCAGTTTGAAGAAGGCGTCTCAAGAAAATCACTAGGGTTAACTGGCGATGAGACTGTTAGCCTTACCGGTCTTAGCGAGATCGCAGTTGGAATCGCCGTGACTTTGAAAATACAAACGACCAGTGGATCAATCCAAGAGTGCCAACTCCTGTGTCGGCTGGACACCCCTTTAGAAGTCGATTACTTTAAATTTGGAGGTATCATGCCTAAGGTGGTTTCTCAGCTACTTGCAAGCTAAAAAAACAGTGTCCACTCATGAGTTTAAGCCCTAGTCAGCGACTGACTTTATCAGGTCGCAGAGCACACCAAAGTACTAACTGATCTTTGCCCGCTAAGGAACCTTTAAAATAGGCATTCAGTGCGTATCAGGAATTTAAGTTGAAATTCTTGCAACTTACAAGCCCGTCACAGAACGCTTTCATATAGACATAGACCCGACTTTATTTTTCTGCGGTAGCTTTTTTTTGCAGAAGAATAGCAGAAAGTTATGGCCATAGCGCCCGCAATACAACAGACCCTGCTCATGGAAGTAACTAATTTTATTGACAGCTATCATGGAATGATTTCCTTGGATTGGGTAATAGCTTGCGCGACAAAGTAAACATACTATTTTGACTAGCAACCATTGCTCTATTGGTCTACTTGAACCATGCATTTAGGCACGGCACATAGCAATAAGTTCTAAAATTCGCGCTTCGCGGTTTACTTCTTCTTGAATCCGTTTACTTTGTAGAGATTTCGTCATGCAATCAATAAGGCAATACAAAGAAAATGATTTAGATGCTTTTTTTTATTTTGGGAAGATGCTGTGACAATAGCTTATCCATTTTTCAAGCAAGGGTTTCTTGACACAGAATGCTACAGCATTCCAAAAGTCTATTGCCAAATTTGGATATTGGGCGGCAGAAGCAGATGGGAAGGTTGGCGGATTTATAGCGTTAATGGTAATTGAAGTTGGAGCAATATTTTAAGGCCTAAATTCAACGTACAAGGTTCAAGAGATAAATGAAACACCCTAAGGTCACGTGTTTAAGGCCAACACTCTAGGGCGCAGATTCTATTGCCAATATGGATTCAATTTTCTATTAGAATTAATTCATGAACCTAAGGGACAAAACGTATCACGGCTAAAATCACGGCCAGAGTAGGACCACCACCCTATCAGACCACGCGAAAGGATGGACCAATATCATCAGTAGGAATTTCTGTGATGTTAGCGGTGAACGTCTTTGTGGTCGGGTTAGTTCTTTACTCCAAGGCTCGCTCCGCGGCACCCAGTCATACAATTGCTCCCGTTGCCGAAAAGTATTTGGCTCATAAGCTTATGCTTTAGTTAATGCGGAGTTCTTTCATTGGAACAAAGGGATGACCTGTGAATTAACTATTCTAGACAGCAGAGCTTTGGTTTACAGTTTTGCAAAGTTTATGGCTCAATTTTTCAGAGCACCTTTAAAGGCCAAATCCATGGAGTGACTTTGGGATGCGTAAATGAGGAGCCAGATATAGAGATCGGTAGGCAGATTTCTACTGCGCCAAAAGCAAAATTGGAAGTTCTCCTTGAAGATGTTGTTATATATGAGGGTGCCCCGCCTAGCGACTAACCAGGAGAATAAATAGCAGAAAAACGAAAAAGATCACACAGACAGGCCTAGCCATTATCAAGAGGCTCTTATATTAGATAGCTTTAAGGTCGTCTTTTAGCTGCATAAGTTTTATCTTGATTTCTATTGGGTAGCCAAGCCGTCATAAAAAAAGTGAACCAACAAAGGCGACGCCTTACAGGGAACGTTCGCATAGTCTTTGAATAAGATTCCACCCTGCCTCTATTTTCATTATTATGACGCTGGGCTTTTCAAATCAGACATTATAAACAAGGGTTAAGACCATGATACTAGGAAGAACTGTTTTAGGGATTTCCGCGGTTGTCTTTATCGCCTACGGACTAGTAAGTTTAGTATCCCCTGCCATTCCCTCCGGACTCGCCGGCTTAGAGATGACAACAGGCGATGCATTTGCCGAAATAGGCGCAATGTATGGTGGACTCCAAACAGGTATAGGGCTGTTCTGCCTACTGGCTTTTCTGAAACCCGAATTGTACAGAGCAGGCCTTACACTTCTCGCACTAGCCATAGGAACTTTGGCAGTAGCTCGACTACTCTCTTTTTTGTTAGCAACAGATGCTGTTGGCGCATATACCTATGGCGCATTAGTTTACGAATTTGCTACCGCAATACTGGCGTCGATCGCCTTGTCGAGAAAATGAAATGACTCAACACGAATACATCTTTATAGCAGTCTCAATCATCCTTGGTCTCGCGATCACCCGCCTTTTACATACCATGGCGATGCAAATACGCGCTCACAATCGGGTTGTATTCCATTGGTCTTCAGCAATATGGGCATTCAGCATCATGCTCTATATTTTACAACTCTGGTGGGTTGGCTGGGGGCTTCGCACCATAGTGCAGTGGACATTTTTAGACTTCATAGTGCTGGTATTTGGATCTTCATGTATCTATGGCGCTGCCGAGATGGCGCTGTCCGCCCCAGAAGAAGACACCCTCGACATGTTGCAGGAAAGTCAGCATCTAGGTCGCCTGTCAGCAGTGTCCATGCTGCTATATTTCTTGGTAGGGCCCTACGTCAACATTGCCATGTACAAAAACGCAATTATTCCGTCCTTAGCAGTTCCTTCGGTGGGCATCTTATTGATGGTGCTTGTTATCGTTTTCCCAATACGTTTTCGGCTGTGGTCAGTTTTATTCGCGCTGTATTCTGTGACCATAATTGCACTTACTGTATGAGCCAAAATTGTAAAAAAGACGCTGCTGTTACTAAGAGCACGCACGATTTTTTCCAGCTAGCTCCCTTTTCTTAGTGTAGAGTTCATAGATAGACGTTGCCAACCAAAAATTAACCACAAATTTGAAGCATCGCTCCTAGGAGGCCAATAATTAAAAAACTCCCCGCGTCCTAAAGCATTTGCGAGAATATATAACCATCAACCTACCCGATCGGCTTCTCAGAACTAGAGGTAATCTGGATAGGGTGCCATCGCCGTACTTTGTTGAAAATGCTATGTACACTCAGCAAAAGATGGGCGATTCGAGTCAGCAATATCGACCAAGCGACGACTTGGGGGGCAGACTTATCCAACTCTCGACTACAACTTCTGATGGGTAAGAGAACTAAATGATGGGTAAAATAACTAAAACGATCAATACTCTCAGACAATTTGTGGGTTTCTTGCTCCCAGTTTCGCTAATTCCAATATGAAAACTAAGGGATTAATCACCAATCTCAGTCCAAATCGAAAAAGAAACCAACAAATAACGCCTAAATCAAGAAGAATGCTGCAATCTTTGCCTATTAATACGAGTATTATGTGTTCGTGAGTGACATAATGGTCGTATTGGAAGTAATAGGTCGGTATTTGACCTTGTTGGTTCTAGGTGCACATTTTTAATCATCAGTATAGGAAAGCAAGCAATGAGCAAAGGTACAGTGAAGTGGTTTAACGCGGACAAAGGTTTCGGCTTTATAACACCAGAAGATGGGGGAAAAGATCTATTTGTTCATTTCTCTGAAATCAAAAGCAATGGCGAGTTTGCAACATTGAACGACGGCCAGTCTGTAGAGTTTGAAGTTGGCGAAGGCCAAAAAGGACCATGCGCTACTGGTGTCGTACCGTTATAGTCCCGTTATAGCACCCGTATAGTATCAGTCGAGCACTATTATAGGTGTTGCTGCTTGTTTGGTGATGTTTTACAACACATAACAATCAGATCAATTGGGAATCAGGGCTTTGCCCTGATTCCCATTATTTAGGGCGCTCAGTCCTAAATAGCAGTATTTACTCCTTTATACGCAGCATTGTAATCAGTGCTTGCGCATGTTCTGCTGCATCCACACCCAGTGGCGTCAAAAACCCACCGTCCTCCAATGTGACGATATTCTTTCCGTAGAGTCGCTTACCTGCTGCAATTCGCCCAGGGGCTGCTTCGTGGTGAATTTTTAGACCTTCTAGCGAACTGTGCAGATCGAATAGGTTGAGTAGTTCTACTTCTTCTAAAAATTCTTGACTTAAATTCATTTTCTCATCTCTTTTTAATTGTTGAAGCCACAATCAGTGGCAATACTCTTATCTGCAAGTTAACAGTCGAAAATCATACTAACGCTTAAGCCTACCTGCCAAGCGTTTTCACCAACCTACATCTAGATAGAGTAATGAGTCTAAAGCCTTTTTAGCAATCACCCTATCGCCATCTGCAGTGAAGGTAGTTCGCCATAGCTCAAAAACAGTAACCCCAGAATGCCCCCTTTGCAACAAACTAAAGCTATCACCCAATTTGAATTCATCCGACCGCTCAACCCGAAGGTAAAACCTAGCCTGCCTTAGGCAAGAAACTGCGCGGGAAAAGTCTCTTGTTGTAACCTAATACGCTGTTTAAAGCAGGATATCCGCGGCGGTGTTACTTCTATGGCAGCGGACCCAGCTTGATAACGGCTTCCGATAAATGCGATTTCATCGTCCAAAAGGCTTATTTTTAGGTTCTCATCAAATTGCGAATCCTCTAGCGTTCATTGCTTTAACCTCTGTTACCAAAACGAGTAGTAGATATCAGGATAAACATATACTGACTTATCAGCTCTTCCATGAACTCTTAAATCAACCCTTAAATCAACCCGCACATCAGCTTCAATGCCGCGCGCATTTACTTTTACTGTAGACCCAAGAGTTGATTTGAAAATACCGGTAGAGACTTTTTATCCATCGTGAATAATTTGCTTGGAACCCCCCAACGAAAATACCTGTAACGACCGGACCCATCGCCATGCTACTTAAGTCATACCCAAACCAATGGATATTTGTTAGCGCCATTAAAAACCGCCTAACTCTTATTATTTAAGAATGCTTTGTCTATAGCCTTTTCAACTGCGGCATGTGCGCCTGTCTCCAGCAAGGTCCCATGGGCTGCCAATAAACTATCAAACTGTAAATTCAATAGCTTTCGAAACTCAGCTTCTAAACTTTGCTTTTCTGGGGTCATAAACTTCAGCCAAATTGGGCCGACAATAGTCGTTCTAGGAAAGCCAATCAGAGGCATCAATAACTTCGCCGGAAGATTGTTATAACTATAATCGCCATAGTTTTGAATCGCATCACACGTGAGCAGCAAGCCCTTGCCTACTTTAAGCAACAATACACACTCAGGCTGCATGCTACCGTTAAACTCTTTTATCTCAGCATTTATAAATGGCAACTTACATCCTGCAGAAATTTCGTTATCGATTTTCGGGACTGTATAAGTACTGCCATTGGCTTGTGCCCACATCGACGCCGAATACTTTTCACTATAGTAAGGGTCATCTATTCCATGAAATGCTCCCAATCGAACGAGATGCTTGATGGAACCTAACGCTTCAATTTGCAACTCAACCTCGCGGCTAACACGAATAGGATTGATCAAAGAAAGCTCATCACCCTGACGCACAATCGCCATGTTTCGTGTAATGCGCACCAAAGGATTCATCTTTATACTGCCGCGTACCATAAAAATATTTTCATCTATTTTTTCAACTTCGCCGTGCGGATAAATTTTTGATTTTTCAGGCATGCTTGTTACTCCCTTTCCATTATTAAAAGATTTAGGAATCCTGTTCTGACTGCATTACTGTGACCGCATGCATGCCGCTAATTCCTCGCCACGCGGATAGTAGTCGATTACTTGAGCGCCTCATAGTTACTGAAAAGTTTAGCTAATTTGTAATCGCCTGTTTTAATCTACCTCCATCAACATGAAGATTTTCGGCA
>Ga0209710_1003137_pt1 | contig 11215 bp, 9 predicted proteins | sample ArcticOcean_MG_C_5_FD_187436 | JGI IMG/M metagenome (GOLD analysis project Ga0209710, IMG submission 187436) | Marine microbial communities from western Arctic Ocean - ArcticOcean_MG_CB4_138 (SPAdes) (version 2) | ecosystem: Environmental > Aquatic > Marine > Oceanic | place: Arctic Ocean: Canada...
GCAGCCCGTGCGCCCTTGGTGCAATTGGGCCCCAATCATCACTTGTTGGAACTGTTCCATGGCCCAACTTTGGCCTTCAAAGATTTTGCCATGCAGTTGATTGGCCAATTGTTCCAAAAAGCATTGGGCCGGCGCGGTGAACAAGTCACGATTGTGGGCGCCACTTCTGGCGACACTGGCTCCGCTGCGATTGAAGCTTTTCGCGGTCTGGATGCTGCTAATGTGTTTATTTTGTTTCCCAATGGCCGCGTGTCAGACGTGCAGCGCAGGCAGATGACCACGCCCACTGAATCCAATGTGCATGCTATCGCTATGGAAGGCACATTCGACACCTGCCAAGCGATGTTGAAAGACATGTTTAATGACTTCGAATTTCGCGATGGCGTTAAACTGGCAGGGGTGAACTCGATCAACTGGGCGCGGGTTTTGGCGCAGGTTGTCTATTACTTCAGCTCTGCCACCTCTCTGGGTGCGCCACATCGCAAGGTGTCTTTCACTGTGCCAACAGGTAATTTTGGTGATATTTTTGCGGGCTATATTGCCAAGCGGATGGGTTTGCCGATTGACCGTTTGGTCATCGCGACCAACCGCAACGACATTCTACACCGGGCTATCAGCACGGGCCGCTATGATATGGACACTGTTTTTCCAACGATCACACCTTCCATGGATATCCAAGTCTCTTCCAACTTCGAACGGGCTTTGTTTTATGCCTATGACCGTGATGGGGGTGCTGTGGCGCAATTGATGGGTGAGATGAAACAGGGCGGCTTTGGCATCAGCCAAGGGGCCTTGGGAGTGTTGCGGAGCCATTTTGACAGTGGATGCAGCGCGGAAGAAGCGACCAGCGCCACCATGAAAACCATGTTCGAAACCACAGGCGAAGTGCTTTGCCCGCATTCTGCCGTGGGTGTGAAAGTGGCTCTTGATCACTTGGGTGGCAGCCCCATGATCACCTTGGCCACTGCGCATCCTGCGAAATTCCCCGATGCGGTTGAAGCCGCTATGGGAGTGCGTCCAGTTTTGCCGCGTTGGTTGGCGGATCTGTTTGACCTCCCTGAGCGTCTCACTGAAATGCCCAATGATCTGCAACATATGAAATCTCTTATTCGCGAGCGTATTGCCCTTTGACTGTACAAACCCATCGCCTGAAAAACGGCTTCCGCATCGTAACTGAGAATATGCCGGGGCTGAAATCTGCCTCTGTGGGCATATGGGTGAATGCCGGTGGGCGACATGAGAGGATTGAGCAAAATGGGATTGCACATTTTCTCGAGCATATGGCATTTAAGGGCACGTATCGCCGCAGCTCTGTGCAGATTGCTGAAGCGATTGAAGATGTGGGCGGCTATATCAACGCCTATACCAGCCGCGAGATGACAGCCTATTACGCGCGGGTTTTGGCGGATGATGTGGCTTTGGCCTTAGATGTGGTTTCTGACATCGTGCTCAACTCGATTCTTGATCCGGCGGAGATTGAGGTGGAACGTGGCGTGATCCTATCTGAGATAGGCCAAGCACTCGACACGCCTGACGATATCATCTTCGATTGGCTGCAAGAGGTGTCTTATCCAGATCAACCTTTGGGCCGCTCGATTCTTGGCCCTGAGGAGCGGGTTTCCAATTTCCAAAGGCAGGATCTGTCGACTTTTGTGTCCGAAAACTACAGCACCGATCAGATGGTACTAGCGGCCGCGGGCGCTGTGGATCATCACGCAATCGTGCGGCAATGCGAAGAAATTTTTGGGGACTTGGTCGCGCGCAAGCAATCACCGGTCCTGCAAGCGCGTTTCCAGGGTGGTGAACTGCGTCAGGTTAAAGACTTGGAACAGGCCCATTTTGCTTTGGCCTTCGAAAGCCCCGACTATAAAAATCCCGATATTTATACTGCACAAATTTTTTCAACTGCTTTTGGTGGTGGCATGTCTTCGCGGCTGTTTCAAGAAGTGCGTGAAAAACGTGGGCTGTGTTACTCGATTTTCGCCAGTGCTGGAGCCTATTGCGATACCGGCACTATGACGCTCTATGCTGGCACATCTGGCGATAAGGTGACTGAACTGGCAAATATCACCATGGATGAGGTGAAGCGAGCAGCGGATGATATGAGTGAGGTCGAAGTGGCCCGCGCACGTGCGCAGATGAAAGCAGGGTTGTTGATGGGGCTGGAAAGCCCATCGTCTCGTGCAGAACGCTTGGCACGGATGATTGCAATCTGGGACCGTATCCCATCCTTGGACGAGGTTGTGGCGCAGATTGACGGAGTGACCGCCGAAGACGTGCGTAATTTTGCTGGATCCATGGCAGGCGGTGCTCCAGCGGCGATGGCGCTTTATGGTCCGGTGGTCGATGCGCCCACGATCGACGAACTGCAGGCCCGATTGGTGGCGTAATGTTTGGGCTACCTAGAAAACTTACAATTGAAACTGAGCGGCTGATCTTGCGGCCACCGCATCATAATGACTTTCATAATTGGGTGCAGTTGCGCAGTGACAGTCGTGATTTTTTGTCGCCCTGGGATCCGGTGTGGTCAGATGAGCATCTGACTCGCAAAAACTTTACAAACCGAGTTTATTGGGCGCAGCGGGCCATCAAAAACGGCAATGGCTGCCCATTGTTTTTGATCCGTAAAACAGATCAGGCTTTGATAGGGGCTATCACGCTCGACAATATTCGTCGCGGTCCTGCGCAGGCTGGTACGCTAGGCTATTGGACCGGGCAGGCCTTTGCCCGCCAAGGCTTTATGCGTGAAGCGGTCGAGTGTGTGGTTTTACATGCGTTTCGCAAGTTGGATCTCAGCCGGGTCGAAGCGGCCTGCTTGCCTGAAAACCAACCCTCACGCGGGCTGTTGGAAAGCTGTCGCTTCAAATATGAAGGTGTGGCGCAAAGTTATCTACAAATAGCCGGGCGTTGGCGCACTCATGTACTTTATGCAGCCATCCGCCACGACCGGCGCGGCAAAACTGAAGCGGGTTAATCGCCTGCAAAAGCGCAGAGGCTGTGGACCTCCATGCCCATGCCTTCGAGCAATTGACGCCCACCCAAATCAGGAAGATCAATCACAAAAGAACAGCCGATCACATCGGCACCCAATTTTTCGAGCAGCTGCAAACCCGCTTGGGCCGTGCCGCCGGTGGCCAACAGATCATCAACGACCAAGACCTTTTCCCCAGGTTGGATGGCGTCTTCGTGAATTTCCATCACCGCCTCACCATATTCCAGCGTATAGGCCTGCGATATAGTTTTGCCGGGTAGTTTGCCTTGTTTGCGAATAGGAATGAAGCCTTTGCCCAGTTGATGCGCAATCGCACCGCCGAGGATAAAGCCGCGCGCTTCGAGCCCAATGATTTTGTCCACGGCCACACCTGCATAGGGGTGCAGCATTTGGTCAATTGCGAGGCGCAAACCACGCGGATCGGCAAATAATGTGGTGACATCTCGAAACATGATGCCTTCACGAGGGAAGTCAGGAATTGTGCGGATATAATTTTCGATGGTTTTCATCATGGGCCTCATTTGGATCGCTCCTATCCTAGGCCTGTGGCGACAGTTCCTCAATAGGTTAATGCGGGTAAAGCCCGAGAAGTTCAGCCCAAATGAGCGCCGCTTCTCGTGCTGTTCTGGTACTACGTACTTTGAGACGAGTCCAAAAACTAGCCGGTGCCCGGGTGCTGCTGTCGGCCATCAGATATTGGCCTTGGACACCAAGATTGCGGCATTGCAAGGCAAGGCGCGGCAGGTGGAAGCGCTGAGAAATCATGATCACCCGGCGGGGCTGTGCCCGGCGCGCCTCGGCACGGCAGGTGTCGGGTGTGCGTTCCGCGCGCCCGTCGAGCTTGATCGCATGTTCTGGCACGTCCTTGGTGATCAGGTAGTCACGCATCAATTTTGCAGCCAGCTGTTGATTTGAAACCACAATTTGAGGGATGATGCCCCGCTCATAAAGGGCGCTGGCGGCATCCAATCGTTCTGCATGCAGCGGTGATATCACCCCATTGCGCACAACCGCACCAAATACTAATGCCGCATCGGCTGGCTGCGCCTCTTGGAGGCCGCGCGTTGGCGTTGTGGCCTGCATCCAGAGCGACGGGGCGAAAAACACCGCAAGTGCTAGGAACGCGAGACGTCGCAGGGTGCTTATGGGCGACAGGGGACCGATCAGAGCACCCGTCCCGCCACCGCATCCAATTTGGCCAACAACGCGGGGCTGCGCATTTCTGGGGCCGTCATGATGGCAAACTCGAGGGACTTATCACAGCCATGCGGACAATCGTAACGCTCCAGGCCGAGTAAGGCGGGCAGGCGCGCTATCATGCCTTTGGCCTGAGCGGAGTTGCCCATAAGAGTTTTGATGATCGCGGTCACATCAACCTCACCATGATCTGGATGCCAGCTGTCATAATCAGTAATCATCGCGACAGAAGCGTAACATAGCTCAGCCTCACGGGCCAATCTGGCCTCTGGCATATTGGTCATACCGATCACATCACAGCCCCAAACCTCACGGTACATCCGGCTTTCTGCCAGCGAGGAAAATTGTGGACCCTCCATCGCCAGATATGTGCCACCACGGTGCACGGTGATTTCTTGGGCTTCAGCGGCGTCTTGGCAGGCCTGTGATAGGCGCGGGCAGGTGGGATGCGCAACACTCACGTGAGCTACGCATCCCGTGCCAAAAAAGGAATTTTCCCGCGCGGTGGTGCGGTCAATAAATTGATCCACGATCACGAAATGTCCCGGTGCCATGTGTTCTTGAAACGAACCGCAGGCACTGACACTGATCACATCGGTGACGCCAAGCCGTTTGAGCGCATCAATATTGGCGCGGTACGGTACACTACCGGGGGAATGCACATGACCGCGCCCGTGGCGGGGGAGAAATACTATCTCCACACCGTCCAGCGTCCCGGTGAGTAGCTCATCGGAAGGTGCGCCCCATGGGCTGTCGACGGCCTGCCATTTGGAGTTTTGCAATCCATCGATATCATAAAGACCTGATCCACCAATGACCCCAATTTTAGTTTTGAGCATAAGCATCATCCCCAATAAATACCAAATTTAACAAAATTATCGCATATTTTCGCGATCTGTGCCAGCCACCCAATCGTGCGGTTAGTAAGAATACCGTGACCTCAGCGAAATATATGTTATGAGGTCCCAACTCAAAAATTTTTCGACTAAAAAAGGTTCCCCATTATGTCTCGTGTCTTGTTGGCTGCATTGGCGGCCAGACCCTCTTTTGCCGATTTCAACCTCAGCGCCGGTGAACCCATCACCGTTGGCCGCATTCGGATTGAGCTTTTGGCTGGCCTAACCGTTGCTTTGGCATTGGTGCCTGAAGCGGTTGCTTTTGCCTTTGTTGCTGGGGTGCATCCTTTGGTAGGGCTATACGCAGCTTTTATCGTGGGTCTCATCACCGCTTTGATCGGGGGTCGTCCTGGCATGATCTCCGGTGCCACAGGCGCTTTGGCCGTGGTTATGGTGGCGTTGGTCGCTCAGCACGGGGTGGAATATTTGTTTGCGACTGTGGTGTTGATGGGGCTAATTCAAGTTTTTGTAGGGATCATGCGTTGGGCTAAATTTATTCGCCTTGTTCCGCATCCTGTTATGTTGGGTTTTGTAAATGGCTTGGCAATTGTAATTTTCTTGGCTCAGATGAGTCAGTTCAAAGTTCCTGGTACCATTGTGAATAGTGGTCATGGGATGTCTGGTGGTGAGTGGTTGTCTGGAGTTCCAATGATAACAATGTTGGCGCTCGTGGCGCTGACAATGGGTATTGTTTGGTTGATGCCCAAAGTTACTAAAATAATCCCTGCACCTTTGGCTGGGATTGGCATCGTTGCCATTTTAGTTATTGCGCTTGGTATTGATGTGCCACGAGTTGGGGATTTAGAAAGCATCAAGGGCGGATTACCAAGCTTTCACAATCCTTTTGGAACTGGAACCGGAATCTATGGTACGCCTATGGCTCCTTTCAACCTGACCACATTTTATGTCGTATTGCCTTATGCAGGCATTCTTGCTGCTATTGGACTAATTGAGAGCTTACTTACACTCAATCTTGTTGGTGACATGACTAACAAACGTGGTGGAGCAAGCCAGGAAAGTATAGCCCAAGGAATAGCCAATACCGTGACTGGATTTTTTGGTGGCATGGGCGGGTGTGCTATGATCGGGCAATCGATGATCAACGTGAAATCTGGTGGCCGTACGCGGATAGCAGGCATTGCAGCTGCTTTGTTTTTACTGTTGTTTATTGTGGTAGCATCGTCTTGGATAGAGCAAATTCCACTGGCTGCTTTGGTGGGTGTTATGTTTATGGTTGTGATCGGCACCTTTGCTTGGAACAGCTTTAAAATCATGCGCAGGGTGCCGCTGACGGACGCCTTTGTGATCATCTTGGTCACAGTTGTGACTGTGATGACCGACCTTGCGATTGCTGTCGTGGTGGGGGTGATTGTCTCCGCATTGGCCTATGCTTGGCAGAACGCCACGCGCATCCATGCAAACCGCTCTATAGAGGCCGATGGCACCAAAGTGTATAAGATCTGCGGTCCACTGTTTTTTGGTTCTTCAGAAGGGTTTTCAGAGCTATTCACACCGAATGGGGATCCCGACAAGGTGATTGTTGATTTTGCTGACAGCCGGGTTGCAGATCAATCAGCATTGCAGGCGATTGAAGCTGTGGCCTTGAAATATGAAGAATCTGGAAAGCGCATTCAATTGCGTCATCTGAGTAAAGATTGTCACTATCTGCTCAGCAAGGCTGGGCATTTGATTGTCGATAGTGACGACGATCCCGATTACGAGATCGCCGTTGATTATGGTGTGCGTACTGGCATTTTAGCTGCTGGCCACTAAAACTTACCGTCAGCTGCTCGGATTATTAGTCCGGGCGGCTGAGCGAAAATATATTATCCACAACCGAGTAATCTTTATAACCCAAGCGCGCCAAAGGTCTAAATTTGGTGACGTCAAACCGGTCATCGACCATACAATCATCGCGCATATGTACGCCGGTGACCTCTCCGAAGACTACAAAATTGGCTTCACCGGGCAGTTGGAGTATTTGAGTCAGCTTGCATTCCAAACTGGCGGGCGCGCCGGCCACGCGAAAACCTGAAATAGTGTCACAGGCCACGGCTTCCAATCCGGCTTTGATGAACTCATCTTCACTTTTTGCGAAGGCCGCAGAAGAAGCGTTCATCGCGTCGCGCATGGAGTATTCCACAATATTGACGCAAAACACGCCGGTTTCGCGAATGTTGCTCACGCTGTCTTTAGTTCCGTCTTGATCGGATTTCATACCCGTTGAGGAAAACATCACCTGCGGAGGCACATAGGCGACAGCATTGAAAAAGGAATAGGGTGCCAAATTGCGGTTTCCCGCACTGTCTTGCGTGGATATCCAGCCGATTGGGCGGGGTGTTACGATGGCATTGAACGGATTATATGGCAGACCGTGGCCATCTTCGGGGCGGTAAAACATCAGCTCTCCTCTAGGTTTGCGCAGAGGGTATCCCCGTGCTAGGCCAGTTGCAAAAGGAAAGAAGGACAGGGCGGTGTTTCATTTAAACCGCGAGGTAGAAGATGATTGGTGGGAAGTTGAAGCGCTCTATGATTTGTGCTTTGCACCCGGCAGAGAAGCTTTGTCCTCGTATCGTCTTCGCGATGGTATCGCACCGTTGAGTGCGCTGTCCCACGTGGCGCGCGATTCAGATGGAATATTGGCGGGAGCGATTCGCTATTGGCCTGTTTTGGTCGGGGCCGCGCCTGCTTTGCTGCTGGGTCCTATCGGCGTACACCCAACGCGTCAGGGCGAGGGGCTGGGTGGCTACTTGATTCGTGAAAGCCTTGCAGTTGCTCCGCCCTTGGGATGGAGCCGGGTCATGCTGGTGGGGGACGAGCCTTACTATAAACGCTTTGGTTTTAGGTATTTGTCAGACGTGCATATGCCGCCACCCACAAACCCCAACCGCGTGTTGGGCATGGCGCTTGAACCCGGTGCTTGGGATGGTGTGATTGGTAAAGTAACTGGGATTAACTGTTAAGCCTGACCCACTCTAGAACCGGGCCGCGCACTGATTGATGCCCCTCGTTGCGGGCATTATCAATCACCAACTTGAGTTTTTTTAGATCAATACGCCGGATCAAATGTTTGACCGGGGCAATAGATGCGGGGCGCATGGAGAGCGTATGGATGCCTAAAGCAGCAAAGCAGGCGGCTTCTAGTGGGCGCCCTGCATCTTCGCCACAAAAGGACAATTGCGTGTTGCTGGTTCGGGCACGCTCCACAATCTGCTCTAAGAAATTCAGGAAGCTGGTGTTTAGCGTGTCATAGCGTTTTCGCACCCGTTCGTTCTCTCGGTCTGCTGCGAAAAAGAATTGCTTGAGATCATTGCCGCCAATGGACAGGAAATCTACTTCCTTAAAAAATTGATTGGGGGCAAAGGCCAAAGACGGTGTTTCTAACATGGCGCCCACACGGATATTTCTGGGCGGCGTATGGCCCAATTTGGCTTCGCGGGCTTTGGCGCGTTCCAATTCTGCCTTAGCACCGTGAAACTCGTCATATTGGGCAACAAAAGGAAACATCACTGACAATTCTTGCCCGGCTGTGGCTCGCAGCAAAGCCTGAAGCTGCATACGTAAAATTCCGGGTTTATCCAAACCCACGCGAATGGCGCGCCAGCCCATTGCCGGATTGGGTTCGTCCTGTGGTGCCATATAGGGCAGCACTTTGTCTGAGCCGATATCAAGTGTGCGAAACACCACCTTACGGCCTTCGGCAGCATCCATGACGCGAGTATATTGCGCCACTAGCTCGCCGCGTTTGGGCATTTTGTTTTGAGATAGAAACTGAAGTTCTGTGCGAAACAACCCCACTCCTTCCGCACCTGAGCTGGCCAGGGATGGCAAGTTGGCCATGAGGCCTGCATTCATCAACAGTTCCACTACTGTGCCACATTTGGCCTGAGCGGGTTTGTCGCGTAATTCCACATAGCGATCCGCCGCTTGGCGCATCATCGCAATCTTATCTTGAACCGCTTTTTGCACGCCCTCATCTGGGCGCAGGTGCACTGTGCCTTGATCACCATCTACCATGATCGGGTCGCCATTGAGTGCTTCCGTGACGATGCCTTTGGCGTGTATTACCAAAGGAATGGCCAAAGCGCGGGCCACAATTGCGGCATGCGAGCCTACGGAACCTTCTTCCAACACGATTCCGCGCAGGTTGCGGCCATAATCAAGCAGTTCACCGGGGCCGATATTGCGCGCCACCAATATTGGATTGTGAGGCACTTCCGCGCCGGTATCGCTGCCCTGTCCTGTGAGCAGGCGTAACAGCCGGTTGGACAAGTCGTCCAGATCATGCAGGCGTTCGCGCAGATAGGCATCTTTGGATTGCCCTATGCGGCTTCGGGCGGTGGATTGCTCTTTCTCGACGGCTGCTTCGGCCGATAGGCCGCGTTGGATGTCTTCTTCCATCCTGCGGCGCCAGCCTTTAGAATGGGCGAATAGGCGGTAAGCTTCTAGCACTTCCAATTGTTCGGCGTCACCGCTGCGCGCATCAGCGAGCATTTGGTCTACTGAGACCCTTAGCCGGTCCAGAGCATCTTCCAGCCTATTCTGTTCAACCTCTGGATCATCGGCTATGGGGTTGGTCACCACAACCCGCGGTTCATGCAAGTAGACCACGCCCTCGGCGACACCCTCTTGGCCACTGCGACCTTGAAAGGTCACAGGCTTTTGGTGGCGCGCCGATAGGGCATCACCGTCACCCACAAAAGCGCCAAGCTCTGTCATTTCGGCCAAAACCATCGCAACTACTTCAAGCGCATAGATTTCATCAGCGGAGAATTCGCGGGCTTCTTTGGATTGCACCACCAAGACCCCTAGCGAGTCGCCCAATCTTTGGATGGGGACGCCTAGAAAGGAGGAGTAAATTTCCTCACCCGTTTCCGGCATGAAGCGAAAACCCTTGGCTGAGGGAGCATCTGCGGTGTTGATGATGCGGTTAAAGCGGGCAACGCGCCCCACAAGCCCCTCGCCAATACGCATGCGAGTTTGGTGAACCGCCGCCGCGTTCAAGCCTTCGGTTGCACAAAGCTCTAATGTTTCGCTGTCGCGGAACAGATAGATTGAGCAAACCTGTGACCGCATCGAACCGGCTGTAAGCTGCACGATTTTATCAAGCCGCGCTTGCCCAGCTGAGTCTTCAGCCATAGCATCACGCAACGCTCCAAGAAGCTTGCGGCTTTCACTCTCTGAAGTTTGGACCATTTAAAACGGTGCCCCTAGGCTGCTTTTTCCAATTCAAAAGCATCATGCAGGGTCTGGACCGCTAGTTCCATATATTTTCGCTCAATTAGGACGGAAATCTTTATTTCAGAGGTTGTAATCACTTTAATGTTGATCCCCTCTTTGTGGAGCGCCTGAAACATCTTTGCGGCAACGCCGGCATGGCTGCGCATACCAATGCCAACCACCGACACTTTGGCTACGTCTTCATCGGCCACTAAATCATGATAGTTGATATTGCCGGCATCCTTGGCATCCTGCATGGCTTTTTCGGCGCGCAACACTTGGTTTGTGGGGCAAGAAAAGGTCATGTCGGTACGGCCATCTTCGCTGATGTTTTGCACGATCATATCAACGTTGACGCCGGCCTCGGACAATGGGCCGAAGATCGCGGCGGCGATACCGGGCCTGTCGGCCACGGAAATGAGGGTCATTTTAGCTTCGTCACGGCTATAAGCCACGCCTGCAACAACATTTGATTCCATGATTTCCTCCTCGGCACATACCAATGTGCCAGCTGTGTCTGATGGGTCTTCGAAAGAGCTTAGCACCCGAAGGCGCACATTAAACCGCATCGCCAATTCGACTGAGCGGGTTTGCAAGACTTTGGCTCCAAGTGAAGCCAATTCCAGCATTTCTTCAAAGGCGATTTTATCGAGTTTTCGCGCTTTGTCTGAGATGCGGGGATCGGTGGTATAGACCCCATCCACATCGGTATAAATGTCACAACGTTCTGCCCCAAAAGCGGCGGCAAAGGCGACCGCAGTGGTGTCGGATCCGCCACGGCCGAGCGTGGTGATACGACCCTCGGTGCTGATTCCCTGAAATCCTGCAACCACAGCCACCCGCATGCCGTCGGCAAATTTGGCATCTAGGTTTGCGCTCGGAATTTCTTGAATGCGTGCATTTGCATGGG
>Ga0209710_1003140_pt1 | contig 11210 bp, 18 predicted proteins | sample ArcticOcean_MG_C_5_FD_187436 | JGI IMG/M metagenome (GOLD analysis project Ga0209710, IMG submission 187436) | Marine microbial communities from western Arctic Ocean - ArcticOcean_MG_CB4_138 (SPAdes) (version 2) | ecosystem: Environmental > Aquatic > Marine > Oceanic | place: Arctic Ocean...
CGATACCAGCGCTCTAGCATATGCCGGCGTATAGCCCAGCTCTAGATATTCTGCGATCGTTCTGTTTGGCATTGTGTAGTTGTCTTCTGTAGTCATGGTCTGTTATATTTTAGATTCATATATATTATCGGTAACCGTCCGTACTAGGTCTGTAAAAATGCTATACGCAAATGCTATACATTTGCTATACGCTTCGCTTCGCAGCTACGCAGTCGTATCGTATCGCAGCCGTAAGCCGTAAGCATAAGCACGCAGCCGTGAGCCGAGCACAGGAGCCGAGAGCCGTGGGCCAGGACCAGAGCCAGACCTCAGCGCGGGATCATAGCCGTAGCACGGGATCATAAGCACGGGACCAGACCAGATGCCAGGTCAGACGACATACCCGATGACATAGCCGATGACACCAGGCCGATGCCTAAGCAATGACATATAGATATGTAAACATATCAGGCAGACCAGCACAGATCACAGCAGACCAGACCAGGACCAGAGCCAGGAACATTGTACCCGGGAGAAAGTCCAAAACATTACACGAGATCAACAGCCTGGATATATGTATGGCAGCAGCAGGCCAGACAATCAAGCAGCAGACCAGACCGAAACGAGTACACGCCCGATCAGATGCCAACGCAGAGCTCACGACCAGGTCCGAAACACGGAACCGATCTCCGGGAACCAGAAAACACAGGGGACTGGGCCAAATAAAACGGGTTTTTGTTTTAGTACACTAGTCAAAAAATAGTATAGTAACACAATGCCTATATATATGCGACAAAAAATTTTTACTATATTTTTTTTTAAGGTACTGGAAACGTGACAGTAGGTAGTTATATATAATAGTAGTAGGCTATCGTCACACTTTTGATTATATAATTAATATGTAAAAACTAAGGGAAGTGTGTAAATATGACTTATATATATAAATGAGTATGGCAAGTAAACAAAAATTAACCCCTGGAGCTAGAGCTAGGAAAGCAGAAAGGGACTTACTTTTTGCAAAGACGCCTGGAAGAAAAGCAAAAAAGGCGCATGCTCAAAGAGAGCGTAGGGCAAACCCCTCAGCAGCTGAAGGTAAAGATTTTGATCACAAGGATCAGACTTGGGAAACCCCTAGTAAGAATAGGAGTAACGACGGTGAAGGAACAAAAAAAGAAAGTGGAAAAACATATAACACAAATTAATATAACAACATGGCAATAATTTATTCATACCCATCTGTCACACCGGTTGTGGCTGACATATTACTAATAACACAAGCAAGTGACCCTAGTAAAGCTACCAAGTCAATAACCTTAAGTAGCCTAAAAACTCTTTTTGGTCTTAACGATAGCCTTAACGGTGTAGGAACCCCTGGTTATATACCTTTTTTTGAAACCGATTCAAGACTGGTTGATTCCTTCATAAGTCAAGACGACAATGGTCTTGTAATGATAGGTTCACAAGCATCAGGAACTAGGTTTACGAATACAAGTGTAAGCTCACCTACTCTTGATATTCAAGGAAACGCTATAATAGGTAATGAAGCAACGGATACTTTAACAGTAAACAGTGTATCAACTTTTAATGCTAACGTAACTGCATTAGGTAACGCTACTTTCGGAGACGACGAGAGTACTACAGTTAGTATGGAATCTACTTTAGATGTGCAAGGACCTGTTTCAGATGCCGTTGGGAATTTAGGGACCGTCGGACAAGTTTTAAGTTCTACCGGAGGGGGTATTTTGTCTTGGGCGGATACTACTGCAGGTACAGTAAAAGGAACTGGTACAGTAAACTTTGTTTCTAAATGGTCAGCTACTGACACATTACAAGATAGTATTATATTTGACGATGGCACCAGTGTAGGTATTGGAACTAATGACCCACAGGATAAACTTGAAGTACAAGGTTCTATTTACGCTACTCCTGTTGCATACTCTTCAAATGAAGACGCATACGCTCTTAGAATAGGGGCAAATAATAGTACTGCATTCGATATGGGTATTAAGATAAAATCAAATTCAGCAGGAGTTCCTTATATGTCTTTACGATCACATAATACTGAAGATTTACTTATTTTAGAAAGCACCAATGTAGGTATTGGATTATCTACGGGACAGCAACCTGAAGATAAGCTCCACGTACGAGGTACTATAAGAGCAGTTGCTACTTCAACAAATGACTATGCTTTTATTGGGCTTAACACAAGTGGTAGTGATGCTTTAGGACTTCGTTACGCGAATGGCTCAGGTGAAGTAGAACTAAAGGACAATTTAGGTGTTAGAAGGGTAAGACTTTCATGTGATCCCGATGACTACACTTATTTCAACGGAGCAAAAGGCGTTGGTGTTGGAAGAGACGTTGGTGGTGATGCTAAATTTGAAGTTAATACAGCTTTGAGTGGTGAAGTTGGTGCTAAAATAATATCAACAGCTGGTGTTGTTTTAGAAGTAGAAACAACTACTCTAAATACTGCAGATATACAAAGATGGAAAATTGGAAATACAATTAAAGCTGTAGTAGATTCTGAGGGCAAGTTTGGAATTGGAAGATCAGATGCAGCAGCAGAGTTGGATGTACTTGGTAAAATTAGAGGAGTAGCTAAAGATACAAGTGGTTTTTCGATATTTTCTTTAAATAGCAATTTTACAGCAGCATCGGGGTTATTTTATGACACTGGTAGTGCATCACTTGTACTAAAAAATTCTGCAAACGTTGAAAATGTGAAAATAAACTCTGATGGAGATTCTTTCTTAAAAGGAGGTAGACTAGGTGTAGGAGCTGATCTTGTAACAGCTAGATCACTGACTAAAGTTTTTGTTGAAAGCGGAGATATACAAATTGATCAAGGTAATGCAGTAGCTGCAACCGGTATAGTACTACAAACGCCAGATGGTTCGGCAAGATATAAGATAACTGTAGATAACGCTGGAAACATAGTTTCAACACAGGTATAAATAAGTAAATATCGAATAAAGCAAGTAATGATATTGATATACCAAAGGGTATAAATTAAATTTAATCAAATATAATAATGACTGACAAGATTGTTAAGAATCTTAATTTTGGCGAAGACGCTAGGACTAGGATATTTAAAGGAATAACTAAACTTACAAACGCAGTTAGTTCTACGTTAGGAGCTAGCGGTAAATGTGTAATACTAGAAGACGGGCAGGGGAAACCTGTTATTACTAAAGACGGAGTTACGGTAGCAAACGCAATAACGCTATTAAATCCGGTAGAAAATATAGGGGCTACTCTTATTAAAGAAGCTGCTAGAAAAACAGTGAGTGAAGCCGGAGACGGTACAACTACTGCTACGGTTCTTTCGCATGCCATTCTAGAAGAGGCTTATCGTTCTCTGCAAAGTGAATCACCAAGAGATATTAAGCAGGGTATAAACTCCGCTGTTGAAAGCGTTGTTAAATATTTAGAAAGCATTTCAATACCAGTTGAAGGTAAGATGCTAGAAAATGTTGCTTCAATCTCTGCTAACAACGACATCGTCCTAGGGAAAATAATTGCAAAAGCTTTTAGTAGCGTAGGTGATAACGGTGTTGTTATGATGGAAGAGTCTGAAGATGACGAAACAAGTGTAGAGCTTATTGAAGGTACAGAGTATGAAAAAGGTTTAAAGAACATGCACTTTGTAACTAATGAAGCAAATACCACTGCTGATCTAGAAAACCCTTTAGTTTTGTTGGTAGACAGCGAAATTGAAAACATAAGAAAGATACAAGCTATATTAGAATACGCTATTAAACAAAAAAGATCTTTACTTATAATAGCGGATGTAGACCAACAAGTTTTAAGTGCGTTGGCTATGAATAAGCTTAAAGGTAATTTGAAAGTAAATGTTGTTGATGCACCAACTTATGGAGTTCATAAAAAACAGATACTAGATGACTTAGCATTGATAACAGGTGCCACGGTGGTAGACGAGAATTTAGGAGATGATCTAGATTTAATAAGCCCAGATTTTTTAGGTACATGTACAAAGTCAGTTACATCTCAAACAAATACAATTATTCAGCTTAACGAAATGCCTGAAGCGGTATATGAGCTAACGTTGGATATAAAGAAACAGCATGACACAGAGAACAACGTTACTAAGAAAAACAAGTTAGAAAGACGTCTTGCCCGACTATCAGCTAAAGTAGCTATTGTAAAAGTCGGAGCGAATTCTGAGGTTGAACTAAAAGAAAAACTAGATAGAGTAGAAGATGCAATATGTGCTACAAAAGCTGCAATTAAAGAAGGTATTGTTCCTGGAGGTGGAATAGCTTTGTTAGATGCTTCTAATATAGTTTCTAAAAATAACAAAAGCGAAGCAGCTTTGTTAGAGGCTATAAAGTCACCTTACAGAACGATATTAAAAAACGCAGAAATTAATGAAATTTATCCGTCATCAGAAGGTGAAGGTTTAAATGTGGTTACAGGCAAAATGGTAAATATGATTGAAGCAGGAATAGTAGATCCTTTACAGGTTACTAAGAGTGCTTTAAAAAATGCAGCTAGTGTAGCAAATACAATATTGTCAACCGATTGTGTAATCAATAACTTAAGAGTAGGAGATGAAAGCAATAGGTAATTACTTAATAGTAAAAAAAGAAAGAGAACAAGCCTCTAAAACAAAAGGAGGCTTGATTCTTACGGAACTTCAAAAAGAAGATATTAGATATAAGATTGGTAAAGTAATATCAGTAGGTACGTTGGTACAAGGTATTGCTGCTGAAGATAAGATTTATTTTGACAAAGCCGCAGGGCACAATATTGAAATAGATGGAGAAATATACCAAGTAATAAAATTACATGATGTAGTTGTTGTTTTATGAAAAAGCTAGATGCAGCAGATGTTAGAGAACTGAATCTGTTAAAACATTATCGGACAATCCGTAAATGGGCTTGTAAAACTAACAACATTCAAGAAGCTGACTTAGAGCTTTTGATATATTTTGATTGCTTGGATTTATTTACAAAAAATGATTACAAAACCGGTACATTAGCTTTTAGCTGGGACAATAAGAGATGGAACAGATTACTGAAAGAAGGATGGATAGTTGTATGGAGGAAAAGAAATATGACTACCCAAAAGTACCATATATATAAAACATCTTTTAAATGCAGACAGCTAATAACAAGGCTTTATAAAATGATGTTAGACAAGGAAGAAATTCCTTTAATAAAAAATCCTAAAAGTTATACAGATAAAGTATTAACACAAGCAATTAAAAAAATTAATTATGGCAACAAATAGAAGCCCATTAAAAGCAGCAGGAGGCCCAAGCTTTGAAACTGTTAATATAAAGGCACAACCAGTAAAAACGGTAGAACCTACAAATGTAGCTACAAGTACGTCGGATTGGACCGCAGCTGGCGATGCGATATCTTCCATAGGTCAATCAATAGCAGGAGCTATGAAAGATGTTTCTGCTTCTAAAAGCAATTTAGAAGAAGCGGGTAAACAATTAGAAGATGGAAAAAAACCAGCTCCTAAAAAAAGTCGATTAGAAAAAAGGGTTGACAAAGCAAAAGCAAGCGGGAAAGATGCTAAAGCAATTAAGCTGCAATCTAAACTAGATGTGCGAAACACCGAGAAAGCCCAGAAAAAAGAAGAGGATGATGCTCAGATGATTGACAAAGTATCAAAAGCCAAAACCAAAGCGGAAGATTTAACAAAAGCAGCAAAAGCTAAAGCATCAGCTGAAAGTTCTAATTTTAACGAAGAAGCCTTAGAAAATCGCAAATCAGTTACCAAAGGTTATATGGACAATTTCCTTAATTCAGGAAAACAATATGATGATAATGCTTTTGCACCTTTAGCAATGAAAGTATCACCCGTTTTACAAAAACTAGGATCTACAGGTAAAGGTTTTAAATTAAGAGCATTTAAAAATAACTAATAAATATATAAACAAAAAAACAAAATTATGGCAAGTAATATAGCAAAAATAGCTGGCGGAGGCGGCGGCGGAGGCAACAGCCTGAGCGAGGTAATGAGTTCATACAGGGAAAAGGCTCTAGCTAAAAAAGCTGCGGAGCAAGGAGGCATCGCAGGAGCGGGTGGCTCTATGGCAGATGGCGCAGTGGGAAGTATTGATGCAGGTGGTTCAACAATGGGAGTAGCCCCAGCACAAGGAGTAGGTGTGGGAGCAGATCCAAGTGGAGCTGACCAATTTGCAGGTAAGAAATTTGAAATAAGCCCTGTTCAAATGAAAGGTTCTTTTTCTGAAAAAGCAAAAGGAGATGCAGAGGGTGTATTCGGAAATGAGGAAGATAGAAATAATTCATTAAAACGATAAAAATATAAAGTTATGAAAAACGAATTAGGCAGTTCAAAAACGTCAGGAGGCGTTGTAGGAGAAAACGCAATATGGGATGGACCTTTATCTCAAGAAAATAGACCTCATGGAAAAGGATCTAGCTCAGGAATTAATGGAATAAAATTAAAGTTCATGCAACCCGACGGAAGTATAAGTGGAGGATGCGGATGTGGTGGACAAAACGAACCTATTACAAGTAGAGCTAAACGATAAAAAAAATGGATTTGGGAGATATAAAAATATAACACGCTAAATACATTTACTTTAGGGTTAACAACTTTCTCAAATATAGAGATGGGATTAAAAATATTACTATTAGTTATATCTATTGGTTACACCGTCGGCAGATGGATTGACCTACATAAGAAGAACAAGGATGTTAAAGATAAGTAAATACAACATGCCCTGTAATCAAACGGACCAAACTCCGTTGCTAGCAAAGAAACCGCCAGCGCCGTCTAAAAAGAAATCATTAGGTTATTATAACGAAGTGAAATCTAAATCAAAAGAAGGAGCTGCTGCGGGAGGAGGAATGACTCAAGCTGGAGTTGATAAATATAAAAAAGATAACCCAGGTAGTAAGCTAAAGAAAGCTGTAACTAATTGCAATGCTAAAGTTGGTACTAAGCCGTACAAAAGACAAAAAGCTTTTTGTTCAAGGTCTAAAAGTTGGGATGGAGAAAGAGGCAAAGCCGCTAGGAGAAGATGGTGCTGTAGTAGGTTTTAATTAAAGACAATATGAAAACAACTGAAACTGGATATTTAAAAAATAGCCCTGATGTAAATAATTCCCAGAACAAAATTATGGGGAATAAGATTACAATGAAAGGAGTAGAGTTCAAAGTTTTAGGTGTTGACAATAACGGATATGCGAAGATAATGTATCCGGGACAAGATTATATTTTCCCTGGAGCTAAATACGTAATAGAAACACCTATAAAGTAATATGGCTTATAAAATGAAAATGGGTAAGTTATCTATGGACAACACTCCTATATACCAGATGGATACAGATGAAGGTGTTATGGGGCAAGCTAATAAAAACGGTTCTATAATAGTAGATAAAAACTTAGATCCGGAAGAGCGTGAGGATGTAGTTAGACACGAGAAAGTTCATTTAGATCAAATGTGTAGAGGCGACCTAGATTACGACGATAAGTTCGTTTATTGGAAAGGTAAAAAATATTCAAGATCCGAGATGGATGAAGGTGATGATAATCTTCCTTGGGAAAAAGAAGCTTGGAAAGCAAATAAGTTGAAATACACGTAATGATATAAGTATACAAATTTAAAATCAAATCAAATGAAAAAATTATTATTATTGATGTTTACCGTACTGAGTTTAAGCGCAAGCGCTCAGCTACAAAAAATGGCAGGTGCTTGGGAATTACAAAATAGAGATGGATTACTTTCATACACTATTATAGTTCTTAATGATGCTGAAGATGGAATTGAAGGATTAAATAGTTCAACTAGAGATTTACAAACTAGTGCTACGGAAAATATTGTAAGTCAGAGTGAAAATGAAATAATAACTAACTATGGCTTCTCTAAATTAGGATATAATTTAATAACTAAAACTTTTTTACATAAAAACGTTTTGCATAGAGTTATATTAAGGTCTAAAGATACATTACGATACAAATTAATATATAAATAAACAGTAACTAAACCAAGTAAATAATTAACACAAACAAAAATTATGAGTGCACCATTTAAAATGACTCCTGGAAAAGGGCCATACCAAAAAACAGGTAAAGGAATTCCTATGAGTTTCCAATCACCGTTAAATCAAAAAAGCTTTCAAGACAAACTTGCGGAAGCTAAAAAGAAAATTTCAGATAAAAACATTACTACAGGATTGAGGCGTCAAGCTGTAAGACAAGATAACGTTATCGATTCTTTAAATACTGTTGCAGATAAAGGAGAAAGAGCTGCAGCTATAAAGTATGGTAATAAAGCAAGAAAAAGCAAGAGTAATCCAACAGGAGCATTACCTGAAGACGCTTCAGAAGCAAATTACAAAACTAAAAAGTATGTTAAAGATTCTGCGTTAAAACAAAAGAAAAAACCTACGTACGAAGAAACGGTTGCGAGACTAAAAAAGAGAATCACAGATGGTAAAAAAGCAGTTAGTAAGAAGAATTTAGAAACAAGACAAAATAGCGTTATTGATTCTTTGAACACTGTAGATAAAGAAGGAGAGGCTGCTGCAGCTAAAAAGTATGGCAACAAGGCAAGAAAAGCTGTCCAAGATAAAAGAGCAAAGAATATATCAGAGATTAGCACTGGAGCATTGCCTGAAAACGCTTCAGAAAATACAGATTTAACGGAACAATATAGACGCAGGTCAAAAACAATGAAATAAGTTTTGAATAAATTATTCCAATGGCTTACAGGTGGCGTTATCAAGAATATTGGTAATGTCATTGATAAGCTTACTACTACTGAAGAAGAAAAGCTTGTAATAAAAAAGCAAATTCAAGAAATACTAGAGAAAGCAGATAACGATGCTCAAGCTCAAGTTACGGATCGATGGAAAGCAGATATGGCTAGTGATAGCTTTTTATCTAAAAACATACGTCCACTTGTGTTAATTTATTTAACAGTAATATTTACTGCTTTATCTTTTTTTGACGGTAACATTGGAGGCTTTGCAGTTGCAGAACAGTATATACCTATATTCCAATCATTATTGATTACAGTGTATGGAGCTTACTTTGTAGGTAGGACTTGGGAAAAAGCAAAAAAAATAAGTGATAATAAATAAGTATAATAATTAAATTAAATCAAATGAACAAAATTAAAGAAGAACATTTAGTAAAAGTTAGAGATCATCAAGCAAAAATATCTAAATCTTTATTAGATATTGGGTTTGTAGAATCTAAGAAACATTCTCTGCTACACGATTTAGCTGAATTTAATAAAGAGGTTGAATTGTTTAAACAAGAACTAGAACAAGAGTACGGGTCTGTGAATATTAATTTGGAAGATGGTACTTTTGAGGAAATTAAAAAAGATGGAGAATAATATACGAAAAATAAGTATAGGCTCTGATTATAAGAATGACGCTATGCACTATGCTGTTGGACAGCAAGTGTATGGTGGTCATACTATTTCTAATATTATTTTTGAAGAAGACGATAGTTCTTACAATATACATATTAAAAAAGAAGACGAGGTATTACCTTGGAAAAAATTCAATAAGAATATGGCGATTTCTATTGAATATGATTTAGAATATTAGTGCAAAGCTTAAATTCTTTTATTGTAAAACCATATAAAGGCAGATACAATAATGAACTAGAAAGTGGTTTAATAACTAACGCTAGTATTGAAAGCTTTCAGCACATAAGTAAAGAGGCTATAGTTGTTGAAACTCCTAAAAACATAAAGTCGCCTATAAAAAAAGGAGATATTGTCATGGTACATCATAATATATTTAGAAGATATTACGGTATGAATGGCAAACAAAAGAACAGCAGCACTTACTTTAAGGATGATTTGTACTTTGCTTACATGGATCAAGTGTATTTATATAAGCAAAATGGAAAATGGAAATGTAATTTGAATTATTGTTTCGTAACACCTATTAAAGAAACAGACGTTCTAAAGAGTCAAAAAGAACAAACTAATACTGGAATACTAAAATACGGTAATAGTGAGTTAGAAGCGCTTAAAATCAATCCTGGAGATCTTGTTGGGTTTAACCCTATGAGAGAGTTCGAGTTTATATTTGATAACAAGCGATTGTATTGTATGAAATCTAATGATATTGTAATTAAGTATGAACGTAAAGGAAACGAAGAAGAATATAATCCTAGCTGGGCAAAAAGCAGTTGAGGAATTAATAAAGGTAGCTAAAGAAAAGATTGTAGACTCAGATGATGATATTTCAGCTGACAGACTTAAAAATGCTGCCGCTACTAAAAAGCTCGCAATATTTGATGCTTTTGAAATACTAACACGTATTGAAGAAGAAGAAAGAATATTAGAAGACAAACCTAAAAAAGAGCTTAAAGCAACAGAGTTTAAAGGCTTTGCTGAAAACAGATCTAAATAATGTACGAGCAAAGTCTATACAAAATATTGCCAGACCATATAAAGGAAAGTGTTATTAAAAAAAATAATACCTACAAAAAATGGAAGTATGGCTACAACAAAGAATATGATGTAGTTGTTATTAGTAAAACTGGGCAAATAGGAGAAATATACGAAATACAAAATCTTAAAATAGCTTTACCAAAAACCCCTGGAAAAGTAGATAAAAAAACAGACAGATGGACTGTTGAAGAGTATCCTAAAGAATTAAAAGCTATAAAGAGCATATTTGATTGGAGGGAATACCCTGAGAATTTTAAAACTAAATGGGGAGCATATATAGATGAGCAATTTAATAAAAGAGAAAACGGTACTTGGTTCAATAAAAAAAGCGTGGATACTTATATTACTGGTACTCACTTTATGTACTTGCAGTGGTCCAAGATTGATGTTGGGCAGCCAGACTTTAGGGAGTCAAACAGATTATTCTATATATTCTGGGAAGCTTGCAAAGCAGACGAAAGATGTTATGGTATGTCATATCTCAAGAACAGGCGTTCGGGATTTTCATTTATGGCGTCTGGGGAGTCAGTCAATATGGCCACTATATCAAGCGATTCACGGTTTGGGATATTGTCCAAATCTGGAGCCGATGCAAAGAAAATGTTCACAGATAAAGTTGTACCCATTAGTGTTAACTACCCCTTTTTCTTTAAACCAGTACAGGACGGAATGGACAGGCCAAAAACGGAACTCGCGTATCGTGTCCCCGCCTCGAAGTTTACCAGGAGAAGACTCGACTCGAACAAAGCTACGGAAATCATTGCAGGACTGGACACCACGATCGATTGGAAGAACACGGGCGAC
>Ga0209710_1003143_pt1 | contig 11205 bp, 15 predicted proteins | sample ArcticOcean_MG_C_5_FD_187436 | JGI IMG/M metagenome (GOLD analysis project Ga0209710, IMG submission 187436) | Marine microbial communities from western Arctic Ocean - ArcticOcean_MG_CB4_138 (SPAdes) (version 2) | ecosystem: Environmental > Aquatic > Marine > Oceanic | place: Arctic Ocean...
CAGGCCTTTTAGGTGAGCAATATATTGGACTTGAGGCAGGAGGAGATATGAGTAATTTGGCTGAAGGGGATAGGATTACCCAGACACAGGATGCAGTTGTTTTAGAAAAATTAATTAGTCAATTCTTGTATAGTAAAGCATCTGAAGAGGAGGAGTAAATTGAAGAAATATCTTATTAAGTTACTTTTTTTAGCAGTATTTTTCTCAATTAATTCTATAGCTGCTTTGGGTCCTGAGGATTTAGTAAGGAAAACAGCTGAGGATGTTCTATTTGCAATTAAAGCAGACGAAGAAATCCAAAAAGGCAATAAAGAAAAGATTTATAAATTGGCTGAGGAAAAAATACTCCCAAATTTTGATTTTGAAAAAGTTGCACGTTTAGTTTTGGGCCGAGCATGGAGGACCGCAAGTGACGAACAAAAAAAAGAATTTATTGTTGAATTTAGAACGCTTTTATTAAAAACATATGCAGTAGCTTTGTCAAAATATAAAGATCAGAAAATAGAATTTAAACCAACTAGGATGTCAGATACAGATGAAATCGTTATAGTTAAAAGCGAAATTATTCAAGGTGGAGCTCAACCAATTAGAGTTAACTATGCGTTATCGAAAAGGACTGGAAAGTGGCTTGTTTTTGACATTGTGATTGAAGGCGTAAGTTTAGTCACTAATTATAGAAGTCAATTTTCAAGTGAGATTAAAAAAAATGGAATGGATGCTTTAATTTTAAAATTAGCAAAAAAAAATAAAGGCAAGAAAGAGAAATGAATCCAATAGAATTTCAAAATAGTAATTGGGTTATGAAGGGTGATATTACATTAAGTCTAGTACCTAGTATTATTAAGTTAACCATCGGCTACGAATGGAAAAATTCTGTTCTAATCGACTTAATTCAAGTAAAAGAAGTCGACACTTCATTATTGGGATTAATATTTGAGTGGAAGCGACAAGCTAAAAAGTATAACAAAACTGTGAGTATAAAAAATACTCCCGCTAATCTAGAAAGTCTGGCCAAGCTTTATGGCGTAGAAGAATTTATTTCTTAATAAATAACTTTCAATACACAAACTAAATTTAAAGATCAATTAAGAATTTGATGAAAAAAGCTATTGCATTTAAAAACGTAAAAAAAAATTATGGCCAATTAAAAGCTGTTAATGGAATTACCTTGTCAATTGAAGAGGGCGAGTTCTTTGGATTGCTAGGACCTAATGGAGCTGGTAAATCTACATTGATTAACATGTTGGCAGGTTTGGTTAGACCAACATCTGGCTCTATATCTGCAATGGGCTTTGATGTCCTTAAAGATTATCAAAATGCTAGACATTCTCTTGGGATTGTTCCTCAGGAACTAGTTTTCGATCCATTTTTTAATTTAAGAGAAATGCTGCGCTTCCAAGCAGGTTATTTTGGAAAAGATAAAAGTAATGATGTTTGGGTTGATGAAGTTATCGAACGCTTAGATTTAACAGCAAAAGCTTCCACTAATATGAGGATGCTTTCAGGTGGAATGAAAAGGAGAGCTTTAATAGCTCAGGCCCTAGTTCATAGGCCTCCAGTAATTGTATTAGATGAACCTACTGCCGGTGTGGATGTTGAGTTAAGACAAAAATTATGGGCTTTTATTAAAGAATTAAATTTAGAGGGGCACACAATTGTTTTGACCACTCACTATCTTGAAGAGGCTGAAGCTTTATGTAATAGAGTGGCGATGCTTAGAGCTGGAAAAGTAGTTGCGTTAGACACAACCACTAATCTTCTTAAAAAATTTGCAGCAAAAAATTTAAGACTTAGATTGCCTTCAAAAAATATATTTAAATTATCAAGCATTATTAAGGGAATAAATTTTTCAGTCGATGGTGATTTTTATACTTTTGAATTAAAAAAAATTGCTGATATCAGTAAAATCATTGCAGCTTTAAATAAAGCATCTATAGAGATATTGGATATGGAAACTGTTGATCAGGACCTTGAAAATATTTTCTTAAAGCTGACTGGGGATAAAATTTAGTATGAATAGTCTAAATAATCAATTATTAGGAACATGGACTCTTTTAAAGAAAGAACTTCTTAGATTCTGGCGAGTAGCATTCCAAACAGTCGCTGCACCTGTAATTACAGGAATATTATATTTACTCATTTTTTCTCATGTGCTTGATAGTCGAGTTGAAGTCTATGAAGGTGTTCCTTATATGGCTTTTTTAATTCCTGGGTTAATTATGATGTCTCTTCTGCAAAATGCTTTTTCTAATAGCTCATCTAGTTTAATTCAGGCAAAAGTAATGGGGAATATTGTTTTTCTCTTATTAACCCCTTTGAGCTATATTCAGTTATTTTTTGCATTCCTTATTGCATCCATAGCAAGAGGCGTATTTGTTGGCTTTTGTATTTATTTAATTGCTATTTTTTATGTTGATTTGCCCATTGAACATCCCTGGATAGTTTTTCTATTTGCTATTTTTGGAGGAGGGTTGATGGGCGCTTTTGGAATAATCGCTGGAGTTTGGTCCGATCGATTTGATCAAATGGCAGCCTTTGGAAATTTCGTCATTATGCCTTTATCAATGTTATCCGGTGTATTTTATTCCATTCATTCATTGCCAGTAGCTTGGCAAAAAGTCTCACAATTAAATCCGTTTTTCTATATGATTGACGGTTTCAGATACGGGTTTTTCGGGCAATCAGATGTGTCACCATACTTTAGTTTAAGCATCGTCATCTTATTTTTTATTGTCTTATCTTATTGCACGATTCGAATGTTAAAATCTGGTTATAAACTAAGGGGATAAATGTTACTACCTAGCCAAATAGAAGAAATTATTGTCGCTAATTTAGATTGTAGTTTCATTGAGGTCAAAGGGGACGACGGGACTCACTTTGAAGCCACTATTGTCAGCCCTCTTTTTAGAGGCCAATCTATGATTAAACAGCATCAAATAGTTTATCAGGCATTAGGCGATATGATGAAACAGGAAATACATGCTTTATCGATAAAAACAATTACCCCAGAACAATGGGAAGAATTTAATAAATCATAATGGAGATAGGAAATGACGGAAAATTTAAAAATTAAACAATTAGTTGATGATAACCAAGTACTTCTTTTCATGAAGGGAAATCCTAAGTTTCCCCAATGCGGATTCTCAAGCTTAGCTTGTCAAGTTTTAGATGCATGTGGAGCAAAATATGAAACATTTGATGTACTCCAAGATCCTGATGTTCGTGAAGGAATTAAGATATTTTCAAATTGGCCAACAATTCCACAGCTATACATTAAAGGAGAGTTTGTTGGAGGATCGGATATCATCAAAGAAATGTATGAGTCTGGTGAGCTTGCTAAATTAATATCCCCAGCTTAGCTCTTGGATAAACTTATAATAAATGGCCAGAAAAAGCTAAATGGCGATGTTCATATTTCTGGTGCTAAAAATGCTGCATTACCTATTTTAATTGCTTCTTTATTATCTAAAGAAGAATTAAAATTAAGAAACGTCCCTAATCTTTTTGATATAAAAACAACCGAGAAACTATTGTCTGCTATGGGTGTGGAAATATCAAAAGCTGATTCTTTAATGACAATAAGTGCTAGAGATATAAAAGACTTTCACGCTCCTTATGATTTAGTTAAAACTATGAGGGCATCTATTCTTGTTTTAGGCCCTTTGCTAGCAAGATTTGGAAGTGCAAGAGTCTCATTGCCGGGTGGTTGTGCAATAGGTTCTAGACCAGTTGATATTCATATTAAAGGCCTTGAGGCAATGGGCGCTTCGATTAATATTGAAAATGGCGACATAGTTGCATCTACCAGCAGGCTACCAGGGGGTAAATTGGTAGGAGCAAAAATTTCTATGAGCCAAGTGACTGTGACTGGAACTGAAAATTTAATGATGGCAGCGTGCCTTGCGAAAGGAAAAACCATACTTGAAAATTCTGCTAAAGAGCCTGAAGTTATTGATTTAGGTAATTGTTTAATCAAAATGGGAGCAATAATCAAGGGCTTGGGTACTGATATAATTACGATTGAGGGAGTGGAGTTATTAAATGGAGCAGAGCATTCAATTATTTTTGATCGAATTGAGGCAGGCACATACATGTTAGCTGTCGCTATGACAGGTGGAAAATTAAATTGTATCGGGGTTGAGTCAGATAAGATGATTTCTATTATTAATAAATTAAGAGAAACAGGGGTTGAGGTTTTTGAGTCAGATAATATTGTTACAGTTAAAAGTAATGGAACGTTAAAATCTGTATGTTTAGAGACTGCACCATTCCCAGGGTTTCCAACTGATATGCAGGCTCAATTTATGGCATTAAATACCATCGCAGAGGGTGTTAGCGAAATAAAAGAAACTATTTTTGAAAATAGATTTATGCATGTTCAAGAGTTAATTAGAATGGGCGCTGATATTGAAATTAATCAAAATACAGCAATTGTAAGAGGTGGTAAAATGCTAGAAGGAGCTAGTGTTATGGCAACAGATTTAAGAGCATCAGCATCTTTAGTTCTGGCTGCTCTATCCGCTAAAGGAACTACTGTAATTGATAGAATTTATCATTTGGATAGAGGATATGAGAATTTAGAGAAAAAATTTAACCAGATTGGGGCGCAAATAGAGAGGACTAATTAAATATGATTACCATTGCTTTATCAAAGGGAAGAATTTTTTCTGAGACGATGCCAATTCTTAATGCGGCTGGAATAACTTGTGAAGAAAATCCGGAAACTTCTCGAAAATTAGTTTTAAATACAAATGATGAAGAAATTCAACTTATTATTGTGCGAGCTTCGGATGTTCCTACATATGTTGAATGGGGTGGTGCAGATTTAGGGATAGCTGGTAAAGATATTTTGGACGAATATCAAGGAGTCGGACTTTATCAACCGCTAGATCTAAATATTGCTAAATGTAAAATGATGGTTGCCTGTAGAAAAGATTTTAATTATGAAGAAAATGTAAAAAAAGGAATGCGTTTAAGAGTTGCTTCAAAGTATGTTAATGCGGCGAGAAATCACTTCGCTAAAAAAGGGTTGCATATAGATTTAATTAAATTATATGGATCGATGGAGCTTGCACCTATTGTAGGTTTATCAGATGTAATTGTAGATTTAGTAAGCTCAGGTAAGACGCTAGAAGCCAACCAACTAGTAGCAGTTGAAGAAATAGGAGAAATTAGCTCTAGATTAATAGTAAACAAAGCTTCTTTAAAGATTAATCGAGAAATTCTTCAGCCGATGATTAATAAATTTTCAAATGCAGCTTTAAAGTAAGTTGTGGATATTAAAAGACTAAAATCAACTGATAACAATTTTTTATCCGAGCTTAAAATGCTCTTAACTTTTGATGCTGATGATAATGAAGAAATTATTAAAACCACAAATGATATTATTAATGAGGTTAAAAAAAACGGTGATCAAGCGGTTTTAGATTATACAAAGAAATTTGATCGCGTGAATACTAATAGTCTCCAAAGTTTAGAAATAGAGCAAGATGAACTAACAGAATCATTAAATAGAATCCCTAAAGAAACAAAAAAATTCTTAGAGCTTGCTGCAGAAAGAATTCGTGAATACCACCTCAAACAGAAAGCTGAATCTTGGTCATATAAAGATAATCAGGGTTCAAGCTATGGTCAAAAGATAACTCCATTAGATCGTGTGGGTTTATATGTGCCTGGCGGAAAAGCTGCATACCCATCTTCAGTTTTAATGAATGCTATTCCGGCAAGAATTGCTGGAGTAAAAGACTTGGTTATGGTGGTGCCTACACCTGATGGTGAAAAAAATGATCTAGTTTTAGCTGCTGCAAAAATTGCAAATGTTGACAGGGTTTTCACAATAGGCGGTGCACAAGCGATAGCTGCCTTAGCTTATGGTACTGAAACGATACCAAGAGTTGATAAGATTGTGGGCCCAGGAAATGCATATGTAGCAGAAGCAAAAAGAAAGGTGTTCGGAACTGTCGGCATAGATATGATTGCCGGACCTTCAGAGATAACTATTATTTGTGATGGAAATACAAACCCTGATTGGATTGCAATGGATCTATTTTCTCAAGCTGAACATGATGAGCTATCACAATCTATTTTAATTGCTACGGATACAAATTTTTTAAATTTAGTTATGGCTAGTATTGATAAATTAATCGGTGATATGATTAGAAAAGACGTAATTATTTCTTCATTGAGTAATAGAGGAATTTTTATTTTAGCTAAGGATTTAAAAGAAGCAGCTGCAATATCAGATTATATAGCTCCTGAGCATCTCGAACTCTCAGTTGAAGATCCAGAAGAATTATTAAAAGAAATTAATCATGCTGGCGCAATTTTTATGGGAAAAAATACTTGCGAAGCAGTTGGAGATTATTGCGCTGGACCAAATCATGTTTTACCAACATCAGGAACGGCTAGATTTTCATCCCCTTTGGGCGTTTATGACTTTCAAAAAAGATCTAGTTTGATTTCTTTGTCTCGAGAGACCGCAAGTAACTTGGGACATGTTGCATCAGCTCTTGCTGAAGGCGAGGGTTTGGAGGCTCATTCAAAATCTGCAAAATATAGGATCATTAATAAGAATGAGTAAATATTGGAGTAATATTGTTAGCAGATTGACTCCATATACGCCTGGCGAACAACCAAAAGATAAGAGTTTGCTTAAACTAAACACGAATGAAAATCCTTATAGCCCCAGTACAAAAGTTTTAGATGCTATTAAACTAAGTGTTAAAGAAAGTCTGAGGTTGTACCCAGATCCAGAAAGTAATGATTTAAAAGAGACGATTTCCAATTATTATGGTTTATCGAAATCTAATATCTTCGTTGGTAATGGGTCGGATGAAATTCTTGCATTCATTTTTCAAGCTTTATTAAAAAAAGAAGCCCCTGTTTTATTTCCGGATATTACTTATAGCTTTTACCCAGCCTATTGCAGTCTTTATGATATTAAATATAAAAAAATCCCATTAGATAAAGAATTAAATATAAACCTAGAAGATTACTTAATCAACAATGGCGGTATTATTTTCCCTAATCCAAATGCCCCAACTGGGATTCCGAAAAGGTTAGTTGATATTGAAAATTTATTACAACTAAATCGAGAAAGTGTTGTTGTAATTGATGAGGCCTACGTTGATTTTGGAACAGAGTCAGCAGTTAAGTTAATAAACCAATATAAAAATTTACTAATAACTCAATCATTTTCAAAATCAAGATCTTTAGCGGGTATGAGGTTGGGATGTGCTTTTGCCGATGAAGATTTAATCGAGGCACTTAATCGCGTCAAGAATAGTTTTAATTCTTATCCTATTGATCGATTAGCACAAATTGCCGGAATTAAAGCAATTCAAGATGAAGATTATTTTAATCTAACAAGAATTAAGATTATTGAAGCAAGAAAATTTTTAGAAAAAGAGTTGTTTTTAATAAATTTTGAAGTCCTTCCTTCAGGAGCAAATTTTATATTTACTCGACATAAATCAAAAGATGCAATTACTATCTTTAAAATATTAAGAGAGTCAGGAGTTATGGTTCGTCACTTTAGTGAGCCAGAAAGAATCTCGCAGTTTTTAAGAATTACTATTGGAACTATGGAAGATATGCAGAAACTTATTTCTATTCTAAAGGCAACACTTTGATGAAAAAAGAATATCTTGATTCAAAACTATGCAAAGTATGTAAAAAATCTTTTACTTGGAGAAAGAAATGGGAAAAGGTCTGGAATGAAGTTAAGTATTGTTCAGAACGTTGTAGAAGGGCAAATTAGTCAAACTCATGATAAAATTACGGTTATGAAACGTACAGCGAAAGTCTCAAGAAAAACTAAAGAAACTGATATTAATGTAGAAATTAATATCGATGGCAATGGAACATCTGACTTAGATACTGGTATTGGTTTTTTAGATCATATGCTTGAACAAATTTCAAGACATGGGTTATTTGATTTAACAATTAAAGCGAAAGGCGATCTTCATATTGATGCACACCACACTGTGGAGGATATTGGTATTACTTTAGGTCAGGCTTTTGATAAGGCTATAGGGGATAAATTAGGTATTCGTCGCTATGGTCATGCTTACGTCCCTCTAGATGAAGCATTATCTAGGGTCGTATTAGATATATCTGGCAGACCAGGACTGGAGTTAAATGCAGAATTTACCAGATCAAGAGTTGGAGAATTTGATGTTGATCTGATTCACGAGTTTTTTCAAGGATTTATCAATCATGCAAATATTACATTACATATTGATAATTTAAAGGGTGAAAATTCACATCACCAAGCTGAGACAATCTTTAAGGCTTTTGGAAGAGCTTTAAGGGTCGCGGTAGAGTTAGATGAGAAAATAAAAGGCGTCATGCCTTCAACCAAAGGCTCTCTTTAACATATAAGATTTTTTGAATTCAATTTATGATTGCAATTATCGATTATGGAATAGGCAACTTAAGATCAGTCCATAACGCTGTCAGTTTTATATCACCTCAAACTAAATCAATTGTTACTAGTGATCCAGATGTTGTTGCTAAGGCAGATAAAGTAATTTTTCCTGGACAAGGAGCGATGCCTGATTGTGTTTTACAGTTAGATAAAAGAGGTCTTAAAGAATCAGTAATTGAAGCCGCAAAACAAAAACCATTTTTAGGAATTTGTTTGGGCCTTCAGATGCTTTTTGAAACAAGTGAAGAAGGAAATGTAAGTGGTTTTGGTTTGCTACCAGGAACAGTAAAACGTTTCCAATTAAATAAAAATGAAAGAATCAAAATTCCCCATATGGGCTGGAATAAAGTCCTTCTGTCTAACCCTCACCCAATGTGGAATAAAATAGATTCAGACAGTAGATTTTATTTTGTTCATAGTTTCTATGCTGAAGTTAAAGATAAAAGTTTAGTGATGGCGACCTCAAGTCATGGAGAAAAATTTACATGCGCAATTGCTAAAGATAATATTTTTGCAGTCCAATTTCATCCGGAGAAAAGTTCTGAATTAGGCTTGCAATTATTAAACAATTTTACTTCATGGAACATTTAATTTTAAATTATGATAATAATCCCAGCAATAGATCTTAAAGAAGGTAAATGCGTTAGATTGAAACAAGGATTAATGGATCAATCAACTATTTTTTCTGAAAATCCAGCTGAAATAGCAAGAAAATGGGTAGACCTTGGAGCAAAAAAATTGCATTTAGTTGATCTTGACGGCGCTTTCGCAGGAAAACCTATTAATGAAGATGCGATTAAATCGATTGTAACCGAAGTTGGCAATGATGTACCGATTCAATTGGGAGGAGGTATTCGAAATTTAGACACTGTTGAGAATTTTTTAAATAGTGGTGTTGATTCAATAATTGTAGGAACAGCAGCTGTTACTAATCCTGGGTTTTTACACGAAGCATGCTATGCATTTCCTGGTCAAATTATCGTTGGCTTGGATGCAAAAGATGGAGATGTTGCAATTAATGGTTGGGCAAAACTTACAGGGCATAATGTAATTGATTTAGCTCAAAAATTTGAAGAGTACGGCGTAGAATCAATTATTTATACTGACATTGGTCGAGATGGAATGATGGGTGGCGTTAATATTGAAGCAACAGTAAAATTATCAGAATCTTTAAAAATACCTGTAATCGCTAGTGGTGGAGTCTCAAATATAAAAGATATTGAAATGCTATGTGAAGTTGCAAATATTGGCATCAGAGGGGTTATAACTGGAACAGCTATTTATGAGGGAACTTTAGATTTTAAAGAAGCCCAGGAATTAGCTGAACGTTTGACGGGATAAATATGAGTGTCGCTAAAAGAATTATTCCATGTCTTGATGTCAATGATGGCAGAGTAGTTAAGGGAATTAATTTTGTTGAGTTGAAAGACGCAGGGGATCCAGTAGAAATTGCTAAAAAATACAATGAAGAAGGGGCTGACGAATTAACTTTTTTAGATATTACTGCTAGTTCTGATAATAGGGGTCTTTTGTTTGATATCGTTGAGAAAGTTGCAAAGCAAATTTTTATTCCTCTGACAGTCGGAGGCGGAGTAAGGTCGTGTGAAGATATTAGAAATCTTTTAAATGCTGGAGCAGATAAAGTTGGAATAAATACATCAGCAATTTTAAACCCAGATTTGATTTCTGAGTCTACTAGTCGTTTTGGATCACAAGCAATTGTGGTTGCAATAGATGCAAAAAAAGTTGATGATCATTGGGAGGTCTTTACACATGGAGGAAGAAATGCCACAGGAATTAATGCTATAACTTGGGCAAAAAAAATGGCTAAACTAGGAGCTGGCGAATTACTTATTACAAGCATGGATAGAGACGGCACAAAAAAAGGTTTTGATAACGTGTTAATGAAATTAATTTCTGATGTTGTTGAAGTTCCGATTATTGCATCAGGGGGTGTTGGGGTTCTTCAACATCTTGTAGATGGAGTGAAAGATGGAGAGGCTGATGCAGTTCTTGCGGCAAGTATTTTTCATTATGGAGAATTTACGATTCAAGAAGCAAAGCAATATATGGCAAAAAATAAAATAGAGGTGAGGCTGTGAGTAACTGGATAAATAATGTGCGTTGGGATTCGAATGGATTATTACCAGTTATTGTTCAGGATGCAAGTTCAAATAAGGTAATTATGTTTGCATGGATGAACCGTGAAACACTTGAGGAGTCAATAAAGCAAAGGAAGGCAATTTATTGGTCTCGCTCCAGGAAGCAAGTCTGGGTTAAAGGGGAGGAGTCAGGACATTATCAAAATATAGAAGATATGTTTATAGATTGTGACAATGATGTTTTACTTATAAAAGTAAAGCAAGAAGGTGGAATAGCTTGCCATACTGGCCGAGAGAGCTGCTTTTATAACCGAGTTATTATGAAAAAGAATGAAATAGAAGAGTGCGAAAAAATTATTAAAGATCCTAAAGATATTTACAAGGGTAAAAAATGAAAGATGAATACTTAGAGAGCTTATTAAGCCTTATTAAATCAAAAAAGAATGATAACCCTGAAATTTCTTATACAGCGCTTCTTCACCAAAAAGGACTTAATGAAATTTTAAGTAAAATTTCTGAGGAAGCTGAAGAAACTATCATTGCTGCAAAGTCAGAAGGGAATCAAGAGCTAGTGCATGAAATTGCAGATTTATGGTTTCATTGCTTAGTTTTGTTATCACAAAAGAATTTAACTGTGGATGACATTACAAACGAATTAAAAAAAAGACAAGGAAC
>Ga0209710_1003146_pt1 | contig 11204 bp, 9 predicted proteins | sample ArcticOcean_MG_C_5_FD_187436 | JGI IMG/M metagenome (GOLD analysis project Ga0209710, IMG submission 187436) | Marine microbial communities from western Arctic Ocean - ArcticOcean_MG_CB4_138 (SPAdes) (version 2) | ecosystem: Environmental > Aquatic > Marine > Oceanic | place: Arctic Ocean: Canada...
TATGACATCGAATTACTTAAAAAAATGCATAAAAAAATGCTTTTAATAAGACGATTTGAAGAAAAAGCCGGCCAATTATATGGTATGGGCCAAATAGGTGGCTTTTGTCATTTATATATAGGACAAGAAGCTGTTGTTGTTGGTATACAATCTATTCAAATAGAAGGTGACACTGTAGTTACTTCATATAGAGATCATGGCCATATGATTGCTTGTGATATGGATAGCAAAGGCGTTATGGCAGAGCTGACTGGAAGAATAGATGGTTATTCTAAAGGTAAAGGTGGCTCAATGCATATGTTTAGTAGAGAAAAAGGTTTTTTTGGAGGGCATGGAATTGTTGGAGCTCAGGTTCCTATAGGTGCAGGCCTTGCATTTGCTCATAAATATAATGAAAATAAAAATATTTCTATAGCCTATTTTGGGGATGGAGCGGCCAATCAAGGTCAAGTTTATGAAACTTATAACATTGCATCTTTGTGGAAATTGCCAGTTATTTTTGTAATTGAAAATAATGAATATGGAATGGGCACATCTGTTAAAAGATCTTCTTCAGGAGATAGCTTGGCTGAAAGAGGTAAAGGCTATGGTATTGAATTTGAAATAGTGGATGGAATGGATGTTTTAGCTGTTCGTGATGCTGCAGAAAAAGCAGCTGAATATTGCAGATCTGGAAAAGGTCCTTTTATTCTGGAAATGAAAACCTATAGATATAGAGGTCATTCTATGTCAGATCCTGCAAAATATAGAACACGAAATGAGGTTGATGAAATAAGAAAAAACTCTGATCCCATTGATAATATTAAAGAAATTTTATTAAATACAGGAATTAAAGAAGATGAATTAAAAGCTGTTGATGCTGAAGTTAAATTAACTATTAATGAAGCAGCAAAATTTGCTCAAGAATCTCCTGAGCCATCCATTGATGAGCTTTTCAAAGATATTACAATTAATTAAATGGTGAAAATATGAGTGTTGAAATTTTAATGCCAGCTCTTAGTCCAACTATGGAAGAGGGTACTTTATCAAAGTGGCTAGTTAAAGAAGGTGACAATGTTGTTTCAGGAGACTTGATTGCAGAGATAGAGACAGATAAAGCAACAATGGAAGTTGAAACTATTGAAGATGGTGTGATTGGTAAATTGGTTGTTTCAGAGGGAGAGGAATCTATTAAAGTTAATTCTGTAATAGCTATTTTAATTAATAATGGTGAAGAATTGCCAATAATAGAGACACTAAAAGATGAATTGGTGTTACCAGATAAAATGATATCCGATAATATAGAAATAGATACTCAATTAATTAAAAATAACAATGCCACAAGCTCCTCAAAAATTACAGTTAGAGAAGCTCTTCGTAATGCAATGTCAGAAGAGATGAGATTAGATGATAATGTTTTCATAATGGGTGAAGAAGTTGCTGAGTATCAAGGCGCTTATAAGGTTACACAAGGTATGCTTGATGAATTTGGTGAAAAAAGAGTTATAGATACCCCAATCACTGAGCATGGTTTTGCTGGTATAGGAGTTGGAGCGGCTTTTGCTAATTTAAAGCCTATTGTAGAATTTATGACTTTTAACTTTGCTATGCAAGCTATAGATCAAATAATTAATTCTGCAGCAAAAACTTTATATATGTCTGGTGGACAAATGGGATGTCCTATCGTTTTTAGAGGTCCAAATGGAGCTGCATCAAGAGTAGGAGCGCAACATAGTCATTGTTATGCTAGTTGGTATGCACACTGCCCAGGTTTAAAGGTTGTTGCTCCATGGTCTAGCGAAGATGCAAAAGGTTTGTTGAAATCTGCTATACGAGATCCTAATCCTGTAATATTTTTAGAAAATGAAGTGATGTATGGACAATCTTTTGATTGCCCTGATGATAAAAATTTTACTTTACCAATTGGGAAAGCCAAAATAGAAAAACAAGGCATTGATGTAACAATAGTTGCATTTTCAATTATGGTAGGAAAATCACTTGAAGCTGCAGAAATTTTAAATTCCAAAGGAATATCAGCTGAAGTTATTAATTTAAGAACTTTGAGACCACTAGATACTGAAACAATAATTAATTCTGTTAAAAAAACTAATAGGGTTGTTACCTGTGAAGAAGGTTTCCCATTTTCAGGTATTGGTGCCGAAATATCAGCTGTAATAAATGAAAATGCTTTTGATTGGTTAGATGCTCCAGTAACAAGAGTTTCTGGAAAAGATGTTCCAATGCCTTATGCTGCTAACTTAGAAAAACTAACTTTACCTCAAGTAAATGACATAGTTAATGCTTGTATGAAGGTTTGCAATAAAAATTAAGGATATATTATGAGTATTGATATTTTAATGCCAGCATTAAGTCCAACTATGGAAGAGGGCACATTATCAAAATGGCTAGTTAAAGAAGGTGATAATGTTGTTTCAGGCGACTTGATTGCAGAGATAGAGACAGATAAAGCAACAATGGAAGTCGAAACTATTGAAGATGGAATAGTTGGTAAATTATTAGTTCAAGAAGGTGAAGAAGCAATAAAAGTTAATTCAGTTATAGCAATTCTAATTGAAGAAGGAGAAACTCTTAAAGGTAATGAACCCCCTTTGCCTAAAAATGAATTAAAATCGGAGGCCTCAAGTAATAATAATTTAGAAATCAAATTAGATAATAGTACCAATTCGAAATTAAATATTGAAGTGAATAAAGATAATTTAATCAACAAGGATGCAAATAGAATTTTTATTTCACCATTAGCGAATAGATTAGCAAAACAATTAGATATAAATTTAAAATTAGTAAATGGTTCAGGTCCTAATGGTCGAATTGTAAAATTTGATATTGAAAATTTTGACCATAATAAAAAAGAAAATATTAATAATATATCATTAAGCGAAGATAATTTTGAAATTATTAAAAATACTTCAATGAGAAAAACTATTGCTGCAAGACTTGTTAAGTCTAAAAATGAAGCACCACATTTTTATCTATCTTTAGATTGTAATTTAGATAAACTTTTAGAAATAAGAGCTTCTATTAATACAAAATCTAATGATAAATATAAAATTTCAGTCAATGACATGATTATTAAGGCAGCAAGTGCTAGTTTAATAAAAGTGCCAAAGGCAAATGCTAGTTGGGAAAATGAAAATACAAAATATTATAAAAACACTGATATTTCTGTAGCCGTAGCTATAGATGGTGGTTTGATTACACCAATAGTTAGAAATGTTCAGTCTAAAGGGTTATATGATATTTCATCAGATATGAAATATTTATCTTCAAAAGCGAAAGAAGGAAAACTATTACCTGAAGAATATATTGGTGGAAGCTTTTCAATTTCAAATTTAGGAATGTTTGGGATCAAACAATTTTCAGCTGTTATTAACCCTCCCCAAGGAGCAATCCTTGCTGTTGGAGCTGGTGAACGAAAGGCAATTGTAATTAATGAAAATATATCAATTGCCACAGTTATGTCAGTCACATTATCTTGCGATCATAGAGTAATTGATGGTGCAGTCGGAGCTGAATTTTTATCTGTGTTTAAGGAATATATAGAAAATCCTTCTCTAATGTTATTATAGGAATATTTAATGAGTAAAGATAAATTTGACCTTATAATTATAGGTGGTGGTCCAGGAGGCTACGTCGCTGCCATAAGAGCTGCTCAATTAGGAATGTCTGTTTCATTAATTGAAGATAAGCATCTAGGAGGGATTTGCTTGAACTGGGGTTGTATTCCTACTAAAGCACTTCTTAAAGCCAGTGAAGTAAAACATATGTTAGATAATGTTGGTGATTTTGGATTTTCAGTTTCAAATATTCAAATGGACATAAGTAAAATTACTCAAAGATCAAGAGATGTTGCCAATCAATTATCATCTGGAATAAAACATCTTTTAAAAAAAAATAAAGTAACTGTATTTGATGGTTTTGGATATTTAGATAAAAAAACTACAGAAGTTAAGAAAGTCATAGTTAGATTAAAAAATAATACTAAAACATTAGAATTAACGGCTAAAAATATTATTATCGCTACAGGAGCGAGATCAAGAAATTTACCCTTTGTTTCTTCAGATGCTATTAATATTTGGGATTATAAAACTGCAATGACACCTCCAAAACTTCCTTCCTCACTTGTTATTATTGGTTCAGGCGCTATTGGAATGGAGTTTGCTTCATTTTATAATGATTTAGGGGTAAATGTAACTGTTGTTGAGGCATTAAATACTATACTTCCAAATGAAGATGAAGATATTTCTCAAGTTGTAGCCTCAAACTTTAAAAAAAGAGGTATAATAATTAAAATCAATTCATCACTTAAATCAGTAACTAATAATACTAACAGTGTTTGTTCTGAGGTTGTTTGTGACGGGAAAATAGAAACTATTGATTCAGAAAAGGTAATTCTTGCTATAGGTATAATTGCTAATACTGAAAACTTAGGTCTTGATAATTATGATATTAAATTGAAAAATGGTCATATTCTGACTAATGAATGGTTAGAAACAAATGAAAAAGGTATTTATGCTATAGGTGATGTCACTCAGGGTCCTTGGCTAGCTCATAAAGCAAGTCATGAAGCTACTCTATGTGTTGAAAAAATAGCTGGACACAAGAATCTTATTCCTATTGATAAAACTTCTATTCCAGGATGTACTTATTGTAGACCTCAAGTAGCTTCAATAGGTTTAACTGAAAAAGAAGCAAAATCTCAAAAAATAGATATAAAAGTAGGTAAGTTTCCATTTATTGGAAATGGTAAGGCTATTGCATTAGGAGAAGCAGAAGGTTTAGTAAAAACTATTTTTAATAAAACTACTGGTGAATTAATAGGGGCACACATGGTTGGCCCAGAAGTAACTGAATTAATACAAGGCTTTTCTATTGCAAAAAAACTAGAAACTACAGAATACGAATTAATGCATACAATATTCCCTCATCCAACGCTTTCAGAAGCAATGCATGAATCTGTTCTTGATGCATTCGATCAAGCAATACATTATTAATTTTATGAGTTGTATAAAAAAATGTTAGATAACTTAACTGAAATCAAAACTATTAGACATCCTGAAAAAATAAATAAACCAGATAATTTTTCTCCTCCAAAACCATCTTGGTTAAAAGTAAAAGCACCAATTGGTAAAATTTTTGATGAAACTAAAGGTTTGTTGGATGATTTAAAAATTGTAACTGTTTGTGAAGAGGCAAGTTGTCCCAATATTGGTAATTGCTGGTCTAAAAAACATGCTACAATGATGATTATGGGTGCAACATGCACTAGAGCTTGTTCATTTTGTAATGTAGCTACTGGAAAGCCTCAAGGCTTGGATTTTTCAGAGCCATTTAGAGTTGCTCAATCAGTTGCAAGATTAAATCTAAAACATGTAGTTATTACCTCTGTTGATAGAGACGATTTAGATGACGGTGGAGCCCAACATTTTGTTAATACAATTCAAGATATAAGAGAATTATCACCAGGAACATCAATTGAAATACTTACACCTGATTTTTTAAGGAAAAGTGGTGCCATTGAAAAAGTTATAGCTTCAAAACCAGATGTGTTTAACCATAATCTTGAAACTGTTCCACGTTTATATCCTTCTGTTAGACCAGGTGCTAGATATTTTCATTCTTTAAATTTGTTAAGAAAAGTTAAAGAAGTTGATAACGAAATATTTACAAAATCTGGAATTATGGTTGGTTTGGGTGAAGATAAGAATGAAGTTAGTCAAGTTATGGATGATATGAGATCTGCAGACATAGACTTTCTAACAATTGGTCAATATCTTCAACCAACAAAAAAACATCACAAAGTAGATAGATTTGTTGAACCAAGTGAATTTGATTTATATAAAAAAATAGCGCTATCAAAAGGCTTTTTACATGTGTCTTCATCACCTTTAACTCGTAGTAGTTTTCATGCTAGTGAAGATTTTGAAAAATTAAAAGCTGCAAGAGTTAATCAAATTAGTATTAAGAAATAAGAGAATTCTATATAATGAAACATATAGAGAGACGTGTTCTAAGTCATACTTCATCAAATCTATTTAATTTAGTATCAGACGTGAATAAATATCCAGAATTTTTACCTTGGTGTTTGGGTGCCAGAGTTAAAAGTTCTTCTAAGAATGAATTAAATGCTGATTTAATAATTGGTTTCAAATTATACAAAGAAGTTTATTCATCTCAAATTATTCTAGATCATAATAAAAATAAAATTATAGTGAATTATAAAGATGGTCCATTTGAATATCTCCATAATTATTGGATATTTAAAGAAAGTAATAAAGGCTGTGAAATTGAATTTATGGTGGAATTTAAATTTAAATCAAGTCTTTTGCAAAGTTTAATAGAAAATTTGTTTACAGAAGCAGTTTTAAGAATGGTTAAGGCTTTTGAAAAAAGGGCTGATTCATTATATAAATAAATAGATATTAAACATTAATCATATCATAAGCTAATTTAAGAGATTCCAATGTTGTTTGTAATCTTACTTTTAACCTGTTTCCTTGAAACAAATACTTTTTAGTCAATATTTTTTTTTTAGTACCAATTCCAATCCATACTAATCCTACTGGCTTGTCATTGCTACCCCCACTTGGCCCTGCTATCCCTGTCACAGCTATTGATAAGGAAGAATTCATTATACTCAAAACGTTTTCTGCCATTTGGTAAGCAACAGCTTCACTAACTGCTCCATTTGTATTAATCAACTCTAAAGGTATTTTTAAAAATTCAGATTTTGATTCATTAGAATATGTAACTATTCCACTTTTAAAAATACTGCTAGAACCTTCAATAGAAACAATCGATGAAGCAATCATGCCTCCAGTACAACTTTCTGCCGTCGTTAAGTGTATTTTATTAAGTTTACATATGTTTAACAAATCATGAGATTGTTTATTAATTTCATTCCACATGTCAATCCTTTTACATCTTTATTAATATTTGTTGATCGAACGCAGTTAAAATACCACATTGAACTATAAAAGCACACAGACCTGCTACAACATCATCAGCCATTATTCCAATCCCACCAGGTAATGATTCCAATTTTTTTATAGGCCCTATTTTTGTTATATCAAAAAATCTAAATAAAAGAAAAGATAACATCAAAGATAAAAATGTAATAAAAATACTTTCAGATGAAATAGTTGATAAAACTACAATAAATTGACCAGCAAATTCATCTATAACAACTTCTTTTGGATCTTTTCTTTTATATACACTTATATGTATTTCACATAATAAATAACCTATTAAAATAAATATAAATAAAAAAATAATATAGTTTGTTAAGCCTAGCAATTTAAATATATAAAAACCGATAAAAAGTGAGATAAACGAAGCTAAAGTTCCTGGTGCCAATTTAAAATTACCAATAGGATACACTTCAGCTAATTTAGCCAAGATTATTAGAATTGATTTTTTATTAATCATCATAAATATTTTCAATTATTTGAATGGATGTGTTAGCCATGGCAGCTATCCCTTCTTGTCTACCTATAAAGCCAATGCTTTCTGAAGTTTTACCTTTAACACTTATTCTCTTCGGATTTATTTTTAAAATATGACTAATATTTTCTTGCATATATTTAGAATAATCTAGTATTTTTGGTTTTTCACAAATAATTACAGAGTCAATATTAATAATTTTGCCATTAATTTCATCTAATAATTTTTTGGCATATTTAAGAAAATACGAGCTATCTTGATTTTTCCATTTTTGATCAGAGGGTGGGAATAATGAACCTATATCACCAACATTTATAACACCTAAAATACTATCTGTTATTGCATGAAGAAGAACATCTGCATCTGAATGGCCAATTAATGATTTCATTTTTGGTATTTTAATACCACCTAAAGTTATAAAATTCTTGTGGTCATTATATTTCTTTATATCAAATCTATGAATATCAAATCCAATACCAATTTTTGTCACATAATTAATTTTTTTATCCATTAGGTGAGGCTCTAAGATTTTTAAATCATTTTGATATGTGATTTTTAAACTAATTGGATCACCTTCTACTGTATTAATTATTTTTCCCATACTAAACAAAATAGAAGTCTCGTCTTCATAGATTACATCAGAATTTTTTTTATGGGCTAATAATAATTCATTAAAATTACATAATTGAGGTGTTTGAACTATAGCATGATCTTTTTTAGGTAATACTTTTTCAATTTGATTGTTTTTTATTAATCTCATAGCGTCATTAATTGGTAATATAGGGGCTACGCATGTAGCTTTTTTTTTAATAAATTTAAATAAGCTTTTTAAAACTATATTTGAAATTATAGGTCTAGCAGCATCATGAATTAAAACATATTCAGGCGCCTTTTCTTTAATAGCTTTTAGTCCTAAAAATACACTTTCTTGACGTGTTTTTCCACCTACAATAGGGTTTAATAATTTATACCTTATAGAAATATCTTTAACTGTATTTAAATTGTCTATATTTGAGACGACTTGAATATTAAAATTTGTTAAAATATTTTGATAATTTTCAATACATTTTTCTAATATAGTTTTATTATTAATTTTAATAAATTGTTTATTAGTTTTTGACTTGAATCTATCTCCAACACCTCCAGCCAATAAAATTACAATTATTTTCTTGCCGTTAATACTCAAATCACACTCCTAAAACGATTAATTAATAGGCATTATATTTACTTTAAATAAATTTAATTTTAATTTGTATAAAAAATAGTCAATAATAGTAAATTAAATATGCAATAAATAATTGGGCAATTTCATGATTGATAATATTTTATATGAACTAAGAACTCCAGTAATTTTAATAAATAATAATAATATCATAAATTATATTAATGCAGCTGGCGAAGAGTTTTTTGGTTACAGCTCTAATATAATTTTAGGGCAAAAAATAAATATTTTAATACAAAATGATTCACCTTTATTAATTCTTTTATCAAGAGTAAGAAAAAATAAATCAGGTTTAACAGAAGAAAGTCTAGATATCAGCAATATTAATGACCAAAAGAGAAATGTTAGAATTCATATTGTACCTTTACCAGAAGATACTAATAAAATTATTATTCAAATCAGTCAGCTTTCCGTTTCTGAGACATTTCAATCTCAAAGAGTTAATAGCAAAATATCAAAGTCCTTTTCCTCAATGGTTGATATGTTGATGCATGAGTTAAAAAATCCACTTGCAGGTATTAAAGGTGCTTCTCAATTGCTTGAAAGTGATTTAAAAAATCAAAGTAACCTTGTTGATTTAACACAATTAATCCAGATTGAAACTGACCGTATAAATTCGTTGTTAAATCGAATGGAACATATAACAAATGATAATTTAAAATTAAATTGTGAGTTCTTAAATATTCATAAGGTGTTAAATCATTGTAGAAGTGTAGCTTTGAATAGTTTTGGAGTTAATATAAAATTTGTTGTATTTTATGACCCATCTCTTCCTAAAATATTTGCGAATAGAGATCTTTTGATTCAAATTTTTCTTAATATTATCAAAAACTCATGTGAAGCAATTAAAGAGAATGGAGAAATTATAATGAAAACTTCTTTTAATTCTAACAAAAAAGTAGCTTTTACTAAAGATCATATTCCTATTGCTTTACCTTTACAAATTGAAATAATTGACAATGGATTAGGAATACCCAATGACTTACTTCCTAATATTTTTGATCCTTTTGTATCATCCAAAAAATCTGGAAAAGGGTTAGGCCTATCTATTGTTGCCAGTGCCTTAAATGAAATTGGTGCCGTTATTGATGTTAATTCAATTCCAGGTCATACAAAAGTATGCGTAAATTTTCCTATAAATAATAGTTATTAAATAAAAGGATTAAATATTTGGAAACAAAAATAAATAAAAATGTAATTGTTGTTGAAGATGATAGTAGTATTAGAGTTGTTATTTCTACAGCTTTATCAAGAGCTGGATATAATGTGAAATCAAGTGGAACGGTAGCAGGAATGTGGCGTCTTGTTGAGTCTAACTTTGCTGATGTACTTGTTACTGACGTTGGACTTCCAGATGGTGATGCATTAGATATTTTACCTAAATTACAAAAAATGATGCCTCAACTTAAAATTATAGTAATGTCTGCAAGAACCACTCTTTTAACTGCTATGAGAGCTGAAAAAAAAGGTGCATTTGATTATCTTCCTAAACCATTTGACTTGGATGAGTTATTAAATTTAGTATCTAAAACGTATGTCTCTGATAATTTAAGTGAAGATAAATATTCATCAAATGTAAATAACGAAAAACCAAAAAGTATTTATGAATCAGGTCCTATCATTGGCAAATCTTCTGCAATGCAAGAGATTTATAAAACAATGTCACGACTAGTTTCAACTAATTTAACAGTTTTAATTTTAGGAGAAAGTGGTACTGGAAAAAAATTAATTGCTAAAGGAATTCATGATTTAAGTACTAAAAATCGCAAAGCTTTTATAAAATTAAATATGGATTTTTTTAATTACAACTCATTTTTATTGGATAAAAATAATTTTAATATAAAAAATAAAAATTTGGGTAATTTAAATTCTATAAACGATCTTAATGATTGTACAATTTTGATAAATGAAATTTGTGACTCATCATTACAACAGCAAAGCAATTTACTGAATTTTTTAGAAAATGATTTTATTGAATTATCAAGTAATATTTTAAATTTTAAGAAGCCTAGAATTATTACTTGTACAAAAAAAAATATTATTGATCTTGTTAATAAAGGTTTGTTTAGAGAAGATCTTTATTATCGATTAAATGTAGTTCCAATTAGACTTCCTCCCTTAAAAGATAGGCTTGAAGATATACCAGAACTTTCAACATTTTTTTTAAAAAATCAAGAACATATTATTGGTATTAAAAAATATATTTCACATGATGGAATGATTTTACTAAACGAATATGAATGGCCTGGGAATATTAGAGAATTTAAAAATGTTATTGATAGATTATGTTTGTTATCGTCTAGTGACGAAATTTCATCACTATTAATATCTGAAATATTATCAGAAGAAAGAGAACTTATATATGATAACGAAGAGTTTAATATAGATGTGTTTTTTAAAAAACATCTAAAAAAATATTTTGAAAATTTTGATGAAAATTTAAATATAAACAACTTGAATGATTTTTTTATATCAAAGATTGAAAAACCTTTAATTGAATCAACTTTAAATTTATTTAGAGGTAATCAAATTAAAACTTCTA
>Ga0209710_1003157_pt1 | contig 11187 bp, 9 predicted proteins | sample ArcticOcean_MG_C_5_FD_187436 | JGI IMG/M metagenome (GOLD analysis project Ga0209710, IMG submission 187436) | Marine microbial communities from western Arctic Ocean - ArcticOcean_MG_CB4_138 (SPAdes) (version 2) | ecosystem: Environmental > Aquatic > Marine > Oceanic | place: Arctic Ocean: Canada...
AGAAGTTGCTGGATTAACATATCCTACTGCTGATGGAAGTGCTGATCAAATATTAAAAACAAATGGCAGTGGTGCATTAAGTTTTACTGATGCGGCAAGTGCGGCAACAGTATCAACAACTGCTCCATCTAGTCCGGCACAGGGTGATATGTGGTTTAATAGTTCAGCTAGTACAGTTAGCGGAATAGGTTCCAAGGCGATGGCCGTATATGATGGTAATGAGTGGCTGACTATGAGTAATAAGTTTGAAGCCTCGGGTGGCTCAGTTACATTTGATGGTGATTATAGAGTTCATACATTCACGTCAAGTGGCAATTTTATAGTTCCTTCCTCACATTCTTTTGAAATTCTCATAGTCGCCGGCGGTGGCGGCGGTGGACTTCACTCTGGTGGTGGAGGTGGAGCTGGTGGACTTCTTTATTATGGAGCTGAAACTCCAAAGACACCAAACGGAGCAGCACAAACACTTTCTGCTGCAACATATACTGTTACTATTGGTGCCGGCGGAGCCGGTTCTGGTGGTCAATACCAAGCCGTAGCTGGTAACGGTGCTAATGGTGCAAATTCAGTATTTAATAGTTTAACTGCTATTGGTGGAGGAGGCGGTGGAACTGCTGGTGGTTCAGTACCAATAGTCGGATCTAATGGCGGTTCAGGTGGCGGTGGTTCTCGTGATCGGGCTGGAGGTTCTGGAACTTCTGGTCAAGGATTTGGTGGAGGATACATGGGGTCTGTAACATCATTATATCCAGGTGGTGGAGGAGGTGGCGCAGGAGCTGCTGGAACCAATGGTACTAGTTCATTAGCTGGTAATGGTGGTGTTGGGTTACAATATTCTATATCAGGAACTGCTACTTATTATGCTGGAGGAGGTGGTGGTAACTTACAAGGCAGCAGTACAGCCGTTCCGCCAAACGGTACTGGAGGTGCTGGAGGTGGTGGTAATGGTGCTAATACTGGTGATGGTATTGCCGGCACTCCAAATACAGGCGGCGGTGGAGGTGGAAACCGCTATAATACTACAGGTGGTGGTGCTGGTGGTTCAGGAGTAGTAATAGTGAGGTATCTAACATGAGTCATTTTGCAAAAATTAATAGTAGCAATATTGTTACTGAAGTAATAGTAGCAGAAAGAGATTTTATCAATTCAGGTAAAGTAGGTGATGAATTCTTGTGGATACAAACTTCATACAATAATAATTTTCGTAAAAAGTTTGCTAAAGTTGGAGACACTTACGATAAAGTAAAAGATAAATTCATTGTTCCGCAACCATTTTCTTCATGGACATTAAATGTTAATGATGACTGGGAAGCACCAGTTTCATTTAATAGTGATTATGAGTTTTGTAAATGGGATGAAGAAACAACAACTTGGGTAGAAATAACGGTAGGTGAATAATGAAACTTCCTTTTTATGCCGCTGAATATGAAGGCGAGTTTATTATTCACTCTACTATCATCAAAGACGGACAACGTGAAGAAGAACGCGAATGGGTACCGGCTACACTTGATAACAACGACCACAGAGGTAATGCAGTTATTATTGGTAATGGCGACAGTAGAGAAAAGTTTGATTTAAGATTATTAGCAAAACACAAAGGTGGGTTATTCGCTAGTTTAAAATTACAATCTTATGGATGCAACGCACTATACAGAGATTTTAGTCCAGACTTCTTAGTTTGTAACACTCCTGTTATGATGGAAGAGATTGTACAAACTGATTACTGTAGTAAGAATATTGTTTACAGTAGTGCAGCTTTGATGGTTAAGTACCCGGGTAAGTTTCACTTAGTACCTCAAAATTATACAATGAACGCAGGTGCAGTAGCAACATACTTGGCAGCATTTCACGAACATGCAAATATCTATTTAATAGGCTTTGATAACCAACAAGCCGAAGGGTACAACAATAACCGATACGCAGGCACTAACGCATACAAAAACAATGATGAGAACGTTACCAGTATCAAATGGGAAGCAAATATGAAAAGAATATTTGATGCTTATTTAGACACTACTTTTCACTACATTCATCCTAATGCAGACTACATATGCCCAGATCCGTGGAAATGGTGTAAAAACTTAAAATTAAAAAATTATAGAGATTATATTAGTGAACTTGATATAGGTTAGATAACTACTCGCCAATCTTGCGGCTTGTATTCACCTTCAAAGCTCTTTAACCATGCAGTACCAGTCCATTTGTACTGTATGCTGGTAGTTGCATTTGTTACATAATTAATAACTGATGTAGCTGAACTATCAAAAGATACACTCCATTGAGACCCGTCCCATTGTATTATATCGTTTGCACTTGCACTAAAGTCAGCGCCACCAGTGCTTTGCCAAAAACTAGAACTAATGTCATTATCTAAACTATCTTTACCTGCGGCAGTTTTAATATCTTCAAGTATTAAGTACCTTGAGTTTGTATTTTTAACAAATGTATCTACGTTAACTGTGCTAGGCTTAATAATTGCATCTATTGCAGTTAAACTGTTAGTAGGAATTGTGTCAGAATCAATAGTTATTAATAGTACATGGCTATCAGTTGGATGGTATGCAACTGTTCCTATAACTTCGCTATCGTCTGGTTGTATAAATCTTAACTGTGTAATACCAGGATTAACTGCACCGTATTGTTCAAGTACTGATTTCCATTTTGGTTTACCTGCTGACTCTTTAAGAATTTGACTAGTATGTATAGTATCAGACGTTGGCTCTATACTATAATCAACAAGCTCTGCTTGTCCGTTTAATAATATTGTACCGTAACGGCCCGGTGTAACAACTAATCGTTGTCCTAACACTAAGTCATCTTTTCCTATAGAACTTACTAGATCTCCATTACCGTCGTATATACTGTTAATAATCTTGTGTATGACACCCATCTTTTTAACTTTAGCAGGCATTGTTAACCATACTGGCATATCAAATGTTAGTGTTGCAACATCTATACTATCTTCTGTTCCTGTCGGAACTGTTCTGCTAGTAAAGTTAACATCAGTTAACTCAACTAAACTTAGACTAGTCCAGTCAACATAGTTATCAGTACTCTGTATCTCAAGTGACGGATTAAACAAGCACAGCATTTGCTCAAGCAACTGTAACTTCATTTCAGTATTAGTAGTCCATATATCCAAGTTCATGGTTAAATTATAAGGAACTGGCATGTGTCTTTCAACAGTAATTGCATTACTTTGAGTGCGACTATATGTTTCAGTACTTGCGTTATACTTTCGTTGTCTAACATGTAACTTATCAACAAAGTTTGGTTCTTGCACACGTTCTCTACTATACTTTAAACTACTGATATAGCAACTCATCATCGGAGCACCTAGTACTTTATTCTCACTGTTTTCTCTAAGTATAGCGGCTGCATTACGACTCATATCTCCGTAACGAACTGGTACTGTAAGCAGATCTCTAATGCCAGATGCATCCGGAGCTCCTGTTTCAATTTGGAAGTTACTAAACATTCGTACAAATTGTAGCAAGAATCTGCGTATTTGGTTATCGTAAAAAAATTGTCTAGCCATTAACTATCTGCCTCTGGTTTTAGTGCATCACTTAGTGTTTGTCTACTATTAAATGTTTGATTTGCATCATCTTTATATTGTTTAGTATTTTCAATAAACTGGTCTTTTTGCGTAGTGCCAAGTCCACCTGTTGTACTTGTACGAACGGCATCTTCAACTTTAACCCATCTAGCACCATCATATCTAAATAATCTATTTGGTGTAAAGTCAAGTCTTAGCACATAGTCACCTACACTAGGGTTATGAGTAAACGCTATACCTGGCGTAACAGGAAATCCATTCGGTGCTAACCCGTCGCCTACTAAGTGTCCTTGATATCCGTTATGCAACGGTGTAGTAGGTACCTCATCTGCTGTTACCAACGTGCTACTGGCTTTCAAACCAGTGTTATCCGCACTTTCAGTTTCTTCTGCATCTGCAGGAGTTCCATCTGCCTCTGTAGGAACAACAAAGAATTTAGCAGTATCGTAACCGCTTTTAGGAACTTCTTTTTCTGCTTCGGCAATAATAGCAGTATTAATTTCAAGTTCTTTCTTGTATGTACTTAGTAAATCTCTTAACTTGTTATCAGTACCAGTAACATCTGAACCGTCTGCTTTCTTTGCAGTATCATCAAAGATATCTTTATATTCTTGGCTGTCAACTAATGGTGTACATTTAACACGCCATACATGCGGATACCACGTTGGACTAAACCCTTCTGAGCTATTACTAGCATCTTGTACTACATAATATCGACGTAATGCTGCCGGCAATGCACTATCTAGTGGATAAAAGTCTCGTAAATGAGGTAACTCAAATACATCTCCGTTAATAAGTTTTCTACCAATAGAGTTAATCATATCGTTTATGTGAAAACTAATAAAAAGCGTGTCGTTCTGTAAAAACAGTCCAAATTGCGTTAAATCAAAGTCAATATCACTTACGTTATAAATACCTCTGAGTTGGTATATACTAGAATCGTACTTACGATCACGGTTTTCCAGGAACAATAAGTCTTGTATGTTTGTTGCACTTTGGCTAGCATAGTTGGGTTGAGTTGAATCTGTACCGTCATTGTTAGCAGTATCAGGACCTAAGTACTTGTGTATATTAATACCAGTACCGCCAATAGTAAACATTTCACGTATTCTATTGTCAAAAAACGTAAAGTCTTTGTTGCGTTCTGGCTTCCATAGTGATAGTCTGGGCATGTCAAATCCTTGTTATACTATATTTATATAAAGATAAAGGTTGACATACAAACAAAACAGTGTATTATAGTAATATAACTTAAAGGAGAATGAAATGGCATCTGCAAAATCACTTATTAAAAAGCCTAAGAAGAAAGTAGTAAAAGGAGCACCTAGAGTTAAAAGAGGTGCTAAACTAACAGGACCTAGTTTTGTTGACTTTGATAAACTGTCTGGATACGAGTTTCATAGGTTGAGGCAAGACGCAGTACAGTTTTATTATCAAAATTATAAATCAAGTGATGTTGTTCCTTTCATTTACGAATGGATGAAACACGAAGGATACAGTAGGAAAGACATTTCTTCTGCAAAGAAAGGACAAATTAGTCCAACAGTTGCAATTTATAGTAAGTTATTGTTAACAGGATGTCCTGACTACTATGAACCACATAACGAGTATTGGGAGTCATGTCCAGGAACTATGAATAGTATGCGACCTATTACAGAGTATCTTAAGCCTAAAGTTGATGAAGCAGTTGCCGCAGGGTCTTTATTAGCTGATGAAATTAAGAAAGAAGAAAAAATAAAGAATATTGCACCTGTACTAAGTATTCAGCAAAAGTTAAAAAATGCAAGTATGGTTTATGCAACAAAACTTGAAGAAGAAATAGACGTTGCACTTGATGACATACAAAAGTTTAACGTAAAGGAATTCAATCCGGTTTCGTCTTTAAGAAGACTTGAGGTTAAAGGCAATCATGCTCGTATTATTAGAGAGTATTTTAAGCCAGTAGCACAAGAGTATAATGAGTTAATTGGTCCAAAGAAAAAAGATGATGATATGTATGATCAACTAGTTGAAGGATACAGTTATCTTGACACAAAGTCACAGAAGAAAATTGCACAAATATATAACGCAGTAGTATCAGCATGTGATATGATTATTACAAGTCAGAAAGCAACACAAACAAGAACAAAAAAGCCAGTTGCTAAAGATAAGATTGTAGCAAGATTAAAGTATCAAAAAGAAGATACAGGGCTAAAAGTTGCAAGTGTTAATCCAGTAGATATACTAGAAGCAACACAATTATGGGTATACAATGTTAAAACTCGTAAGTTAGGAACATATGTTGCAGAAGAACATGCGACGTTGCAAGTAAAAGGAACTACAATATTGTTTTTTAATGAGAAACTAAGTGTACAAAAAACACTAAGGAAACCGTTAGAGCAGTTGGCATCTTTTAATAAAGGTAACAAAGTGTTTGTAAAAAAGTTTATAGACAGCATAAAAACAACTGATACTAAACTAAACGGACGTATTAATGATCAGACAATACTTTTAAAAGTGACTAAATAGTACTAATAAAAAGGATTACTACACATGTCTGACTTAACAACTGAAAAACAAAAACTTTTTAATTACATTGAACTTAGTCTCGGTGGAGGCATGGTTGACGTTGAACTTGATGCAGCACACTATGAAATGGCTTTCCAGAAAGCACTAGATGTGTATCGTCAAAAAAGCAGTAATGCAGTTGAAGAAAGTTACGGGTTTTTAGCTCTTGTTACAGGACAGACAGAGTACACATTACCAAATGAAGTAGAGAACGTTAGACAAGTCTTTCGTAGTACTACAGGTAATGTAGGAAGTGTATTTGAGCCTTTTGAAGCAGGTTACATGAATACATATATGTTAACTGCTGGAAAAATGGGTGGCCTTGCTACTTACGATTTTTACAAGCAGTATCAAGAAATGGCCGGACGTATGTTTGGAGCATATATTAACTTTACTTTTAATCCTGTTACTAAGAAGTTAACAATAATTAGAAATGTTCGCTCTGATGGAGAAACAGTAATGTTATGGATGTATAACACTAGACCTGATACAGCATTGTTAACTGATACACGTTGTAAGCCATGGGTATACGATTATGCTTTAGCAAGAAGCAAGTATATGTTAGGTGAAGCACGTTCCAAATTTGCAACTATTGCCGGTCCGCAAGGTGGCACAAGTTTAAATGGTGATGCACTCAAAGTAGAAGCACAGACAGAACTTGACAAACTTGAGACAGACTTGCTCAACCTAGTTGATGGACAAATGCCAATGACGTGGGTCATGGGCTAACCCTAAAATTTACTAAAGAGGTACTTTATGATAATTGGAGTATGTGGCCTTATCGGTAGTGGTAAAGGCACGGCTGCTGATATGCTAGTCCAAGATCACGGATTTCAAAAAATTAGTTTTGCTGATAAACTAAAGGATGGTGTTGCAACCGTATTTGGCTGGAACAGAGATATGCTCGAAGGTGATACTAACGAAAGTAGAGAATGGAGAGAAAAGCCAGACCCGTTTTGGACTAATGAAACAGGAAAAGATATTACTCCTAGACTTGTACTTCAGTTGTTTGGTACTGATTGTATGCGAAGTGGATTCTTTGATGGAATATGGGTAAGTTTAGTCAAGCAAAAACTAGTACAAAATCCTGATAAAGACTTTGTAATACCTGATGTAAGATTCCGCAATGAACAAGATGTTATAAGAGATTTAGGTGGAAAAGTTTGGCAAGTTAAACGAGGTACAGATCCTGAATGGTTTAGTAGTGCAATACTAGATAACCAAACAGACAACAATTTAATGTCAAAGTATGATATTCATCCTAGTGAATGGAAATGGATTGATACTAATGATAAATTTGATTCAATATTATATAATAACGGAACTATCGAAGATCTTAAAAATCAGGTACTAAATCACCTTGCTTAGTATTCCAGCCTTCATGTCCTAATTCTGTTAAACAGTTTAAACATACTGACTTAAGATTAGTATGCCTAATGTTTATCATATTACCATCTACATAGTATACTTCTACTTGGTCGTAATACTTACTTTTGAACCCACATTTTTCACAGTGGGTTTTCTTTTGATAACCTGCTTTTGCCCATGGGCTTTTTTTACTGTCTGCTTTATGTTTACGATTGCAACTATCGCACTTTTTACGATAGTACACCTTTTCCCCTTTTCGGTAGTTAAAGGCAGCAAACTTCTTCTTGCATTTAGTACATATAGGTCTGTTTTCCATATAAATATTTACCGGCGCCCTTTAAAGGGTCCGTGGTATCTGAGTCTAATAGACGTGTTTTGACTACAAAAGTATAAATACAAGTACAAAAATATTATAGTATTCGCGAGGTATAGAATGGCACTTATTTCACCCGGTATCGAGGTCAAGGTTATAGATGAATCACAGTACGCAAGTACCGCGGTTGGTACAGTACCAATGTTAGTGATAGCATCAGCCCAAGACAAGAAAGATCCAACCACAGGCGGAACAGCCAGTGGAACTACAAAAGCAAATGCTGAAAAAGCATATTTAATTGGTTCACAAAGAGAGTTGGTAACAACTTTTGGAGAACCTTCATATTACCAAAGCACAGGCGGAACGGCTTTACATGGTTACGAATTAAACGAGCATGGCTTAATGGCTGCGTACAGTTTACTAGGCGTAAGCAACAGAGCATACGTTGTTCGTGCAGATATTGATTTAGGCGAGTTAACGGGAAGTGCAGGACGTCCTGCAGGTGATCCGGCTAACGGAACACACTGGTTAAACTCTACCAAAAGTAAATGGGGCATTTTTCAATGGTCCTCAAGTACACAGACATTCACTAATAAAGTTCCAATTGTAATTACAGCTACAACAGATGTTTCAGGTGGTGTACCAAAAGCACAAATTGGATCAACAGCTGATTATGCGATTGATGCAACAACAACAAACAACAAACTGTTCTTAAAAACAAGTGCAGGTTGGCAAGTTGTTGGTGTTGATTCATGGTACAACACATGGTCAACTTTACAAGGTACAGTGACAAACCCAACAGTTACAGTAGGAAACATTCTTACAGTTAACGGCAATGCAGTCTCAATGACAAGTACAACTGCCGCACAAGTAGTTGCAGACATTAATGCAGCCGCAGTAACAGGTGTTACTGCCGCGTTAAGTACTGCAGGAAACGTTCGTTTGTTTGGAACTTCATCTACTGCAAGTGGAAGAATTATAATTTCAGGAAGTGGTACGATATTAACTGATCTTGGTATATCAGCAGGAACATTTTATATTCCAGCAGTTCAAATTGATCCACACACTGCAATTCCAGAATGGCGTAACGGTGATACTGCATCAAGACCAACTGGTAGTATTTGGATTAAAACAACAAGTTCAAACACAGGCGCAGACATTGATGTTAGTGCATACAGTTCAATAACAGATTTATTTGCAGACAAAGCAGTTAAGTTATACAAGGCAGAAGAAGCTGCAATGTATGATGTTGATGCAATTGGCGGTGGTTTAAACATTGCAAAAGGCAAAGTAATTGCAATGGCAGAATCTACAACAACAGGCGAAATGACTTACAAGTTATACGAGCGTAAAATAAAAGGTGAAACAGTTGCCACAGGTAACTTAGTTGCTCCTACATTTACTGCATCTGACGCATTTACAGTTATATCCTCTGGTAAGAATACAGTAGCAACAACATCTACAAATATTGTATTAAGTGGAGCAACTAAAGAGTTATTTGTAAATGACTTTAATGCGGCAGGAATAACATACGTTACTGCTAAGTTAGAAGCAACTGGTGCAATTACTATTACACATAGTTTAGGTGGTTTTGTTAAATTAGACGAAACAACAGGTACACCGATTGCAGATGCAGGACTTACAAATACAAATACATATGCAAGAGATGACCTAACAACAGGAGAAATTATTTTAAGTAATTTCCAACCGTTGGTATATGTTGTTGGTGCAACACAACCTACTGCAAACCCAGCAAATAAACGTATGTGGTATCAAAATGTTACTAATGAAATTGACATTATGATTCATAACGGTACAACCTGGAAAGGTTACCAAGGCGTAACAGTTGATGCAAGAGGATTTGATTTAAGTCAAACTAATCCAAATGGACCTTTTATAAGTGCAAGTGCTCCGACACAACAGTCAGATGCATCCGCACTAGTTAATGGTGATTTATGGGTTGACACAAGTGACTTAGAAAACTTTCCGTTTTTAAAACGTTATCAAACTGTTGACGGCGAGCAGAAGTGGGTAGTAATTGATAAGAGTGATCAAACAAGTAGTGATGGTATCTTATTTGCTGATGCACGTTACATGGGCGATACAACAACAGATGTTGTAACAGGCACAGTAGCAACAATTAAAACATTGTTAACAAGTGACGTAGTTGATTTAGACGCACCAAGCAAGTCGCTTTATCCACGTGGTACACTATTGTTTAACACAAGACGTAGTAGTTACAACATTAAAGAGTTTAGAAAAAATCACTTTAATGCAGATGCGTTTCCGGGTAAAGTATTACCAAACGAAGCAGATGCATGGGTAAGTACTGCAGGTAACAAAACTGATGGTTCACCTTATATGGGCAGAAACGCAGTTCGTGCAGTTATTGTAGAAAAACTAAAATCAGTAGTTGATACAAGTGGTGAGTTACGTGAAGATCAAAGAAACTTTAACGTATTATCAGCACCAGGTTATCCAGAGCTAATGGCAAACTTGATTGCATTAAATAACGATAGACGTAACACAGGCTTTATTGTTGCTGACGCTCCTATGAGATTAGCGGCAAACAGTACTGATATTCAAAACTGGGCATTAAACAGTAACTTAGCATCAGATAATGGTGATGACGGACTAGTTAGTGCAGATACGTATATGGGTGTATTTTATCCAAGTGGTATTTCAACTGACTTAGATGGAAACAGTATTATGGTTCCAGCAAGTCATATGCTTTTAAGAACATTAATACGTTCAGATGAAGCAAGTTTTCCATGGTTTGCACCAGCAGGTGTAAGACGTGGTATAGTTGACAATGCTACAGGACTTGGTTACTTAGATACTGTAACAGGTGAGTTTACTCCAACAGGTGTACGTGAAAGTTTACGTGATACATTGTACAGTAACAGTATTAACCCGATATCATTCTTTCCAGGTAATGGAATACTTAACTATGGTAACAAAACACGCACAGCAACTGCAAGTGCATTAGATCGTATTAACGTAGCACGTTTAGTTGCTTATGTACGTGAAAGATTAGCAGTTATTACTAAGCCGTTTGTATTTGAGCCAAATGACAAGTTAACAAGAGATGAAGTCAAACAAGTAGTTGAACAGTTAATGAATGACTTAGTTGCAAAAAGAGGCTTATATGATTACCTAGTAGTTTGTGATGAATCAAACAACACAAACGATAGAATCGATCGTAACGAATTGTATATTGATATTGCAGTTGAACCTGTTAAGGCAGTTGAATACATTTATATTCCAGTTCGCATACAAAACACAGGCTCTATCTAGAGCTTGTGATGTATGAATTAGCAGTAACAACATTGACTAAATACTAATAAGTAGGAGCAAAAAATATGTCAGTAAGTTCATTAAGCAAATTTACAGTACCTTT
>Ga0209710_1003167_pt1 | contig 11167 bp, 2 predicted proteins | sample ArcticOcean_MG_C_5_FD_187436 | JGI IMG/M metagenome (GOLD analysis project Ga0209710, IMG submission 187436) | Marine microbial communities from western Arctic Ocean - ArcticOcean_MG_CB4_138 (SPAdes) (version 2) | ecosystem: Environmental > Aquatic > Marine > Oceanic | place: Arctic Ocean: Canada...
GTTGCCTACAGATTAGACACATTGTAAAAAACAGCGCTTCACTTCCAGAACCTTTGTGGTATGCCGGATTATCTATTGCACAACACTGTACCGATAGAGATACAGCAATACACTTATTATCTAGAGACTATGTGGGCTATAACAAAGAAGCCACAGAGCGTAAGGCTGACCAGACACAAGATAAACCGCAGTCTTGCATCACATTTAATAGCGTCAATCCTGGGGTATGCGAGGGCTGTTCTTATTTTAATAAGATAACTAATCCTTTAACTTTAGGTAAAACTTTTGTTGCTTCACCCACTACAGAAACTCCTATCTTAAATGAGATCGTACCTGTAATAGGCGGTGTACCGATGGTAACTACGAAATTGCACGGGCTACCCCCAGAACTTACCGGATTTAAGCGTGGTATAAATGGGGGTATTGCGTATAAAGCAGCGCCCGTATACGACGCTAATGGCGACTTAGTTGAGGAAAAGGAACAACTAGTTACCACCTATGATCTTTACCCCACAAAGCGAATCTATAGCGTCACACACGGTGATTGCATGATGATGGTAACTGATCTACCCAATGATAAGTCTAGAGAATTTATGTTGCCTTTTTGTAGTATGTATGACGGCAACGAACTAAGAAAAATATTATCAATGAATGGAGTATTGTTTGATCCACTATCTAATCAATGGAAATATATTATGAGCTATATAGTTAAATGGGGGCAGTACCTAATTGCTCAAGGCTCTGCTGAGATCATGCGAAACCAGATGGGCTGGACTGCAGATCATGAAGCTTTTGTAGTAGGTGGTATTGAGATAAACAGAAAGGGAAAAGAATCTAATAGCCCCACCTCTCCCCTGTGCCGAGGCATTGCTAAACATCTAATTAAGACTGGGACATATGATCTATGGAAGCAGTCGGCTAATAGACTAAACACCGAGGGGTTAGAGGTACATGCCTTTGTAATGCTTACTGGCTTTAGTTCTATTCTTATGCCCTTTACTTCTACTTCAGGTATAACAATGTGCCTGACGGGCGAGACTGGAGCTGCTAAGACCGCCTCCTTGTACGCTTGTTTAAGTGTCTGGGGGAACCCTAAAGATCTATCTGTGTTAGATGCAACAGAGAATGGTATGACTGGGCGTTACTTAGCACTACATAATATTCCTTTTGGTTTAGATGAGGTCGGAAATACACATGGTAAAACACTTTCTCAACTTATCCACAAAATATCACAGGGTAAGGCCAAGATTAGAATGCAGGCTTCTGTTAATGCTGAACGCGCTCATGAACTTTCCGCCGCCTTGGTTGCTATATTTACCTCCAATCACTCACTTTATGACAAGTTGGCTATCTTAAAGAAAGATCCTAACGGGGAGGTAGCTCGGTTGATAGAGATCTACATGCGAAAAGCAAAAATAATAGCAGATGATCCCAGTGAAGGTAAAGCTATCTTTGACCCCTTTAGAACCAACTACGGTTGGGCAGGCCCAGAGTTTGTTAAAGAAGTAATGAAGTATACTCGTATAGAGATGGAACAGAAAATTGCGGTTTGGGTAAATAAGTTTAAGAAAGATTTTGGTGATGATACGGCGTTTAGATTCTATGAGAACTTAATTGCTGTGACTATGGTAGCTGGAGAACTTGCAGCTAAGGTAAATATTGTAAACTTAGACTTGGGTCGCATCTATAAGAAGATGGTAGGGGAGATGATAGACATTAGAGATAATGTAGTTAGAACTAATAGTGTTAATTATCTATCGCTTATTGGGGAGTTTATACATCTTAATAATAGTAACACCCTTATAGTCACTGGTGGACGCCCTACTACTGAACCTAAAAATACATTAGTAGTTAGATTAGATATGGATAAGAAAGAACTGTGTCTATCTAAACCCGCTTTCCGTAAGTTTTTAACTGAAGATAATAATGTCACGCCCAAACAGTGGTTGTTTCAGATGGAGCAAAGCGGCGCTAAGATTATAGAGAAACGGAAGAAGATGGCGGCAAACTGGAAGGCTGGGCTAGATCAGTTTAATGTGGACGCCTACATTATTGATACTGCTACTATTAACAAGACTATCTTAGAGGTAATTGACCCTGAACTTGCATAACGAACCAGAATGGATCTTTCCATTTGAAAATATGGAGCGGGGGGAAAGCTTTTTTATCCCGACGGTAAAGACTTCCCCTATGATTTATACCATAGAAACTCGCGCTAAGGCAGTGAAGATTAAAGTAAAAGCCTATGCAACAACCAAAGACGGACACCTAGGTGTCCGAGTCTGGCGCATAAGTTAGTCAAAAAACTGGCCATATAATTGTTTACGATAATCTTTTATATCACTAAGGTATTGGCGCTCTCGTTTTCTAATTTCATTAAGTTGCTGTTTTTTCTCCGCGCCCGTCATCCAATCCCTTGGCATTGCTAAAACTTCTTGCTTACGAGCTCTAAGTGTAGATAGCATTGCATTTTTATCTTTTATTAAACCCTGATACTGCAGTAGTTTTTCGTTTTCTTTATAATATTCAGCCCCTTTTTTGCGGTTATAGGCCATTCTGTATTTAGGGTCGTTCATTTTATTATAAGTACTAACAACTTTTTCTACCTGGTTTTTCATTTCATAGTAATCATTAGTCTCTCTATTACCAAACTCTCTTACTACAAAAGGAGTTGTTCCTGGAATTTTTGTTATAATGTCGCGAAGAGATCTATCTGGGCGATCATAATCTAATGTACCAGACTGAACGATAGCCTCGTCCACTAACATAGTAATAAGTCCTCCTGTATAGCCAAAGTACTGGCGTAAGAAGTAGTCTATTTTAAGTGCACTTACACCCGTTAATTTTGCAGTGGCAATTGCAAACTCAGAGGTATTTTCTTTAAATTGCTCCGCGCCTTCTAGATCTTTTAAGGCATCTGGTACAATTGGTCTTCTCTCTGAAAAAGACCCACTTTCATTTGCGACAAATACATCTATTAGGGGCCTTATAGCCTGCGGTACAGCGGACACTGTTATACTATTTACTAGGGCTGAACTTATTGCCTCCCATGTTTTTTCTCCGTCCTGATCACCGCGTAAGTCTCGTAGTATATTTTCTGGGATTACTTTAGTCATATAAGTAAAAAGATCAGGGCGCAAAGGTAAACTCCATCCACCAGGAAGAATTAACTTATTATCTTTTTCTTTAGGATCAAGTTTTTCATAATCCTCATTGCCTGACATCGCAGCAGCATAAGCAAGATAAACAGTCGATAACATCATTGCATTTAATATAGTACGCTGTGCCATCGCTGCTCTTTGGCCTGGAGCTATACCTCCCCCAGTCATCACACGCCCTTGTACTGATAATGCTTGTAAACCGGCACTAAAAAACGGTACGACCTGCGATAAAGTATTAATAGATTGACTTGAGCCTTTTCTTCTAAAGTTAATAACTTCAAAAGCTCTTTCTACAGCAAGCGCCTGATTACCTGTCTCTGCCATAGTTTGTTCATATACCGCCTGCCTAACAGCGTTGTCTGAAGCCATTGCAAATCTTTCTAGTCCTTTAAAAACCGGACTATTTGTCCATTTTTTATTTAGGTTGCCTATCACACTATCAATATCTTTCTCTGGAACTCGTCTTACAGGCCTTCCTCCAATAGATTGATCCCAAGCGCGACCCCCTGTTGCCCCAAATTTTTCTAGTGTTTTGTGAGTTTTACTTATACCCATTATTGTAAGGGGGAACTGTGCAAGAACTCTTAAAGGTATCATAAAGGGATTTTTTACTCCCGAACTCATCATTGCAGATACCGAGTCTTGAGGTAACTGAGACAAAGAGAACAACGGATAAAGCACCACGTTCTGCCTTAAAAAATTAGCGGGACCTATAAGATATTTAGTAAATCCTTTTGGAAGAGCTATGCTTTGCAAACCACCAAAAGCCGCTGAGTAAATGGGGTCAGAAAAAGCATATCTTTCTGTAATAAATTCTGTAGGGCTTGGGTTATCTTCTGTTGGTTTTCTTTTTATATTTCTAGTTAGCGATACTACGTTCCCATTTCCTTTTTCTCCCTCGTCTAGCTTTCTCATTACTATACTATCTTCGCCTAAAGCATCTATTGTTCCTTCAATTTTATTTTTCTTAACTTCGTTTAGAATACCCGCTCGAATTTGGTGTTGTACCCACCTATCCATATTTTCAAAAATATCTGTAACTTCCCTTGCAGAACCTTTAAATCGTTTATTATTAAGGTTACCCATCTGTTGTATCCCAGAAGTAAAATCTATACCCTCTATTGGTTTACCCTCCTCGTCGTTTCGGTAGAAAGGTACATACCCTGCCGCATCTATATATTTTTCAGCATCTTGAGCACTCATAATCCCAGTTTGTGCAGCAAAATTAATAGTAGATATTCTTACCTCATCCCAGGTCTCTTGAATTTCTTTTATCGCGGGGTAGGTGTCCGCTAACGCTAAACCATCAGCAATTTCTTGATCACTCAAGTGAATAAATTTTAGTTCTGATAGCGCGGCATCTAACGCCTTACCTTCTAAACCTTTTTCTTCTGCTTCTTGTATTATTTTCGCATTAACCTCGTTCTGCACATTATCTAAACGATAGGCTACTAGATAGTCGTGCGCAATTTTAGAAGATTCTTCTGGAGATAAGTTAGGGTTATCTAAAGAAAACTGAGCAACTAATTCTTTTACTTTTTTCATGCTAGAAGTATTTGGACCACGATCTATTACATCCCATTTTTTAGCAAGGGGATTCCATTCGATAATACCAAAGTTCGCATACATAGCAGCTACGTTAGTAGCATGAAGTCCTTGGGATGCTGTCATTTTGTACATTGTATTTTCTAAAAAGTCTTGATCAACTCCCGCTGCTCGCATAGCTTTTAACACAACACTATTCAGCCCAGCATCGAAAGAGAAAATCTTAGTTGTTACATATTCTAAGAGCGATGCTTTCTTTGATAATTCTTTTGGGTCGGTTGTTCCTTTTTCTTTTACTTTATTTTTTTTGTTATATAAGTACTCCCCTATATATTTTTGTTGTTGTAGCTCGTCTGGACCAACAAATAAGTCAGGTTCCAAAGCTATTACATTATTAAGAACAGACCCTGATATACCTTCTCTTGCTTTGGACACGATGGCTTTTACAGCCTGAACAAACGCTCTCCATAGAGTGTTAGTATTTAGTTCTGCCTCTACCGCATCGCTTATTTTTGTTTTTGTTTTTACTTCAGAAAGAAACTTCTGAAATTTTGGGTCAGTGAAAGCCATAGTTACAAACTCATCTACGCTTGTCATGTCAGCATATTCAGCTATACCCGCTAATTCGGCAGCGTTTCGTGCCTCAGCAAACAACGTTGCTAACTGTTTGTATGTCTTTCCCTTGGGCTTTAAGTTTCTAATACCCCTAGCTGTAGCGGCATGAGTCATTTCGTGTAGCAGAGTGTCTAAATCAAATAAGTCTTTTACTGTTATAGTATTAGTTCCCACATCGTACTGACCCGCTGCATCTCCAAGCACATTTTTTTCAGCTGTGTCTCCTTGTATATATCCCTTTCGCTCACCTCGTTTTTTAATGTCATCAACTTCAGTATCTTGGTTAGTGTCTGCGTCACCAAGTACTCTACGTGTTTTGCCTGATTTAGCATCAGGATCTAGGTCGCCACGATTTACATTTTTACGTATGGGTCTACCTGTAGCTGCTTCTCGAATATCTCCTAGCGTCCCATAAAATTTTTGTTTTTTTAGTTCTGCTTCTCTTCTTCTTTTAGCTATTATTTTTTCTTGTGCTAATGTTGCTTTTGCCTCGGTTGCTTTTGCTCCTTCCACGACTACTTTTACGTTCTTTATGTTCGGAACTTTTTCAAGCATTTCAATAATTGTTTTCTGTCTATTCGTAAGGTTCTTAACTACCTCTTTGCCTTTTAGTGCAGTTAATAATGCCCCCACAAGCCTAGGAGTTTTTTTAGTTACTAGTTTACGTTTTGTATACCCTGCTTCATCTTGCTTTTTCTCGCCGTATTTGTCTTTATCTATTTCGGCTTTTATAAAAAACGCTCTTCCTAACTGTTCATCTAATGCTTTTTTTGTATCAGATATTTTTTCTTTAAACCCTTTTTTCTCCCGGCGTTCTGCTGCCTCAAGTTCTTTTGATTTTTCCGCTTTAGATCCAAACTTGTCTATATCTTCTAATATAGCTGTCTGTGTAGTCCTGTACTCTCTAGTTCTATCCTTAGTACCAGACAGATATTTAGTCCGCATACTCTCAGCTTTAGACCTCATATCTGTAATATCTTTTTTATCAGGATTAACTATTTGGGACTCAGTTAATCCAACCCTATTAGAGCTGTTGTCTGGTTTTAAAAACAACGTAAGTTTTTCTTCTTTGGTATCTGGATCAAAAGCAAGCTCTTCTACAATTACACCCTCATACAGTTGTGCTGCATAAGCTTTTCGTTTGCGTTTTTGAGCAACAGTATTAATACGAGCAAGCCGTATTCTATCTCCAACTTTAACGGGTTTTTTACCTGTAAGAGGATTTTTACGGTTACCTTTCAGAGGGTTCTCTATTACTATTTCGTCTTTATCTATAGGCTTTAAAGTTTTTGCACTAACGGTTTCGTAAGTAGTATCATTTTTTGATCTAGCGTCAGCATACTCTTTACTTGAGATGTATACCTCCTGACCATTTTTATTTACTAGTATACCCTTACCTAAACCTTCGTTTATGGCGGCGGGTGTTGCAAATTGTCCCTGGCTTTTTGACTTGTTAGGTGTTGCAAATAACCCTATAGGCGCTCGAATATTTTGAGCAGGTGTAAGCTCTTCTAATCTATTTATTTGTTTTTTATAAGCAGCCTTTGTTGTTGGGTTTCGGGTAGAGCCCGTTACTATTTGTATAAGTTTTGCTTTTGCCGCAGCTATATCTTGTGGTTTAGTAGATTTTAGCCGTTTAAAATCTGCCTCAGTTGCGCCCATAAGCCGCAGATCATCTAATTGGTCTTGAGAAAAAAGATCTGTTGCTTCTTTTAGGTCTTTCTTTACGTTTTTTGTAGCTCTTAAACCTTTTAGTTTAGGTAAAAGCGCAGCTATATTTTGTCCTGCTTTAGTTTTTGATTTTCTTGTTAAAGTTGTTTCAAGTTTTTCTATAGCTGTTTCTAGCCCGCCTGTTCCAAACGTAAGTCCCGCTAACTCTTTATATACAGTACCTGTTTTAGAATATCCTAATGAGTCTAAAGTCTTTTGAGTAAAAACTTTTTTATCTGGTGCAGGGGGTTTAGCTTGAGGGGCAACACCAACAGGACCTGCGTCTACTTGGTCGTCCGCATTACCCTGTGCTTCTGGATAAAATCCAAATTCATCAGCAGCTTGCTGGTTAAGAGCGTTAGGATCTACAACAGGAGCAGCGGTAGTATCTACAACAGGAGCAGCGGTAGTATCTACAACAGGAGCAGCGTTAGGATCTATTACATCAGGAGCAGCGGTAGTAGTACCGGCGACATCTCCTCCTACATCTTTAGATTCTTCTTCCTTTTTAGCCCTAGCATCTAAGGCCTTTTGTTCTTGTCTTGCTGCTTGCAGTTTCTCAAGAGCATTTATTTTTTCTTGAATAAGAGGGCGATTTAAATTTTTGTTTCCTGCTTTACTAGTGTTTTTTAATATCGTAATTGCTTCTTGAATAGCTTGTGGTTTTTCGTAATCAAGGTTTTGTAGTTTTCTTTGTGTTTTTCCAACATACCCTAACTTATTTATTTCTTCATCAGAAACAACACGACCAGAGTCAAAGTCTGAAATATTAAAGATAGCGGGAGCAGCATTAGCACCAGTAGTAGCAGGAGGAACAACAGCACCGGGAACAACGCCAGCAACATCTCCGCCTTCGTTACGTTCTGCTTCTGCTTGTTTGGCAGCGCGTCTTGCTTTAATTTCTGCTCGTACACGTCTTCGTTGCTCTTCAGGACTTTCAGCTGCATCGCTGGCTTCTTCCCCACTGTCTTCTTCACCGCTATCTTCTTTACTAGATTCTTTGTTTACGGCTGCTAGAAGTTTTTTGTTTTGTTCTTCGTTTTTAATATTTCTGTTTTCAAGGAACTGACGACCACCAGTCATAGAGCCCGCTAATGCGAACCCAGCTACAACGCCCTGTGCAGCAGCTTCTGCTACGCCTTCAAAAGGATCTCTATCTAGTGCAATATTTGATATTACTTGTTCTTGCATAGATTGAGGGAGTTCTTCAAATACAGATTCACCAATACCAGCTTTCACTGCTTGTAATATACTGCTCTGTACTTTTCTTTGGCCCGCCTCACTTATTGCTTGTCCTGCTAGTGCGGCATCTATATCTCCCACACCTAAATATTTTTGTGTAATACCACCACCCATACGACCAAGTACTCCAGTAAATACACCAGAACTTAGTGCGAGTGCAGATTGAGTTGGAGTTAGTAGTCCGTCTTCCGTTTGTTTTCTAATACTTTCTGCAGATGCACCAGCAGCAATAATACCTTCACCATAAGCGGCGGCTTCTAAATAGTTTTGTTTAGGTAATAAGGAAGCGTCTTTTGATACTGGGGCAAGAGCGTCTTTTCGTGCCGCTTTTTGTGCCGCTGCTGTTGGTGGTACTTCGGGTTTCATCTTACTTGCTAGTTCTTTCTTAGCTTTATTCCGAGCGATATTTAATCCAGCTCTAGCAATACCTGCACCACCAACCATTTGAGGAAGAGTATTGAATATAGTATTAAGAAGAGCACCACGATTATTTAGTAAAGCTCCTATAGTATTACCAAATTTTTCAACCCCCGTTCCTTCAGCATCAGCAACTTCTTGTTCTTGTGCAAGTTGTTCAGGAGTTTTTAAAGATTGTAAATATTGCGATGCATCTTCTAGATCACCACCAAATACAGCATCACTAGCAGCCTCAACTCCTCTCCCGAAGTATCCGAATGTAGGAATATCTGCAAGACCTACAGCGGCTTCGCCAAGACCTATAACACCTTGACCAAGAGATAGTAAAGGGTCGGCAACATAGTTACGCAGAAAACCACTTTCTTCTTCTGGAGCTGCTTGTTGAGCTGCTTGTTGACTTGGTATACCCGCAATTCCTTGTTGTTCATATTCTGGAGCTGCTTTAATTGGGGGGTATGTCGAGTCTACAAACGCCATTATGTCTTCTTGAGTAGCGCTCTCAGGGGCATTTATGCGTCGTATAACCCCATCTGTGGTTTGTACTTTATGAATACGCATTTGTTATCCTTAAGTTGAGCCTAAATATGTATTCATAATGGAGGCGCCGGTTCGTGCTGCAGTATTCGTTCTGGTAGAGTTATTACTTAACAGATAATCTCTGTGACCATTTATAAAATCCAGCTTTATAGAATTGACTGCGTTTTGCCGGTCTTCAGGAGTAAATTCCGAATCTTTTTTATTGGGGTGCATTTTTTTCATCTTATTTGTTACAAAGAGACTCATATCCTTTCCCACTATGGCTTTCATATCTTCTTCTGCTCGCGAAATTGCATCATTATTAATATCTGCCATCTCTTTGATACTGACACCACTTTTAGCAGCTAGGGCGCGAAGTTCTGTGTCATAGGCACGATCTTCTTTTCTTTGTGCAAGCCCTTCAGCGCGTTGCATACCCTGAAGACCCCTTAGATCTTTCTTATATGCTCTTTCGTCTTTTCTTATATCTTTCATATCCCCAACAAAACTTTCGATTCCAGCTTTAGAACCTTGCGCTATATTCTCTAGTGCGTTTTGAGAAGTTCCACTGGCTATTCCTAAGCCCGCATTAATAAGAGCCATGTTTATTGCTTGATCTTTATCACCTGCGTACTCTGCTCTTTCTGCTTCTAGGTCTCCCTTTAGATCATCATAGTATGTAGATGAAATATTATAAAGTTTATCTGACTCTGCTCTATCTGCTTGCATCTGCTCAAACTCAGTTAAATATCTAAGACCTTCTGTATTAGCTGGTTCAGAATAGTCAGGCCGTTGTAAGTCTCCCATTGCTGCATAAGGGTTATTATAATCAGCCCGATTAACGCTTGTGTCTGAAAGTGCTTTTTCAAAATCAAAGTCTTTAAGAAAATTATTGTCATCTTCTCTGTAATCTTTTAGTAGCTCGTTTTCATAAGCTGTATAACTACCCGGAGTGTTTCTATAAACATCACCGCCTACCGCATAGCTTATAATTCCACCTGCATTATAATTTTGTCCTACGTTAGGCGCAGGGTTAGCAGCAATCCCAGCTTCTTGAGGAGCCATAGGAGGAGCCATAGGAGTAGCTATACCTTGAGCCATAGGAGGAGCTGTTTCTCTACGTAAAGCCTCTTGACGATTGGATCGCCCTAGCCCACCTACCATATCCATTGGTCGCGGCATAATTTCAGTCATGCTCTCAGATACTATCTGTTCTACTATTGGTGGTTTTTCTGCTTGTTGTGCCGCATACTTTTCGCCCATTACTTTCTGGCGTTCTAGTTCTCCTAAAGCTAAATACGTAGGTACTTCACCTGTAGGGTTTTGTATATACCCTATAAGAACTTCTTTGGGTAAATTTTTTAATCTGTCTTGTATTTGAATTATATTCATAACCTATCCTATTGCCTTAGCTAGACCAAGACCAGCTACCCCAAGCCCCGTAATTTGAGAAGCTAAACTTGGAGGCGCAGCGTATTGAGTAACCGTTGAACCTAATGCTCCTGCGTTACCACGTAAAATATCAGATTGGAACTGCAACATTCTTCTTCCATAATCTTGTTCTTCTTGGAATACCTGATAAGCCATGTTATCAATATCTTGTTGCAATGCTTGTTGTTCAGCAGCGGTGCTCGCTTGTGTTTTGAGTCTTTCAAGATTTGATACTTGTTCTCTAGCAGACATAGTTCCGATTTGTTCAGATCCCGCCATTCCCGTTTGTAGTCCTGCAAGACCTAAATCTTTCTGTTGCCCTATTGCAAACTGTTCAGCCTGTTGTCCAAGTTTTCTTTGGTCCATATCAGCTTGTAGATTCTGTTGTTCTGCAGCCATAGCCGCAGTTCTGTCAGCACCAAATTGTTTCTGAGCATCAGCATAACCTGCCTGTGAACCTTGTGCTTGAATCTTACCCAGTTGGGTAGCTAAGTTTCTGTCAGCTTCACTAGACATTAGAGCTTGTCTGC
>Ga0209710_1003170_pt1 | contig 11163 bp, 10 predicted proteins | sample ArcticOcean_MG_C_5_FD_187436 | JGI IMG/M metagenome (GOLD analysis project Ga0209710, IMG submission 187436) | Marine microbial communities from western Arctic Ocean - ArcticOcean_MG_CB4_138 (SPAdes) (version 2) | ecosystem: Environmental > Aquatic > Marine > Oceanic | place: Arctic Ocean...
TTTTAGAATTTTTAAAAATAATTCTTTCTTGAGTATTTTTTATATACTTAAACTCTATTAAATATTGAATTTTTATTTTACAATTAGATATGAAGTCTTTATTTATTTTTTTATAAAAACTTACATCGATAATTTTATAAGTTTTAGATTTAATAATTTCAAAAAAAAAATTTATATAATGGCTGCAAGAATTATAAAAACTTTTCTTATAATACACATAAATCTTGATTTTTTCCCCCGATCTTAAAAATTTATTAAAAATGCTTAATGAATCACAAAAACTTCTTTGATAATTTAGGGCTAATCTTATCTTTTTTTTTTTACAAAAAATTATAAATTTTTTAAAATTATCATAATTATACGAGCCAGGTTTTTCAATTAAAAAAATTTTAGGAGTAATGTTATTCTTTTTAATATAATCAAATAATTTATCATTTTGAATAGTTGGTGTTGAAATTATTATTAAGTTTGGTTTTGTTTCTTTAAATGCTTTATTTAAATCAGTAAAAAATGGAAGTTTAAAATTTTTCTGAAATTTTTTTTTTTTATGTTTATCTTTATCTACTGCAGCAATTAAATTAAAGTTTTTATGAGTTTCTAGCGCTTGACAATGATTGTTGTAATGATTTTTCTTTTTAAAATCATACATCATGCCAATTTTACCAAGACCAACAACAACTGTAGATATCTTCATTTCAATTAATTAGAATTTTTTTTCCAAAATTCCTTGATTTTTTTAGCAATTAATTTGATATTTTTTTTTGAATAATCATACTCACACATACTAAAACAAATAAAATTTTTTTTTTTATAACTTTCTGCTATTGGACATATCCCTTCTTTATAGATTAATTTCCTATTGGATAATGACCAAGGAAAGTTTTTTTTTCCATATGCTATTTTGTGTTTAAACATCGGTAATAGATGTAAATTCACATAATCAACACCTATATATATTCCTTCTTTTTCTAAAAAATTTTGTAATTCATATTTTGAAAATTTACATTTTTTTTGATCGATTAACATTGGGTATATATAATAAACGTGTGTAGCTTTATTTCTTATTTTAGGAATAGATAAACCTTTAAGTTGAGAGAATTCTTTTTTAAACAAATTAGCTGTCTCAATATTTTTATTTAAAATTTTTTTAAGTTTTTTTAGTTGTTCAATACCTATAGCCGCTTCTATTTCGCCCATTCTAAAATTAAATCCAAAGCTATTAATTAAATCCTTTTTATTTGCAGTTTTTTTAATTACTGACTCCCCATGGTTTCTTATTAGTCTCATTTTATCTGCATATTTTTTATTATTCGTAACTAATATTCCACCTTCTCCAGTATGAATATGTTTATGATAATTCAAACTAAACCCACCAATATCAGCAAGTGTTCCACTAAATTTCCCATTATATTTAGATCCTATAGCTTGAGCAGTATCACTAATAACTTTTAATTTATATTTTTTTGCAATCTTGTTTATTTTTTCCATATCTGCTGATTGACCAAATATATCAACAGAAATTATTGCTTTAGTTTTTTTTGTAATTTTTTTTTCAATTTCACTTGGAGAAATTGTATAATAATCTTTTTCAATATCAGCAAAAATTGGTATTGCATTCCAAAAAAGTATCGATGTGATGCAGGCTGACATAGTCCAAGGTGGAACAATAATTTCATCACCAGGCTCGATATCCAATGCTCCTACCGCACATATTAATCCTGAAGTCCAAGAATTTACTACTAACGCATGATTAACTTTAAAATATTTCTGTATCTTCTTTTCAAAAAGTTTTACTTTTGGGCCCCCATTAAACAATTTACCTGGCTCTCCTAAATATTTAGATAATATTCCACTTTGTAAAACTTTTTTTACTGCAAAAATTTCTTTATTATCAATAAAATTTCTTTTTTTAAAAATCATTTATTATTTAATTTAAGTTCTACATTCTTTATACTAAATCTATGTTTTATAAAGATATTATTTTGCAAATTCTTTAAAACAATATTATAAGAATTTATTCCAAGCTTATTAGAAATATAAGTTGCCATTGAATTAAATCCAAATGTCACTTTTGAATACTGGAGATCTTGCAAAAGTTCTTTTTTTTTACTTATCTTTAATCTTTTATATTTCTTCTTTAAATCTTTATACTTGTAAGGATGCTCTGAAGGATGAGGACGAATTATTAAATTTATATTTCTAAATTTTTTAAGATATATTTTTTCATAAAATTCTTTAAAAATTATTCTATCTAGATTTGGATATTTTTTTGTTAAAACTGGAGTCCAGAGAAAAACTAAGTTATTATTTTTTTTAGGAGAGAATTTTTTTTTTAGATCTATTAGGTAGTAGTTTTTTATTTTTTTAATTTTAGTTTTTTTAAAAATTTTCTTAGAGTCTATATAGGACATATTATCTGTTACCCAAATTTCATCTGGAAATATATATTTCTTGTTAAACAGAAATCTTCTTTTATAATTGCACCAATGATCAAGAATAACTGTAGATTTTTTTTTATTTTCAATGAATTTTCTAACACCTTTTATCTCAAAATTTGTTACTCCTGTGGAAGCTATAACCTCATTACAATTTTTAAGACAAAAATTTAAATTTCTATTTATTAATTTATTTATTTTTTTATTAAAAATATCTATAGCAGGACCAGATAAGCAAAAAAGATATTGATTTTTAATGTTTTTTACATAACTTGATAAAATTTCAGCTCCCCCAGCGTCATGCGATATAATTGTAATCATTTAATAAAATAATTTTTATCTCTAAATTTTTATAGTATCTTCTTTTCTCTTTATAGACTTGTTTAATTTAAGCCAATCCTTTTTTCTTTCAAGAAGATTTATTACATCCAAACAATTAAATAAAAAAACATTTTTTTTATAAAAATAATTAATTATTTTCCTTAATAAATAAAAATCATAAATTTCATCTAATGTAACACCTATGTCAGATCTTAAAAATTTTTTTGGATGTTTTAAAAAAAGGAGTCTATATTTTTTGGGATTTCTACATATATTTAATGTAACATGTTCTTGTTCTTCTAAATTATTTCCTATTTCTTTATATGATTTTAATAAAATTGTTTTTTTGAAAACTTGGCATCCCATCCCATTTGGTAGCCCCTGTGAATTTGTAGCATAGTCAATTAAATCTAAATTTTCTAGAAAAGTAGATATTAATTGTTCAACCAATTCGATATCTATGATAGGACAATCTCCAGTAATTTCACATATATAATCAAGTTTAAATTTATGTGAACAGTCTAGTACCCTTTTAGTTACATTAAGTTCGCTTCCTCTAAAATAATCAATTCTATTTTTTTTAGCTAAATTACACAATTTATCATCTTCTTGATTATTCGTAGTGGCAATAATTATATTGCTGACATTTTTTATTTTTTTTACTCTTTTTATTAAGTGTTCAATAATGGCCTTATTATTAACTTTTAAAAAATGTTTATTTGGCAATCTAGTTGATGTGCTTCTTGCCTCTATGATAATCCCTAATTTTTTCATTTAAAATTTATTAATTTTAGAAACTTATGGTTTTTATTATCTAAGTTCAATTTTTTACAATTTTTAATAATTTTATAAATACTTTTTTTGTCATTTAAAACTACATTTAATATCTTTTGAAATTGTGATGAATTTAACCTTTCAAAACTATTAGATAAATATATCAAATTTTTTTTGCTTAAAATTTTAGCTTGCATTTTTGAATTTCTATCAATTGGAATTATTATTGATGGCTTTTTATGTAAAATTGCTTCATACTTTGTTAGACCACATGATACAATAGCAAGATCACACCAATTTAATTGATCAGAAATTTTATTTTTATTATTAAGCAATTTTATATTATGGAAAATATTATTTTCTTGTAATCTTTTTAAATCAATTATCAATTGATTTTTAAAAAGTGGTCCAATAACCACATTTATATCCTTTTGATGGCCCAATCTTACAATATTTTCTAATACAAATTTTGAAATATTCTTAGGATCACTATTACCAAATGAAATTAAAATCTTCTTAATCTCTTTAATATTTTTATTTCCTATTTTAGCACTAGGGTCGAAAATAAAATATTTTAATCCATAAAAATGATTTTTATATTTAAATACTTTATTTTCTAAATATGGAGTAATAATTCCATTAATAAATTTCTTATTGATTCTGTTAATTATTTTTTCTTTATAAGTGCTATCTATTAAAAAAATTTTATTTAAAAAATGTATATCCTTAAAATATTTAAATAAAATTTTTTTATTTTTTAATTTTAATCTATTACATAAATCAAAAATAAAAGTAATATTCTCATGATCTGCATTAAGTTTTTTTAAAAGTTTAAATTCCTTATTATCAGCAAATTTTTCTAAAAAAAAAATCTTTATATTTTTGTCACTTAAGGTTTTTATAGTTCTATGATATTTTTTTTGAGTTTGGATAACCAAAATTTTCTTAGAGTTTATTTTAATACTTTTATATAAATTTAAAAATCTTTTTAAATGGCCTCCACCAATTTTATGGTTAAAATCTAACCTTGCACAAATTGTTCTCATCAATTCAATTAAGTCTATCGAAAGTTGCTGAAGAAATTTTTCCTTTATAAAGTCTATTTAAATTATTTTTATTTTTTGATATTTGAAAAAATAGTTGATCTAAATGTTTTAAGTAATCATCTACAATTTTTTTTTTATGTGCTATTGAAACAAATATATTTGTTGTACACAAATAATTTTTTTTTAACATTTCAAATGTAATATATGTTTTAAAAAATTGATGATGTTTTTTAAATGTAAATGCTGGTAAAGCATCTAAACCAGAAACTGTAATTTCTAGTTTATGTTTAGTTGCCAATTTTTTCCACTCTGACTTAATATACCTTCCCATTTTTGAAATATATTCGTATGACTTTATTCTTTTCATCTCTTTTATAGTTTTAATAGCTGCGCCAAATCCAATTCTTTCTGACCAAAAAGTGCTGCTAATAAAACTATTTTTTGAATTAAGCATAATATTTTTTTTTCCAACAATAGCTGTTATTGCATAACCATTACCTAGTGCTTTTCCATACATGCATAAGTCAGGATTTACTTTAAATTTTTTATGTAAACCACCTAATGTTTCTCTAAATCCTGAACTACATTCATCAAAAATTAGTACGACTTTATGTTTGTTGCACATATTTCTTATTTTTTTAAGAAAATCATTTTCAGGTGAATAGTTTCTTGATACTTCCATTATGATTGTTCCTATATTTTTTGATTTGATTAATTTTTTTGCAGCCTCAAAATCATTATAATTAAATGAATAAATTGTTTTTTTTAGAGATTTAGCTACTCCTTGTGTTTTAAGATTTTTTAAAAGAAGTTTTTCCATTTGTTTTTTTGATTTAAGATTTAGCGCAAGATACCAATCGTGCCACCCATGATAACCACATACTGCTATATTATCTTTTTTTGAATATGCTCTAGCTATACGAATAGCGATTGCATTTGCCTCAGCTCCAGTTCTTGCAAATCTACACATACTTGCCCAAGGATTAATTTTTATTAGTTCTTCAGACAAGTATATTTCCTCTGGAGGATTTAAAGTTGACATGTTTCCAGTGTTTATTATTTTCTTTACAACATTATCTACTGGTGCATATGAATATCCCAATATATTAGTACCTACTCCCATCATACAAATGTCTATATATTTTTTATTGTCTAAGCTATAAACAAAGCAACCTTTTGCTTTTTTGTAATATGTCGGCCACAATTCTGGTAAATATAAATTTGGATGCTTTGATAATAAACTATTCCCAGATGGAATAACTTTTTTAGCTCTTTTCCAAAAAATATTTCCTATATTTTTTTTCAATTTTTCCATAAATAAGGAATTATTAGATTAATGCTTTTACTTTTAAAATTTACAAAATTATAATTTTTTTTTAATTTAGAATATACTAGCAATTTTAACAATTCCTTTAAATGCTTTGAATTATTTACACCTACAACAATTTTATCATAGAAATTATGCTGAACTATAAAGTGAAGACAGGCACTTAATGAATTTATCCCAAGTCGATTAATGTATTTATTGTATCGGTTGAACAATTTTGACCAATTACTGAAAAAGGGTAATTGTTGTGTTTTTTTATCCAAAAGAAGACCTTGTAAAAAAATTGATCTTATGTGCAATTCAATTTTTTTTTTCTTGAGCAGGTTTAAAACACTTATATCTTCAATTATTCTTTGATCGAAAATATTGAAAGGAAATTGCAAAATTTGAAAATTATAATGCTTTAAAATATACTTTATTTCAGAAATTTTATAGCAAGAAAAACCAATTTTCATTATTTTATTTTTTTTTAGCTTAGTAAGTAAATTAAAAAAAATTTTAAAATTTTTACTTTTTATAACTTCTGGATTATGCAGTAATAAACCGTAAATACTGTCTTTACTTAAGTTATTTAATATTTCATCAATAAATTCTTTAACTTTATTTTCATCATAAACCTTATTTTTATCAAACTTAAATTTAGTTATAATTTTATCTTTCTCATTTAATTTTTTAGCTAATATTTTTTGATTATTATAATTCTCTGCAGTGTCAAACATGTAAAGTTTGTTCTTCTTCATGAGGCTTAAAATCTTTTCAAATTCTTTCAAGTCCATTTTTTTTTGGTTTTTAATAACACCATAAATATTATTAAGTTGGGCAGTTCCAATTATTATTTTTTTTTTAATCATTCAATATAAAATTTTTTCTTAAAATATTTAACGCTTCTTTTCCCTCATTAAATAAAATGTCTAGAACAGAAAGATTTGGTACAAATTGACCATTTGGTTGACTGTAAACAAACTTATTCATCTCAAAATACTTTATAAAAATATTTTTATTAATAAATAATTTTGATTTGCTTAAATATTTTTTTGCTCCAATTGTGGAAATATAAATTTCTGCATCTACTTTTTTACATATTTCTAATAAGTATTCATCTTTATAAAAATTTTTCTTGTTAGAATTAAGCTCACTTGAGAAAAGAATTTTTTTTTTAATTCCTAATAATTCGTTAATTTTATTTATAATTTCAAAATTTAAATCTTGAAGTTTATCAAATCTTTTATCAAAAATTTTTTTAATTTCATTAAAATATAGATCAAAATATTTAGATTTTTTATAATTTAATTTTATTGATTTTAAATGATTAGTTGAAAAAATATCATAATTGATTAATTGGACTTCATTAATATTTTGACTAAATTTACCCTTAGTCTTTACATTTGCGCTCAACAACAACTTGTCATTAGAAGTTTTTATATAATTTCTGCTTTGCCAAGATCTTTTATCAAACTGAACATCATTTAAAAAAACAAATTCATCTACATAATCTATAAGTGCAAAATATCCATACCAAGGTAAATAAGTCGGTTGAGATATTGCAATTCTTTTCATTACTATTTATAAACTACAATCATGCATTCAAACTTATTATAGTCCAACCTTAATACAATTTTATCTGATATCTCATTTTTTATAAATTTAAGAATTTTATTTATTGAGACATAAAAATTTTTAGGATTTTTCCACTCAACATCATCAATCAATATATTAAAAATAATTTTTTTTTTTGAAAATTTAAATAATTTTTTAATAAGAGAAAAAGTAAACAAATACATATTATTGTTTGAGATAGTGAGTTTTTGAGTGAAAATACCATTTGCAAATACTACATCATTTTTAAGATTTTTATATTTCTTGCTTTCATTCATAATATCAAAACAATAATATTTATTCTTAGGAAATTTTTTTTTACAATATTCTACAACTTCTCTATTTGTGTCTAATCCGTTATATTTAATCTTTATTTTTTTTTTTTTAAGAAAATTAAAAAATAAAGAAGTTCCGCATCCAAAATCTAAAATAGATTTATCATTGCTATTGATATGTTCTGTGGCCGTCTTAAATCTAGCATTATTATCTTTTAAACTTCTCCAATTTAAAGCTTTCATATTAAAACCATGTTTTTTAAAAGAATTATTATAATGATTAATTATTTTTTTATATTCATTATTCATTATTCATTATTTAGGAAATATATTTTCTATATAATTATTTAAATTGTTTACTTAGAAATATTATTAATGTAATTCTATTATTTTACAATTGATTAATAAATTGAAATATTTTAAAAAAAAAATAAAAATAGGAAAATCACTTGTAGGTGATTACCAAAAAACTTTTATTATAGCAGAGATTTCAGCTAATCATTCACAAAGTTTAAATAAAGCCCTTAAACTACTTCATGAGGCGAAAAAAGCTGGTGCAGATGCAGTAAAACTACAAACATATAAACCAAAAAGTCTTTCTGTTAAAAATCTAGATGATTTAAAAAATGATAAAACTTGGAAAAAATTTAAATCTAGGTATGAATTGTATAAAAAAGCATATCTTCCTTGGAAGTTTCATGATCCATTATTTAAATTGGCAAAAAAACTTAAAATTGAAATTTTCTCTTCTCCTTTTGATTTAGAATCTTTAAGATATTTAGATAAATTTAAACCAGTAGCTTATAAAGTTGCATCACCAGAAATTAATGATTTTCCATTAATAGAGCAAATAGCAAAAAAAAATAAACCCGTTATCGCATCATTAGGATGTGCTGACGAAAATGATATTAAAAATTTAATTTCAATAATGAAAAAGTATAATAATAATAAACTTATTATTTTAAAATGTATTGCAGACTATCCAACAAATCCTAGTTTTTTAAATTTAAAAACAATTAATTACTTAAAAAAAAAACATAAATGTCTTGTTGGTTTGTCTGATCATACGCTCGGCATCGGTTCTCCTGTTGCCTCTATATTATTAGGAGGTTGTATGATTGAAAAACATATAAAACTTCATAATGACAAAAAATCAGTAGACTCTTTTTTTTCGATGGATAATTTAGATTTTAAAAAAATGTCCTTGGCCATAAGAGATGCTGAGGCGTCAATTGGTAAAATTTCTTTAAATCTTGGGCCAAATCATAATAAACATCTAAATTCTAAAAGGTCAATTTATGCTATAAAAAACATTGATATCGGTGAAAAATTTACCAATAAAAATATTCAATCAGTCAGGCCAGGAGATGGTGCTCACCCAAAATTCTTAAAATCATTAATTGGAAAAATTGTAAAAAAAAAAATAAAATTAGGCACACCAATTAAACTTAATTTTTTGAAATAAATATTTTTACTGACAGTTATTTTTCAATTAGGAAGTTTTCCAACACTAAACAATCCATTCCACTAGAATAAAATGTTCTAATTGCATCTTTTGGTGTATGCACCATCGGCTCATTGTTTAAATTAAAAGATGTGTTTAATAAGACTGGACAATTGGTTAAGCTTTCAAAGTTGTTAATCAGTTTGTAAAAAAAACTATTTTTATTAACTGTCTGCACTCTTCCTGTTCCATCTTTGTGAACAACTGCTGGGCAAATCTTTTTAAATTTCTCTCTAAATTTTAAAGCTTTTTCCATATGCATAACTGGTTCTTCGCTAGAAACATCAAATATCTTTTTAAGATCATCTATTTTTATAACTGGTGCAAAAGGTCTGAAAGGCTCTCTATATTTAATTTTTTTGTTAACAATTTCCTTCATGATTTTATTCCTTGGAGATGCAATTATTGATCTACTGCCAAGTGCTCTTTGGCCAAACTCTGATTTACCAATAAATAATCCTATTACTTTATCTTGAATTAATATATTTGAAATTGATTTTAGCATTTGAGTTTCACTTAACTCACTATATTTGATTTTATAAAGATCTAATTCTTTTTTAATTTCTTCTTTCTTAAAAGAGTCTCCTATAAAACTACTAATGTTTTTTATTTTTTGATTTGGATTTAATTGTTTGTTTACTTCGATTGCACTTCCAATAGAGTTGCCAGTGTCATTCGGAGAAAAAGATATTTTGCTTTTGTTAAACAATTTAAGATTTTGCAATCTACCATTATATAGAGAATTCATAGCACACCCTCCAGTCAAAATAATATTTTTTGATGTAGTTTTTTTAAAATAATATTTAATTATGTGATCCATTACATTTGTAAAAAGTTTTTGGCCCGCTGCAGCTATATCATAGTGTCTCTTTAATATTTTATCTTTTTTATTTCTTGGTTGACCTAATATTTTTATAATTTGATCGGAATACCAATTTTTAGTTTCATAATTATAAAAATCAAAAAATTTTAAATCTAATTGATACTCTCCGTTAGGCAATAATTTAACAATATCAAAAAAATTTTTGTTAACATTATTATGGTTGCCATAAGCTGCCATACCCATAACTTTCCATTCATCATGCAAGGGTTTGAATCCTAAAAAATTTGTGATTGCTCCATAAAAGCATCCTATTGAATTTGGAAAATAAACTTTATTTAAAGTTTTCAATTTATTTTTCTTAAATTCATAAATAACTGTGCACTTAGTTTCTCCCCATGCATCAGTCGATAATACTAGAGCATCTTCCAATTTACTTTCTTCTAATGCAAGTCTAGCGTGAGAAAGATGATGATCAACAAAAGTAATTTTTGATTTAAAATCTCCTAAAAAAGAAATGCTGCTTTGATTAATTTTTTTATTTTCAATTAACGTTGTCAAATAGTTTGGTACTGCACTTAAAAAATCACCAGGATACCTCTCAAATGTAGAATATTTAGCTCTAAATCTGCTACTTATATTTTCACCACTATTCCAGCCAATAGCAAAAGTATCTATATCGTTTAATTTTAATTTAAATTTTTTTAATATGTGTTTGATTGTTAAAATAGGAAAATTACTATCATTTTTTATTCTTGAAAATCTTTCTTCTGAACATCCATAAACTAACTTTCCTTTTGAAATTAAACAAGCTGATGATAATATGCCTGTACAGTGTATTCCAATAATATTTGATGCTTTAGACATTAGTAGATTAAAGATTTAAGAATATATTATAAATTTTATAAAGGTAGTGTTATAAATATCTAATTTAAAAAATTTTTTCAGTGCATAAATCAAGCCAATTGAGCTATTAGTACTGGTCAGCTACACGCATTACTGCGCTTCCACATCCAGCCTATCAACGTGGTGGTCTACCACGGCTCTATAGGAAGAACTAGTTTT
>Ga0209710_1003175_pt1 | contig 11147 bp, 17 predicted proteins | sample ArcticOcean_MG_C_5_FD_187436 | JGI IMG/M metagenome (GOLD analysis project Ga0209710, IMG submission 187436) | Marine microbial communities from western Arctic Ocean - ArcticOcean_MG_CB4_138 (SPAdes) (version 2) | ecosystem: Environmental > Aquatic > Marine > Oceanic | place: Arctic Ocean...
ATCGTAAAAACCTTTATTGCCTGACATATTCTTTGCCCCCATGATTACTTTGAATTAATTTTTTAAAATAATAAACCCCATCTTCTTCATTAAGTTCGTAAGAAATAAGGTCTTGAAGATTAAAATCAGAAAACGCAGGTATGTTATTAATCTCGCCAATACCCTCTTTGGCATTGCCACTAATAACTTCTACCCACATTCTTTCGCTACCAATACCCTTTGCTTTCGACTGGGCATTGACTGGAAATCTTACTTTAATCATATTATCGCTTTGGAATAATTCATCAGTAGGTAGTGATTCATTACCTTTAATGAATGTCATATTAGTTTTATTCATTACTTATCTCCCATATGAAATTGGTGACTTATTTGCCAAAATGAATTTTGCAGTTTTCGTGCAGTTTCAGATGTAATATCAAACATATCGCTATATTCATGAACAAAATCTTGCATAGCATCATAAGTATTATGAATAGCTTTCATTTGATCGAGTGTTAATTGAGCCATAGATTCTGATCTTACTTGTGCAAGTTCATCGGCTTTAATTTCCCATTCTTCACGATTATCAATTAATTTAGTCATATGTCTATCTCCTTTTTGCTAGAACAAGATAGTTATATAGGTATTCACAACCTTGTGTCAAGCACTAAAATTCATCTAATACAGTTCTAGTTTCTACATGGGTAATATTTTTTTGAATTTTGCCGTATTCAATTTCTTTTTCGGCATTAGGATCGTCTTCAAAGAATTGTTCGTCTGGGTCGATTTCTCTTTTCTTGGATTGCAGCTCTTTGTATATTTTTCTTACAGCGTTGTAATTGTTCGCATAGTCGTTACTCATTTCTATGATCCCAAACTGCTTTTTCTGGTTTACATGGCCAACAAAACCAAGACCAACCATTATCAGTCGAATACGAAGCACCTGGTTTTCCACAAACCGAACAAATGTTCGTCTTTGGTATGGGCTGCGCTGCTGCAACCCATGTTCTTCTTCTACTTTGTTCGCTCATTTTTCTGCCTCCTTTATTGCCCAAAATAATCTTGCAGCCACTTGGGGAACTATACTATTCCCCAAGGATTTTATTCTGTGTGTCCGATCTCGTATCCCATGAGCCACTCGACCCACTCGGGGTTCAGGCTTCCACCAGATTGGTCCTTCTCCGATTTGAAGTCGCTCTCGCTCATCCTCTTGACTATTACCCCCAATTGAGTGTCTTGCCTCTTGCTCCGATATAGATCCAGATTCTGACCCGAGTCCTTGTAATCCCGAGCCGTTGGTGTAGGGTACATCTCCCTTTTCTTCAGTTCGGCCATTGCAACTGCTGTCTGAAGTGTCGCCCCGAACTTCGTTCCGTTTGCTCGAATCGATGTCTTCCCGTCCTCGCTCACCGATCCTGACATCTTTCCCGTGTGTGCGCCTCTCGGTGTCGCTGTCGGTGTTGGCCACATCATCTGTTTTTCCTTGAAGTCTACTGCATCCGACAGTTTCGCTCCGAACTTTGTTCCCGTTCCCTTTCTCGTTACTGTGTAACCCGACTGGTTCTCCTCCACATAATCCCCCATTCCTGGGAAGTAATCCGTTGCTTTCGGAGTCGGCCACATCTTCATTGTCTCCTCGTCCACTTGCTCCCTCAAATTTGAAGGTTTGCTGCGACCCTTCCGATGTCCGTTCTGCATTCGGAGTGTAGCTTCCTCTGACCTTTGGGGTAAATGATCCATCGTGTTCGGAGTGGCCCACAATCCAACATCGTTCTCGTCTGTGTTTGGCATCTGTGGCACAAGCTGGAATAATAAATGGCACGGCTCTATATCCGATGCTCTCCAAGTCAAAGAGACTTCGTTTGAGGCCCATTGGCATGTTAACAAAGCCTCGCACATTTTCCCCAATGATCCATTTAGGTTGTACGTCTTTAATAACCCTAACCATTTCGTGCCAGAGGTCACGGTCTTGTTCATCAAGATGCCCTTCTTGTTTTCCCGCCACACTCCAGGGCTGACAGGGGAATCCTCCAACAACGATGTCTGCGTCTCTAAATTCTTTTCCATTAAAACTCCTTATATCATTAAATATTGGAACATTATGCCAATGTTTTCGCAAGACTTTTTGGCAATAAGGCTCTCTTTCTACAAAGGCGATTGTTTCAAATCCACCTACTAACTTCTCAGCAGCGTAACTAAAGCCACCGATACCACTAAATAAATCAACTATTTTCATCCTGTGCATTCCCCGTTATCAGTTTGGCACAAGTACGCTTCATCGTTAAATATCCAATCTTGTTGTCTATCAACAAAATCTACAAATTGTTTCATGTTTCTCCCTCTCTCAAATTGTCTCCCCGTTCTTTCTTCTGCATCTATCCACCATTTTGCTAGATCGGGGTGGTCTCTTGCCATAGATGCAAGCTGTGATTCAGATTTTAAAAAACATAAATCACAATTACCTTTAATGGTTTTTCCATTAACCACTGGTAAATCAAGTTTAAAACTTTGCTTACTCCAAAATTTATCAACATCATGTATAGTGTGATTTGCATCACATATTGGATATAACGGATAAAAGCCATGTTTAAATTCAGTCTTACATCTATGCTTTTCATCAGCCCTTATGCCTAAAGCATTGTGCCATTTATTCCAACCAATGCTTCTTAAATACTTAACAGTCGTATCTCTTTTAAGACTTCCCGTACAAAAACGAGACATAGGATTAGGCAACCTGCCGTGTTTATCTATTAATTTATCGAATGGTTCACCATTGCGGCTTGCGTCTTCATAGCGAACAATTTTAAATATATGTTTATTTTCTTCATTTAAATCATATTCGAGCCAGGTAATTTCTATTCCCCATTTTTGCGAACAATTATTAATGAAGTCTAATGTCTGTGACATTTCTCGACCAGTGTTTTGAAAACAAACTATAGCATTCTTAGGCAATCCGTTGTTTGCTTCTAATATATGATGCAGCATAAAAGCACTAGTCCTACCACCACTAAATGATATACAGACGTTATTATCTGGAAGACTATAGGTTTTCTGTTGCTGTTCTTGCATCGTATTCTCCTCTACTCATGTCTCCGTCTAATGTTCCAAGCCATTTACGACCACCTGCTCTACTAAAAGAATACTTGGCAAGCCTGACTTCATTAAGTAACTCTCTGACTAATCCATCAATTGTTCGCTGTGTAGAGTTCTCTAAAACTTTAGGTGCATCTGGATCAGCATTCATTCTTTGTAAGATAGCATCAGCTCCCGATTGCTGTGTTAAAGCTTTACCTTCTCTTTCACATAATGCAATCCATGCAAATAAAGCATCTTTTTTAATTTCACGATTGCTTCCACTATGAAGTCTTGCAATATCTTCAGACCGATCTTCTAATAATCCAGTCAACGTATCACGAATAAAATGTCTAATGTCACGCCTTGCAGGTCCGTTAGACTTAACAACTGCACCATCAAAACATCTGTTTCTTTGATATTCAATACCTAAGTCCTGACATCTTCTGCGACCTGTAGATTCGTCAACTTGCCATATTGTAAAAGCACAACGAACACCATCAACTAAAGCAGACGTACCTCGAATCATGTTTCTTGCTTGTTCTGGAGAAGACACTACAGTATCATCTTTAATCTTTGTCATATGATGACACATCATAACTGCAGCACCTGTTTCTGTAGCTATCTTTGCAAGAAGTCCAGTCAAAGCTGCACCTGCCGCTGGATCAGAGTTCACATCAGCGTGAACAAATGATGCCAACGGATCAAACACGATAAGTTTAAGATTATTCATTTGAAGTATTTGTTCATATATTTTTTCAAACTCATCGCTAGTTCTATAGCCATCATGGGAATCTTGAAGTATAGGAAAAACACCACCAACATTAGGTAATGACACAACACGAAGTTCATGTTCGTAGTTAAACCTAGAATTGTTCGCATCTAAGCGTTCAATTCTTCTGTGCATTTCACCTTCATCATCTTCTGCTGTAAATATAATTGCATTACCGAACTCGGTAATATAACCACCGAAAGCACTTGACATTGGCTGACCAGATGCAACTTTCATAGCCAAGTCCAAAGTCATCATACCTTTACCTGCGTCTCCAGAAGCTGAAAATATAATAGGAACGGCAAGAGGCAAAGTCTCACCAATTAAAAACTTTTGTTCGGGTGCTTGACCTTCAAATCTGCTGATTAACAAACTATCGTCTAGTAAGTTAATATTTCTTTTAACATGTTTTACTGTTGTGCTTAGAAACTGACCGATATCAAAACTCTCTGCAATTGCATCAGCAGCATCCCATCTTTCAGGTTTACCTAAAGGTGGAGTTAACATTGTAACTGACCTTGCACCAGCATTCATAGCTAAGTCTTGAACAAGTTCGGCTACCTTTTTACCTGCGTTATCATTATCTGGCCATATGATTAATTCCTTGCCATGCAACGGAGAAAAGTCAAACTGACTAGATGATTTGCGAGATAACATTCCCGCACCACCCATAGTACATGTAGCAGTAAATCCCATTTCATTAAGAGCATCAGCACATTTCTCGCCCTCTACCCATATAACCTTATTAGAAGCAGAAATGTTCGGTATGTTGTATAATGGTCTAACATCAGGCATTTTAGGATATGGATTGTTTCCCGTAAACTGACGAAATTCTTTCTTAGGCTTGCCGTGATCGTCCATTGTAGGATTGCCTGCCCCATCTCGCATATTGTATCTTCTGACCATACATATAACTTCACCATCTAAACTAAGATACGAATGCTCGCTATCAAATGGAGTATTGATGTTTATTTGTTGTCTTAATGATTTGTTTATTATTGATTCGGTTGGGATAGGTGCTGCTTCATCTCTGACAAATCTATAAGAATCATCTAAATAATCTGCAAAAAATTCTTTTATCTCTGGAAGTCTCATACCACGACCTTCCATTAATATCTTTACGATACCACCGACACCACTTGATCCATTAAAGTCATTGCCTTTCATAAACCAAGGCGATCTAGGATTGATATCTATCTTTAAAGATTTTCCAGGCTCTCCGTCTAAAGAGCCAACATTAAATTCATCGCCTCTAATAACACCATTAGGATATGTGTCTCGTAACATGTCTATTTGCACTTGTGGTGGAACTTTATCGCTTATTAATTCCACTAAATCCCTTGATGTCAAATCACGATTAGCATTGCCAAAACTTACTATACTCATTATACTATCCTTACTTCATTGGCTGAAGTTATAGGCGACATTTTTCCTCTACGTTTTAATGTCGTCTATTTTTAACTCCAACAAGTCTCTTTATAATTACACCATTTACAATCAAACATATCTTTTGACTGTGCTATTTTTGGTAACATTTCACCAGCTTTCGTAGCTTGTAATATGTTAACTGCCTTGTCACTTATTTCTTGAGCGAGAAATTTATCAAAAGGAATAAGTTCATAATATATCTCACTGGTATTTTTATTAACTACAGTAAACAAACATGGGTGTTCTGTTAATTCCATATAGGCTTGGTACAATGCAACTTGTGCTGCGTATATAGGATTAGTTTTAGCCATACCTTTTGATTGAAACTCTTTGAACTTCCTATCATTGGCTGACTTATTTTCCCATAAACATGGATACCCCATTTCTACGGGACCTCCACATATAACACCATCTATATGGCCTCTTATCTGACCATCAGATATAGAAAAACCATATTGTTCTCCAGTTTTCTTTTCCGTTCTCAAATCAAACCCTGCTTGTTTAAGCCAATTAGCCATGCTATCTTCAATTTCATGTCCAAACTGAAATATTCTTAATGTTTGTGGACTAAAATGTCTATCTGCATCAGGCTCTTGACCCATATAACTATATTGTATTTTTCTTGAACACTTCTCCCCAAGTGATGATCCACCTAAATATGTTCTTCTTGGGATACTATCTGACTTTTTCTTAATACCTTTGTCAACATATTCTGCTATTTGTTCTTCAAAAGGGGAGGTCTTCAAGTCCTTTTGGTTGAGGGATTGCCCCGAAGTATTTAATATGAGATTTTGTAACATACTCGCAGACAAACTCATTTTCTATCTCCCTTGATACTTGAATAACTGATATTATAGCTACTATTTGTTCTTCTGTTAAATCGCATAATCTTGTTTCCCATCCTATTTTACCAAATACTTTAGCAGCATTTTTTAATGAATTGTTTTCATTGTCGGCTCTATCCATCTACTTTCTCCATCATCTAAATCTTCATGTGAATAAAAATCTAATTTTAAAATTTCTTCTTCACCAGACATTACCTTGCAACAACCACCTAATATGTCGAAGTCTAATTCTACCATAATATTTTCCATAGCTTCTGTTACTTTATCCATTAATTCGTTTTCACTATTTATATTAGAAGTATGCAAATACATTTTGCCATAAATAACATCCTGAACTCCAACTTTATTAGCAATGTTAATAGAATAATTAAGTCTTACTCTTTCCATCAAAAGCCTCCATAGCTAAAGCAGCATAACCAATAATATCAACCATGCTATCTTCATGTTTAGGTGTTGTAGTAAGCCTTACACATTTTAAAGCAATCATACATCTATAAACATCATGTATTGTTATTTCTTTTTTTAATATAACAGACCACATTTTAGCAATGTTTTCATGTGTTTGATAAGAATCACCATATGACTTTGCTCTTGCTCCTGTTATTAATTGTTCGGCTTTTTTTAACGCTTCACTACGCTGCATTTTTTTCTCCTATACTCATAACTCTATTATCTATATCTTTTTTATTCCACAAATAATTTAACCAACAAGCTGCTTTATACTTATTCCAACTAAAATCCATAGCTCTAATAGTAATGCCTGAACGAGACAAAGCTTCTTTTTGTTTAATGGTCACACCTTCATTTAACCATCTTTTTCCTTTCTTTGCTCCATCACTATCTTCAATCTCTCTTAGGAAGTCATCAGCAGAAGCTATAGCTTGTTCTTTAGTACCAACACTAACCACTCTTAATTTGCCATTAGATCGCTTTACAAGGGCAATAGATATGTCATCTAAGTGTGCGACCATACCAAAGCCATTAAACCCACTAGCACTCATACAACGACCATTATCAAACAAATCAACCCACCTATAAGGAGACCTATCCATAAGATCAACTTCAGTCATAATAAAGTCTTCTAAAACTTCTTTTTCTTGCTGACCAAACTCATATCCACATAAAGGACATTCACGAGAAGATAATGGAACAGTAGATTCGCATTGTGGGCAAACCTTTTCAGGTGCTGCACCTGTTCCTCTACCTTCAGATCCTTCAAGGTCAACAGTTTCATCTAATGAACCATGAGTTAATACACTTGTTCCAAAGTCTAAAACTATGCAATCTTTTTTTATAATTCCAGGATGTTCTTCAGGATCTATTGTTCGCAAGCCACGACCAATCATCTGCACCATTGTTGACTTGTAAGAACAAGGTCTTGTTAAGACAATACAACTCACTGGTGGAGCATCAAACCCTTCTGTAAGCACGGCCACATTAACAACGACTTGAATATCTCCATGTTCTAAATCGTGTAGTATTTGTTTTCTTTCATCGCTTGGAGTTTCACCTGTAAGCAATTCGGCTCTTACATTTGCTCTACGATATTCATCACAAACATCTTGAGCATGAACGACAGTAGAACAAAATATAACAGTTTTTCTATTGCCAGCTTTCTCTTTCCATTCTTCTACAATACGTTCATTAATGGCTCGTTTATTCATAATACGTTCAACTTCACCCATATCAAAATCAGATATAGTTTTGCGAACATTTTCTAATTCTTGTCTGACACCAACATCAACAACAAATGTTTTTGGTGGCACAAGAAAGCCCTCACGAATTAGTGTAGTAATTTCTATTTGATGCGAACAATTATTAAATATATTTCGTAACCCTTTTTTATCTCCACGATTAGGAGTAGCCGTAAAGCCTACTATTTCTACTGAATTGTTCGCTTCTTTGATTCGATTAATAATTCTTGTGTAGGTCTCTGCAATAGCATGATGACTTTCATCAACTACAATCATGTCAAAGTTACACATATTATCTAAATTGTTCGGTCTTGAAAGCGTCTGTACCATGCTAAATATAGCATCACCAGACCAATCTTTCTCTGTACCATCTACTACACTTGTTGTTATTTTTGGATTTACTCTTGTGAATTTTGTTTTGTTTTGGCTAACAAGTTCATCTCTATGCTGCAAGACAAGTATCTTTTTGCCTTTCTTATATCTTTTACCTATTAAAGCAGAAAGCATAATTGTTTTGCCTGCTCCCGTAGGTGCTACTACAATAGTATTTTTATGTTTATCTAATGCTATTGATGCGTCATCAACGGCTATTTTTTGGTATGGTCTAAGTATCATAATACCCTCATTGCTAGATGATAAGTGGGTAGTTTGGCGGCACTCGTACTACCCAGACGAGTTCTAGCAGACGAAGGAAAGTCTTGCCGCTAGAAATTCATAAACCCTTATGCCCAAGGTGGAACAACACTTCCTTGTTGTTGAACTTGTGGTTGAGCAATTGGAGACGGCTGCACTTGTGGTGCAACTTGTCCAACACTACCTTTAGGGATAAATCCTTTTTGATCCATAGAAATTGGAGCAACTAATTTATTTTTATCAGAGTAGCCTTGAGTACCTTTTTCAATGCCAATCTTAATGCAATACTCTTGACCATTAAGTGCGTCAAGACCAGGAATATTACGTTTGGCATTAGTTTCAGGTGTTATATCTTTTGGATCAACACCCAACATACTATCAACTAATTGTCTGATAGTTCTAAGACCATTGGTTCTCGCTTTTGAGATGCCTTGATCGTCTTTTGAGTCTCCGTCAAAAAATATGTTTTGCCATATTTTACGTTTGTCAAACTGACCACCAACAATGGTAAATTCAGCTTCGATCCATTTAGCACTTGTGCTTGCAGAATCTTTAAACATAGGCACGGAAGAAAATTCATCTATAACCATATAGTTTGGTTTAATTAGAAGAATTGCACGAGCAATAGTTCCATCAGGAATCAATTGAAAGTCGTTATTTGTTTCTGTCATAGAAACATTATTTAAGTCAAGCATTGTTAGTTTCTCCTTCGTTGCTAGACGTTACTTGTTTAGCAGGGTCAACAAAAGTCAATTCTCTTTCAGACTGCTTTACCCCACCACTCATTTTTGCCAACAGATTACCTAAATGTGGCTGCTCTAATATATCAAGTCTACCTGATCTATCTTTTGCTGGATAACCCCATTCATTTAAAGTTTGACATACAAAAGCCCTATAAGGCCCTGTCTTATCATCGCCAGTCATTACTGCCATTGTAATAACTTCATCAACAATTCCTGGCAATTCACGACCAGTTTTAGTCCCATCTATTTGAAGTTCAAATATTTTGCGACCATAGTCGTCTAATCTTTCGTCAAGAATACCTACAAAAATTACATTCTTAGAACGAATATGTTGTAGATGGGTAAGCCAAGACATCATTTCTCTGCCGTGCATACCATAAACTGCACGAGTATCTACCTTACCACTTCTTTCTGATTTATTATCGGCATGACCCATACAATGCTGAAAACATAATCTACCTGCGACAGTAATACTGTCAACAAATAGTGTCTCGTATTTATCCATCATGCTAACAGAATCCCCATATAATGATTTTACATATTCATAATGAGAATTACTGTAAGGTTGATCGTCTGTAAGAGCTGGATTAGGACCACCCATAAAACATGCGAAATCACGACATTCAGACCAAGTTTGTGGTCTAATCATATCGATCATCCAACCCTCGATAGCAGCATCACCTGCTTCTAAATCCATAAACAAAGTAGTTGATGAATCTAAAGTTCTTGCAAGAGTGGTTTTGCCCACTCCACTTTGGCCACAAATAACTATTTTGTGACCCTTCTTTTCAGCCATACGTTCTTCGGCAGTTATTATCTTTAATCCCATTTAACCCTCCAATATATCTATAGTTGTGCCTCTTAATTCCACAACTCTATGATTTTGTAACTTTGATTTAATGTTTGGTTGAGCTGCGTTGTACTTCTTCTCCTCAACAGAGTAAGACAGTTTAGCAAAATGCCTTGCATCTTCAGGGTTCATTTCTGAAAATTCTTTACTTAACCCTTCTTGATCCCAAGTAACCTTTTTACTTAACGTAACTTTTATCTTGTAACCATCTTCATTTAAAGTTGTAGATCCATAATCTTTACCTTCATCAGCAAGTTTATCACGAGCCGTATTATGGTATCTTTCAGTTAGTACATCATTTAATGAACTAATCTTGGCTTTAGTTTCTTCCAAAATATTCTTTAATTCTTCTTTATACTTATAAAGAGATTCAATAGAATTATGGAATAATTCATCACTATTCATTGACTTTCCTTTCACAATTTAACTACTAGAAACTCTAAAATAGGAACTGTAAACCCGTTTGTCAACAATAATTATTATTTTTTTTTAAAAGTTAATAGGATGTCAATACCATGAATGGCTAACATAAGTTTCTTTTTTAGCTTAAACTCTGGTGTGAGAACGCCTTTTGCATCTTCAACAATAAACCTAGATGAGCCATCTTCATCTAATAATAAATATGTGTAATCAGCAATATAGCTACATATTTTTTGGCCATTTACATTTAATTCGTATTTAATTTGCCTATCTAATTGGTCAATAGCACCAGCTCTTTCCATAGACTTTAACTGACCCCAACGCTCTGCTTCCCATCGAGAATCAAATTTTAAACCCATTGCAATTGTTTTTTTTGCAAAATACTTGTTGGGTTTCCCAACTTTTCTAGGTATAATTCTTTTATTATTGTTATACATGGGAGTTATTATAATGGCAGACACGACAAAATTCAAGTCAATTGGTATAGATGTTGATACTTATGAAAAATTAAAAAGAATTTGTTTTGACGAAAGACGCAATATTCGTCAACAAGTTTCTATCTGGGTTGACAATGATTATGAAGAAAGATTTAAAGAAGAAAACAAAATTACTCGTTTAGGATTGGGTACTCTTAATAACTAAACAGCAATTTGTTCAGTAACACCTATAGCTTCCATTCTTTTTATTAAACGATTAGCTCTGTTAGTTACT
>Ga0209710_1003176_pt1 | contig 11146 bp, 12 predicted proteins | sample ArcticOcean_MG_C_5_FD_187436 | JGI IMG/M metagenome (GOLD analysis project Ga0209710, IMG submission 187436) | Marine microbial communities from western Arctic Ocean - ArcticOcean_MG_CB4_138 (SPAdes) (version 2) | ecosystem: Environmental > Aquatic > Marine > Oceanic | place: Arctic Ocean...
GACCACTTCAATGCACGGATGTGAAACGCGAAGTAATCTATGTAAAAGAAAATGATAAATGGGCGAAGGATATTGAGAACAAGAAAACCAAGAATATTGTAAGGAGGATTGACCTTTCCTATCAAAGGATGATGTATCAATGGATGAAAGAGAACCCGGAACACGTCGAGGAGGAGGGACCACTGGTTGAGGAAGGAATCAAATATAGCACAGTTTGTTTGGGGAATAATCGTTTGAATGGAAACGAACCTATATTCCGCAATAAGATATTTACAAACATACTGGATGACATAGCAATAAAGAAGGGAAACAAGATTATTACTGTGGAATAATAGTTTTGCGAACCGTGTAAAACTGTAAACATTTGAAATAATCCAAATATATACAAAAAACTGATAGGGTTACCTTACACATCTGCACTATCATCGGCAATACGACGATTTCCGTGTGATGAATTTGGTCGTTGTAACTGTGGGGGTGTTGTTCGCACAACCTCGCACATTAGTTCCCCGCCCTGGATGCCGGTGATATCAACCGCCTTAAATTCGTGAGGTCCTGAAGTGGACTTTTCAAGAACAAACTCGATATATTCACCCTGAACCAAAAATTTATATTGAGAATTGGTTACCTTAAGGCCACTATAATGGACGAAAACGTCAATCTCATCAGACGTGGTGCCCTCCTTATAAGTGATAAATCCATATCCGGCCTTCTTATTAAACCACTTAACGCGACCGATCAATTTCACAACTGGTGTTTCTGATGTAGAACTCATAGTATACATTGTATAACAAAGTTTTGTTTATACTATTTTACCAATAGTATTTTATTTAATCTTTCAATAATATATAGATTATGCTGAGCACTCTATTTAGTCGTCAAATAGTATCAATGATATTTTTAGTTTTAGTTTTACTAATATCTTTGGGTGTTTCATCCATATATAAAATAAATGGCATTCATGAGAACATGGATAACCTATCAGAAACCCCCGAATCTGTCTTATCTGCTGAAAACGTAGTACCTGTGGTTGAAGAAAAAAAAGATGTAAAACCCGATGAGTCAATTGAGGTAGACGAACAGAAAGAAGGTTTTGAGCCATTGTCTGCGAAATTAACCGCAAAGGAACTTTAGAAAGAAAACAAAGACAATAAAATACTATAACAAGGTGTATCATCATAATCAAGATAATAACAATAATTCAAAAATTTAGTAAAATTTGTATTGATAAAAGTAGTTTCGATAGAGTTATAATGTTTCAATTTAGCAAATTCTTTATTTTTTGGATATAAAATATGCGTTTCGTCATATTCTGTATCAGAACAATCAACAACAATCTTGTCCCATGGCAATGAATTCAAGTGTAGAAACATATACATATATCCAAGAGATATCAGGTCATCTCGTCTGGTAGGAAGAGAACCACAATGAATATGAAAACTCACATATTTAGGTGTTCCAATAATAGATGTGCTTTCCTTGTCGGGTATATGTTTACAATTTTCATCAATATAAAATGTAGCGAACCCGAAATCGATGATAAAAAGTTCTCCTTGACGAAGCATTATATTTTGTGGTTTGATATCACGATGAATAACAAGATTATCGTGTATGGATTGTAAAATCGAAATCATAGTAGTCATAATTGTATTAATTTTAGTATCAGTTAAAGATTTTTCTTGTATATAATCGTGCAACGAACAATCGTATAATGGCATAACGAGACACCGTTTGTGATTGACTATTCCAAACCAATAAACCAATGGTATATTTCTGGTATTTTTATCGTGTAAATATTTTAGAATCGTAGTTTCGTGTTTCAATAATGGAAATTGTGTAGTATTCGTTTCCGTTTTGATTGCGACAAGGTTGTTAGTAATCCTATGAGAACCTTTGTATATATTACCAAACGTGCCTTGAGATAGTGTATTGATAATATTATATTTATTTACAATTATTTCATTCATGTTATGTTATCATAACCAGATATTTCTATGTAGTTTCTATACTGAAAAAATGAATTTAATTGATAGTGTAGATTACGGTATGGATCTAATTGGCAACCGTTTTGTATACATTTTGGGAGGTTTATATTTGTTACCGGTAATAATTTTTACAGGAATCATTCGCATAGATATTGATTATGTGTATTATTATAATTTGTTCGTTCAAATATTTGTATGTATATTTTTGGTAATACGCTTCAATCCATTACGTCAAGCAACACTAAAAGCGTACGACCAACGAATCATATTTAGCAGTGCGATATTTTTGTTATTCAATTTGGGAACATTTGAAATATTGAAAAAAATCTTGATTCGTACGAAAATACCATATCTAGAGAGTACCGTGAAACAATATGAAAGCAAATAGATGTCTATTACATATAGTATCACAATGATTGAAGAACAAGTAAGGGATGAAAAATCGAATATTGTAAATGAAATGAATACAAATATAGAAATTACATCGGCAGAGAACAAAATGGATACAAGCAATGATACAAATCTTAGTTTGTTGGAAGAGTGTTTGACAAAAATATCTATAAAGGATGTTGCTGATAAAATGAATGTATCTAATGGAACAATTCGAAGATGGATTGAATTAAAAAATGTCCCTATTCAATATAAATTTGACCTTTGTAAGATACTTTCAAAAGATATTGATTACAGCAAATATACTTCTTCTCAAAAAGACCAATTCTTTACACCAAAAGATGTAGCGAAAAAATGTTGGGAGACATTTAATCGTGAAGTAAACATAAATATCCAAGACTATACCTTTATTGAACCATCTGCCGGAGATGGTAGTTTCCTACATAACTTACCACCCGGTTCAATCGGTCTTGATATCGAACCTCGTTCAACTGGAATTCAAACGCAAGATTATTTGACTTGGAAACCAAATAATATCACAAATAAAAAATATATTGTATTTGGTAATCCACCATTTGGATTAAGAGGTCATCTTGCATTAAACTTTATTAATCATTCTTATAGTTTTGCGGATTATGTGTGCTTTATTCTACCCCAACTATTTGAGAGTGATGGTAAGGGTTCTCCGCGTAAAAGAGTCAAAGGATATAATTTGATTTATAGTGAAGGACTATCTGCTATGTTCTATAGTCCTGAAAATCGTGAAGTAAAAGTAAATGGTGTATTTCAAATATGGTCCAAGCACTCATCATCTCCGACATATACAATCAAGGTAAACTCAGACAAAAATATGAAAGTATATTCTTTATCTGACGGAGGAACCGTCTCATCTACGAGAAATAAAGTTATGATTGGGAAATGTGATATATATATTCCTTCAACCTGTTTCGGAAAAGATAATATGAAAATTTACAAGTGTTTTGAAGACCTTCCGGGAAAAAAAGGTTATGGCATTGTATTCTTTACAGAAAAGGATAAAATGATAAAAAAAGCACAAAGTATTGATTGGTCTTCAGTTAGTTTCTTATCAACGAACTCGGCATATAACTTGAGAACATCACTCATATTCGAACAAGTAAGATATGAAAAATTGAATATCGAAGAAGATATAATTACTACCAACATAAAAATGACCGAAGCCAAAATGCAAAAACCATTCTTAAAATGGGTAGGTGGTAAAACCCAAATTATGAATGATATTATTTCAAAAATACCAACAGAAATAACCAATTATCACGAACTATTTTTAGGTGGTGGAAGTGTTTTATTGACTGTTCTATCATTACAAAAACAAAAAAAAATAGTAATTACAAATAAAATTTATGCTTGTGATATAAATAAAGACCTAATTAATGTGTACAAACATATTCAAAATAACAAAGTTCAATTATACCATTTTATTAATTTGTATATCAATGAATATGATAGCATAACTGGAACAATAATTAATAGAAAACCTACTTCTATTGAAGAATCAAAAAGCTCAAAAGAAAGTTATTATTATTGGATAAGAAATAAATATAATAATATTGACAAAAACACGATTGAATGTTCTGCTCTGTTTATGTTTTTGAATAAGACTTGTTTTAGAGGGATGTATCGTGAAGGACCAAATGGATATAATGTTCCATACGGACATTACAAAAAAACACCGACAATAATATCTGAAACAGATTTACATTATATTAGTGACTTGATTAAAGATGTCGAATTCAAACACGCAAGTTTTAGTGATTCTATAAAAAATGTCAAAGAAGGCGATTTTGTATATTTAGACCCGCCTTATGCTCCGGAAAATGATAAATCATTTGTAGGTTATGTCGCAGATGGGTTTGGTTTAGAATTACACAATACGCTATTCAGTGAAATAAAAAAGTTAGGCAAAATTAAATTTGCGATGAGTAATGCGAAAGTACAATTAGTAACTGATTATTTCAAAGATTATCATTGTCAAGACATAACAGCCAGACGTTCGATTAATTCAAAAAACCCAGGAGCAACTACAACAGAAGTTATTATTTACAATTCATTGTAATACATATTGACAATACCCTATATTTTCGATATCTAACATTTTTTCATAATTATTCCATTTGTATTTGTGAATATGAATGATTTGGTTTTTGTCCTTGAATATGAATAAACAAATTATTTTTTTCTTATCTCCTATTTTTTTATAGACTTCTCTAACAGGATAATATAATTGTCTAATATTGAAATCATCACATTCAATCGATTTTGCTTCGACAATACAAACATAATTATCTGTTTCATAACATCCATCAGTTTCGTATTGAGAACCTTGAATTTCTATAGTTTCAGAACCAATAATAGTATTGAAATTACATCGGTGTCTACCACCTAATAGTGGACCATAATGGATTTTTTCACCAATAATATCATCGAAAATTTTATTGTAATACAATTTATCTAACATACTCGTTTCGCTTTCTCCTATATCCAGTATCAAACTATTATTATTATTACGAACGCAAATTGGAACACACTGGTATTTATTCAATGGTGCATATATGTTCTCTTTGATTAGAGCATATACACCGTTTTTTATAGATAAGATGCAAATATTGTTATCTATAAAGATTTGAGGTCTGGATTTACTGCTATCCATTTTACATAATAATCGTGGTTCAAATTGATTCTGTTTTCCTTTCCACGATTCCTTACATTTTTTTACATCGTTTGAGGTGATTACAGAAAACGTGTTTGTTAGGTCAATATTGTTGGTAATGCAAATATGTTTCCATATACAAATATCTGTATTAGCTTCTGTTGAATTTATTGGTTCAGACATGGTTATTTACACAGAATTGTAATATCAAATATTTTCAATTTTAGACACGAGACTAAATACAATAAAAACAGTATAAACATTTTCGTCCATAATCAAAGAGAATGGACAAACGCGATATTGAAAAAATATTTGAAGAAGCAAAACAAGACCCAGAATTATTGTCTACAATTGACGTAGATGGATTATTAGATGGTTTGGAAAACAAACATAATGATTATTTACATGATAAAACATTGCAATCAATCACCGAAACTGTATATAATACAATAAATAGGCTCGACCTTGAAAAAGATTTGCGAGTAGACTATTGTAATCGTTTATTAGAATATCGCTTTGTAGATGAATTAAATGAACTACACAAAGGCAAACACGTAAGATGGATTCGAAATGATAATAATAAATTAACGACTGGTGGTATAGTGACCGACATAAAATTTACTGATAATGGTACGCAAATATTATGTATGAACTCATCTAAGCGTTTTGTTCAATATAAATGGGATGATTGTATTACATTTCAAAAATTAAACACAGACGAACAATTGATATTGATGGCATATGATGAAATTGAAAAGGATGATGATATTGAATAAAATGATTAGATGAGTTAATTTCTTACTTTTCGCGTATAGTTTATTTTATACTGTTTTTTTCGGGTCTTATTTGTTTTTGTTGTTAAATAAAAAAATTCACGAACATAGAACATCAGTTTTTGTGCGACTAAAATATCGATTTCCATATCTTTTAATGACGAATTTCCGGTGTGAATTTTGTCTCGCTGTATAAAATATTCTAACAATTGTTCCTTTTGTTTATTGTTTTTTGTAATATTGATAATTTTTTTCCATACATTGGAACGAAATAATCGGTCCAATACTTCTTTCGTAGATAAATGATGTTTGTATAGTTTTGGTCGTATATAATAGACTTGTTTATGTTTCATATTCTCGTGTAATGCGTCGTCAATAAAACAAATTTCGGTTTGTTCTGGTAATAATGTGCATTGTATAAAATCAGAATACGTTTTTTCTTTTGTGGTTCGTGACATTTCAACACGTTCGTTGTTAATTTTGAAAGCACAAATAATTTCATCAAAGAGGTTGTAATCTATTTGTAATTTATAGTTGAAGTAATTTGAAATCATACGCGTCCAATATTTATGATACTTATTATTGGTATAAATATACACACCATTGCATAGTCCTTGTTTCTTTTTCTGCACAATATATTCCATTATATGTAAAACGCCGTATCTTAAAAATTCGGGATATAAATCAAGTAGTTCATTGAATAGTGTATTATAAATTGGTGTTTTGGGGTCTATATGAATAGCGTGCCATATCATTTCTAATTCGGGGAACGACCCAAGCGTCTCATCCATATCAAACGCAATCACTCGGGAGATATGTTTTTTCCGTTTTTTGTATCGTCTATTGTCTTTATAAATCGAAATATATGAATCTGGATTCATACAAAAAATATAGTATATAAACTATATATTTTTTCTAAATTACAGATATATTTACAATTTGATAGTATATATTTACAATCCGGTTGAACCAAAACCGCCTTCATTTCTAGAAGTATCTGTTAAATCATACTGTTCTACAAGCATAACATAAATGGGACATAACGAAGGATGACACACCTGTGTGAGACGAGTATATTGTTTGACAGTATAATTTGGTTCATTTGTTTGAAACCATCTAAATGCACCGATAAGATTGCCTCTATAACCTGAATCGATTATACCTGTATGATTTGCAAGCATAAGAGGGGTTTTTGATATACTCGAACGGGGATGGACACTATATCCAGTATTGATAGTAGTGTTATCATCAGCATTGTAGTAATACATCTCGGTTTTTATGCCCGAATCAATGAATTGTGTTGTTATATTTGTATTAAATGTGACATCTTCGGGAACAAGAATATCAAAACCTGCATCCGGATATTGATTTTCAAAGAGTGTTTTATTATGTTTTTCTATTTGATTTGCGTACTTACTGCGTAGAAGGTTGTCTTCGACATAAATTTTAAGAAACGCAAAATTGGTTGGTTTATGATTTGAATTTTGAATTTTCAAATCATCCGAAACAGTAGAAATTACGCTTTTAAAAACAGTATTCATTATAACTATGAGATATACACTCTACATATCGTAATTGTTTATTTCAATTTTTTGTATTCCGTCCATGAAATGGAAGAACCATCGTTTTTTTCTTCTTTATCCGATTTGTATTTTTCATCTAATGCATCTGCTCGTTTGACAGCACTATCTACATACAACTCCTTGAGAACACGACCAATCATAACAGAACCTTCGTGTTGGTCAAGCTTCGCGTCCTCGATCAACTTTAATACTACTAACATTTTTGTCATAATAGTCATATCAAGTTCATCTTTCGTAATACGATTAAATATATCAGCATATGTATTATACAAAAATGGGCTTTCATTCATGCATAGTGTAACGAACTCATCGTGATTGGTAAGCTTGAGTTCGCTATGAGTATTTTTTAAAGTATCTATTTTACGGATATCATCGCGTATGAGAACACTGTGTTTGACTTCGCGGATGTAATCAGTATAATCCTCAGCTTCTGATTCGTTTATCATTTTTTTTAAATTTAATTGTTCTTTTCCATTCAAATTTGCCATTTCAACTAGATAGTATTATATTATTGCAATCTATTTTTATACCGTTTTTGAAACGAATTATATTAGAATTTCGTGTTGCATTTTGTGCAGTATATTTTAGTGTTAGACCGTTTTGTATCTACGTTCAGATTATGATAGCAATTGTCCTGTAAATAGGCGGAGATCTCGTTAACAATTCGTCTATACTGTTCGTTTTGGTCACCAATAGCAGTTAAATTCATAATATTTTGACATTGAATCATTCTTGAAATTGTGTCGTTTTTGTTATTAGCACAACCATAACATTTATCAGATTCAAACATAGTATCTGCATTAACATGCAATCAAATTTTTATATTCATTTTAGTATATGTTGTCCCATTTTAAATCTTCAAAGGTGTAAAAAAAACAATATATACATTTTATTCGTTTTTATTAGGGTTTTTTATTTTTATTCGTTTTTTTAGACATACATAGCAAGCATGCTCTCGTTGTGCTTATCTTCTTTCGAGTTGATTAATAAATCAGCGTCTTTTGTTGTGACTGTAAACGGAAACGATACGTCGAGCTTAATATCTTTTCCAAGTAATTCTGACCCATTTTTAACAAGTCGAAATAGATTGAGCTTTGTGTAAATGATTTCCAAACATCGTTTCAAATTCCTCACCCCGTCCTCCTCTTTGGTCATATTTGAAACAATATGTTCGATGGTCTCGTCGGGTATAACAATATCGGTTTCGTTGAAGTTCACTTGCAGCCTGATTTTGGGTAGCAAGTAATTTCTTGCGATCGTCACTTTTTCTTTAGATTTATACCCATTAGTCTTAATTTTATACATACGATCTCTAAGGATTGGATTTACGCTATTTTCATTATTATACGAAAATATAAATAAACACTTACTTAGATCGAAATGACATTCACTGAAATACTTATCGTGGAACTCGCTATTCTGGCTCGTATCTGTGAGATGAGTCAATATACCGATAATCTCTTCACCTCTCGGAGTATCCGATATTTTATCAAGTTCGTCAAAGTAGATGACCGGATTCATGCTCTTACAATCGATAAGTTTTTGAATGATTTCACCGTGTTTTGAACCTTCATACGTATAGCTATGTCCTTCCAAGAAACTTGCGTCTGAATTTCCACCAAGTGGTATGAAAACGAATTCACGACCAAGAATTTGACTGATCCCTTCTTTTACCAAAGATGTTTTACCAGTGCCCATCGGTCCGTGGATTGCGATTGAACTGCCCATTGCGGTTGGGTTTGAAATCCATTGTCCGGCCATTTGTAAGATTTGTATTTTTGCTTCATCCAGACCATACACACAGTCATTCAATGTAGTCATCGCATTATTCATAAATTCATTACATTTGTCGGGTCCGTCTTCCATTTTAATAGTTAGATCACGATACACTCCAAATGGAATTCTCATAAACGTATCGACCCAATGCTTGGTCTTGTAATATTCAGAATCGCCGGGTTCCATGCTTTTTAAAATATTTAGCTTCTGCATTGCGATAGCTTTAAATTTAGTAGGCATACTAGAATCGAGTAATGCAAGACGATATGGTTTATCAATATTGATATACGCGTTAATCTCTTTTAAATCCTTCATAATACGCAATTGTTCTTTGTTTGATAGCTTCTTCTTGAAATAATCGACCTCGTTGGTGCGTTGTTTATCGTTGTTAATCAACTTGTGATATGCTTTTGTATTACGAATTCGTGTCTTTTTTACTAATTTTTTGATAGAACGGTCGCACTCGTGAACCGCCTTTTTCAAAACTTTGCTATTTGGTTGCTTGGTTAAATGTTTTGTGAGTTGCTTTTTGGTATCGAGTAATTCAGTATATTCTAGTTCAATATCAGATAAATCGGTTTCGTTACTAATAATATTTGTTTGATGTGTCTTTTTCGTCTTTTTGCGTTGTAAGTTTTCAGGTAAATCCACCTGTTCGTATTTTTCTTTCATAAATGCTTTTTCGTCATCACTATCACATTCATCTCGGTCTTCTTCTTCATTGTATTCATTTTCATCATCTTCACCCATATCACCACCCATTAGTAATATATTATACATCTCGTCCTTGTCTTCCTTGGTATCCAAATAGTCTTCGTCTTCGTCTTCGTCTTCGTCAGAATCATCAGAATCATCAGAATCAACAGAGTCAGAATCAACAGAGTCAGAATCATCTGAACCGATTTCTTCTTCATCGTCTTCTTCACTGCTTGTGATAGAAGATTTATTTTTCCCATTCGATGATGCGCGACGTTTGTTATTTTTCTTGGTTGATTTTGCATTTTTATATTTTTCATTCTGCTTCACCTTGTTTGTCATATATCGTGATGGAAATATATTGGAAACGATTTGTTGGATTTGCGAACGACCAATAACAATATTGTCATCGTCGGTGTCATATGAACCAATGCTTTCAGATTCAGAAGAGTCTTTTGTCTTTTTATTTTTCTTGTTTTTGTTATTCTTTTTTGCACGTGGGACATAAGAAGAATCGCTATCCGATTCTGACATAGTTTCATAATTATCATCGTCACTGTCACTACTATCTGATTCGGAATGTTTATTCAGCTTACGCTTGCGTTCAAGAGTCTTTTTCTTTTTATCAGAAACTTTCTTGGTTTCAATAAGAGTAGGCTGGAGTTTTCCGGGCATGGTCGTTTACAAAATTAGGTAATAATAATAATTAAAGTTACCATAATATAGAGAAATTAAAACTATTCAATTTTATGAAAAAATTGAATAACAACATAAAAATATAAGGTAGTATAATATATAAGGTAATAGTTAGAATGTCGACTAATGAAATGAAACAACCGTCGCGGATAATCGGTATACAATTTAGTATGTTGTCACCAGAAGAAATCCGTAAAAATTCGGTGGTGGAAGTAACAACTCGCGACACATATAAGAATAATAAACCAGTTCCAAATGGATTGTTTGATTCGCGTATGGGTGTATTGGAACCTGGTATGATATGTCCCACCGACGGGTATACCTATATAGATACTCCTGGTTATTTTGGTCATATTGAACTAGCACGCCCAGTGTTCTTTATTCAACATATCAAAGAAATTATGAAAATCTGTAAATGCGTATGCTACAAATGTAGTAAATTATTAATTAATAAAGAAGACCATAAACATATCTTAGATCTTGCCCCTGAAAAACGTTGGGATTATGTTACAAGCACCACTATGAAAAATAAGGTAAAACGTTGCGGTGTAGACGGTA
>Ga0209710_1003178_pt1 | contig 11142 bp, 11 predicted proteins | sample ArcticOcean_MG_C_5_FD_187436 | JGI IMG/M metagenome (GOLD analysis project Ga0209710, IMG submission 187436) | Marine microbial communities from western Arctic Ocean - ArcticOcean_MG_CB4_138 (SPAdes) (version 2) | ecosystem: Environmental > Aquatic > Marine > Oceanic | place: Arctic Ocean...
TTTTTTCTCTTAATTTCAAAGAAATTCTGCAAAAGTGTTTTAGATTCTTCTTCTAAGACTCCTCCATAAATAACGCAATGATGATTTAATTCCTTATTCTCCTTAAGGTTGACTGCGCTTTCACAAGCACCTGTTTTGGGATCATAAGCCCCAAATATTAAGTTACTAATTCTTGCATGAAATATAGCACCAATACACATAACACATGGCTCAAGTGTTACATAAAGACTGCAATTAAGAAGCCTATAGTTCTTCAGGTATTGTCCACCATCTCGAATAGTTAAGATTTCTGCATGCGCACTGGGGTCATGGTTAGCAATAGATAAATTATGGCCACGAGCAATAATTTTATTTTGATAAACTAAAACTGCACCTATAGGAACTTCATTAGCAGCAAAAGATAGCTTTGCTTGCTTTAAGGCCTCGTTCATAAATACTTCATGTGTTTTATTGTCATTCATTTGTAGAGTTAAAAAATTATTGAATTTTTAAGGTTAATAATGTCATAGTTATTATAATGATTATTATGAATTGAATATTGTTTTAATATCAACAGTTTTCAGCTAAACTTGGTCCAGTAAAAATCTTTCAAAGAATATAAGAAAAATTTAATGAAAAAAATCGCCACCACTGAAGTGCCAATAAGCGATGTAATCGCTCAAAGATGGAGTCCTCGTGCTTTTGACTCAAGCTATATAATTACCGAAGATGAAATTAAATCCTTATTTGAGGCGGCAAGGTGGGCTCCATCTTGTTATGGAGACCAGCCTTGGCAGTTTGTGTTATTCAATAAAGAAGATGCAACAGCATGGACTAGCGTATTAAATTGTTTATCTGTTGGCAATCAAAATTGGGCTATGGACGCATCAATCTTAATTGTGGTTTGCTCTAATACAAACTTTAACCATAATAATGAACCAAATCGCTGGGCACATTATGATACCGGTGCAGCTGCAGAAAATATTTGCTTACAGGCTACTAGTATTGGCCTATTTGCTCATCAAATGGGTGGGTTTGATCAAGATAAAGTTAGAAATTTATCAAAAATTCCTACAAAATTTGATATTATTGCTTGCATGGTTGTAGGAAAGAATTTAGATGAATCTAAGTTGAGTAAGATTCAAAAAGACAAGGAAGGGCAGGTACGCTCAAGAAAGCTGCTTAAAAATATTTATTTTATTAATGAATGGAAATAGGATACTTATGACTAATTTAGTAATATTAACAGAAAAAAATTTTAAAAAGACAATTGAAGAAAATGAGTTTGTTATAGTCGATTTTTGGGCTACATGGTGTAAGCCATGTGTTGCATTTACACCTATATTTGAAGCTGCAGCCAAAAAGAATAAAGATATAATCTTTGGGATGGTCGATATAGATAAAGATAAAGTTATTGCTGATTACTTTCAGGTTGCAATTGTTCCTGCAGTCTTGTTTATTAGGGATCGAGCAGGAATTCATGCGCAAGATGGCGAGCTTGGTGCCCCAGCATTTGACGAAATGATCAAATGGGCTCGAGAATATGATATGAAAGAGGTAAAAAATTACTTAGAAAAAGACAAGAAGAAGTAGTAGTTAGCTTAAGGTAATGGGGTCTATAGATTCACCATCTTTTCTTAATTCAAACAGCAATTTAACTTCATCAGTGCCTGTACTACCCATTGTCCCTATTGACTCGCCAGCCTGAACAGATTGACCTTCAGCTACAAGCGTTGATTGTTGATGCCCATAAACACTTAAAATATCATCATCATGTTTGATAATAGTTAACTTTCCATATCCAGCTAGATCTTCACCAACATAAATAACTTTTCCTTTTGCAACTGATTTAATCTCTTGTCCTTCTAAGCCTAATATCTCAATACTTTTTTTATCAGCAGCTTGATTGAATTGTGAGGTTAATTCTCCATTAGTTGGCCATTCCCATTTTTTTTTATTTTTTATCTTCAAGTCAGACAATTTTTTTGATTTTTTTATAGATTTTTTTGAATAAACTTCACGAATAACTTTTGGCTGATTAATTCGAATAGGGTCACCAAATTGAAAATCAACTTCTGAATCTTGAGCGGTAATTTCTTCACTTATAAATATATTATCTTCAATTATCTCATCTTCCTCAAAAGGAATTGTATTCGTTAAATTATCTTCATTCTGAGGCTTATCAGATTTAGATTTATTTTTTTTAAGAAGATCAAATCTTATTTGATCACCTGGCTTTACAAAATATGGCTTCTTTAATCCATTTGATAGAGCTAATTTTTTATAATCAAAACCACATTTTAAACTTATGCTAAATATTGTCTCGCCTTTTTTTACGGTGTATACATCAAGACATTCTTTACTATATCTTTCTGCTTCTCCTAAGACTGGTGCAGGAATTTTTGATGCACAACCAGATAAGAAAATTGACACCAATATAAATAATATTTTTTTCATTTTATTCTTTTATCCATTCCTTCATAATTTGCATATTTTTATGATCAGTTAAGTCACCATGAATAGGTGTAATTGAAACTATTTTATTTTTAATCGCATTAAAATCTGTTCCGGGGCCGCCATCGTTTGGCTCTCCAGCTGGTCCTATCCAAAAAAATGTGTCCATATTTTTTTCATCTGCTTTAATTGCAGGTTCGGCTGCATGTCTTTTTCCAAGCCTTGTTATCTCAATTCCTTTTAAATTATCATAAGGAATATCTGGGACATTAACATTTAGCAAGGTAGTAGAAAACTTTTTTTTATTATATAGCTTAATTAAATCAACAGTTACTTTTGCAGCGGTTATAAAATTTTTAGGGTTATTGCTACCCATTGATACAGCAAAAGATGGGATATTTAAAAGATAACCTTCCATTGCCGCAGCCACTGTCCCAGAATAAATAGTATCATCACCCATATTCGGCCCATGATTAATACCAGATACAATTAAATCAGGAGTAAAGTTTATTAAACCAGTAAGTGCAATATGAACGCAATCGGTTGGCGTTCCATCAATATAATAAAAATGATCATCTACCTTTGTTACTTTAACAGCTTTGTCTAAAGTAAGAGAGCTGCTAGAGCCACTCCGATTTCTATCGGGAGCAACAACTATCAGATCAGCAATCTTCTTTAATTCATTGATTAGAATTTGGATTCCAGTTGCTTGATATCCATCATCATTTGAAATTAATATTTTCATAATTTACTTGTAACCTTACAAAAAAACATAGTTGATGTAAAAAATATAACAGAGAGAATAATCTGGTATAGAGCCATGGATTGAGAAACTCCAGTTTCACTGTAAAAACGAACAATACCTTCAATAAAAAAAAGCAATATAAACATACTTGACCATTGGTAGGTGTATCTATTCTTTTTTAAGATACCGGATAATGGGATCAAGAGAATTACAGATTTAATAACCATCAGCGATCCTTCGCTGTTGAGTGGGTTATAAAATATTTCCCAAAGTAAATTTAATATAATTAACCCAATTAAACTTAAAGAAGCGCTAAAAAAAAGTTTGTTCATTTGTTAAGTTTTAAACTAATTTCTCCCAATCTTACACCCTGAGCAATGCATAATTTTTTTTCATCATCAGAAATAGTATGCCCATTGTCATGAGCATTAACGTGGCTTGCTCCATAGGGTGTTCCACCAGAAGTAGTTGTTGCTAATTCGGGGAGTGAGTAAGGGAGGCCTAACAAAACCATCCCCATATGGAATAAAGGGATTTGCATACTTAATAAAGTAGATTCATTTCCCCCATGAAGTGAGCTAGAAGATGTAAATACACAGGCTGGTTTATTCTCAAGAGAGCCATTTAGCCATAATGGAGTTGCAGTTTCAATAAAGTACTTCAATGGCGCTGCCATATTTCCAAAGCGAGTTGGGCTTCCAAGTGCAAGCCCAGAACAATTCTCAAGATCATCTAGGGTGACATATAGTGAGCCAGAATCTGGAATTGAGGCCGTTTGTTTTTTTGTATCAGGAAAAACTTCGGGTACTGTGCGTATTTTTGCCTGAGCACCATCTATTGAGTTAATTCCCCTACCTATGAGTGATGCCATTTCTTTTACAGAGCCACTTTTTGAATAATATAGAACTAGTATTTCATTCATTTAAATTTTTTGGCTAATGAAGCAGCTACCCCAATATAATTTTGCGGAGTTAAATTTAAAAGATAATTTTTATCCTCTTTAGGTAGGCTTAAAAGTTTTATAAATGAATGTAATGATTCTTTATTGATGTTTTGATTTCCTCTGGTTAAATTCTTAAGCTTTTCATATGGGTTTTTTATTTTATTTTTTCTCATAACTGTTTGAATCGGCTCAGCAAGAACTTCCCAGGCCTGGTCAAGTTCCTGATTTATTCGAGCTTTATTTATCTCAAGCTTAGAAAGACCCTTTAGGCAAGATTTGTAGGCTATTAAACTAAAACCAAAAGCTACGCCAATATTTCTGAGAACCGTAGAATCTGTCAGATCTCTTTGGAGTCTTGAAATTGGGAGTTTCTCAGAAAAATGATTTAGTAATGCATTAGACATTCCTAAATTACCCTCAGAATTTTCAAAGTCAATTGGGTTTACTTTGTGGGGCATAGTAGAAGAACCAACTTCATTTTTAATCGTTTTTTGTTTGAAATAGCCGTTAGAAATGTAAGCCCAAATGTCTCGATTAAAATCAATTAAAATAGTATTAACTCTAGAAATAGTATGAAAAATTTCTGCCATAAAGTCGTGAGGTTCTATTTGAGTTGTATAGGGGTTGTAAACTAAACCAATTGAAATAATAAATTCTTTAGAAAACTTTTGCCAATTTTTTTTTGGATATGCAGACATATGGGCATTAAAATTTCCAACAGCCCCATTAATTTTACCTAATACCTCTTGTTTTTTTAGCTGCATGATTTGTCTCTTAATTCTATATCCAAAATTAGCAAATTCTTTCCCCATTGTTGTTGGGCTAGCAGTTTGACCATGTGTTTTTGCAAGCATAGAAACCTCAGAGAATTTGGCTGCGTAAATACTCGTCTGTTTCAAAATAGACTCAATGGATGGCATCAGAACCTTATTCAAGGATTCTTTTAACATTAATGAATAAGCGAGATTATTGATATCTTCTGAAGTACAAGCAAAATGAATAAATTCATTAACCTTAATTATTTCTTTTTCATTTTTAAGTAAATTCTTGAGCCAGTATTCAATAGCTTTTACATCATGATTAGTAATTTTTTCAATTTTTTTTATAGCCTGGGCATCTTTTTGGCTAAAGTTCTTAATGATGTGATTTAATTTAGCGATTAATTTAGTAGAAAATTTTGGAACCTCTTTTATATCTTTATCTTCGCTCAGTGCTATTAACCATAATATTTCAATTCTAACCCTATTGTGAATTAGACCATACTCACTAAATATATCTCTCAAAGAGTCAGTTTGAGCGGAATATCTTCCATCTATTGGAGAGATTGCAGTTAATGCAGAAATCATAAGATACCCTTTAAGTTCATAATCATATTTTACATTAAAAATGAATTATTTTTTTATGCTGGTTGGATTTATTTATTCTTTGGGAAATCCTTTTATTTGCTTTAAAATACAGGTATTGAGCTAAAATAAAATTAAGAAAAAGGAATTAAATGTTAGATTTGTATCTATCTGATCAAATTGAAAGACAAAGCCAAGGATTACCTCCACTCCCTCTAAATGTAGTGCAAACAGCATCATTAATAGAATTACTAAAGAAAGATTCAGCCAAAGACCCTAATTTACTTGTAAGCTTGCTAGAAAATCGAGTTCCAGCTGGTGTAGATCAAGCTGCATTTGTAAAGGCTGCTTTTTTAAATGATTTGGCTAAGAATGATTCACATTCACCATACATTACTGATGATTATGCCATTAAGCTATTGGGCACTATGTTAGGTGGATACAATGTTCAATCCTTAATTGCATTATTAGAAACTGACAAAGCTGACCAAGCTGCAAAAGCTCTATCAAAAATAACACTTATTTTTGATGCGTTTTATGATGTAGAAAAATTACATAAGAGTGGTAATAACTACGCTACAAATTTAATTAAATCATGGGCGGAAGCCGAATGGTTTACCTCTAACAAACCCATCCCGGAAACTCTTAAAGTTATTGTTTTTAAAGTAGATGGCGAGACAAATACGGATGACTTATCCCCAGCTCAAGATGCATGGTCAAGAGCAGATATACCTCTTCATGCTAATTCTATGTTTATTAATAAAATCCCGAATATATTTGAAATAATAGATAAACTTAAGTCAGAAAAGTTACCGATAGCATTTGTTGGAGATATAGTTGGAACAGGATCGTCTCGAAAATCAGCTATAAATTCCTTGCAATGGCATTTTGGTCAGCAAATACCATATATGCCTAATAAAAATTCAGGTGGGATAATTCTGGGTAATAAGATCGCGCCTATCTTTTTTAATACTGCTGAAGATTCTGGAGCGCTTCCAATTGAATGCGATGTGTCAAAATTAAAAACAGGAGATATAGTCAAGATTAACCTAAGAAAAAAAAATATTATTGATGAAAATGAAAGCGAATTGACAACCTTTAGGCTTGACCCGATAACAATATTAGATGAGCTAAGAGCTGGCGGCAGAATACCATTAATTATAGGCAAAGGACTTACAGAAAAAGCAAGATCATCATTAAAATTAAAACCTTCAAATAAGTTTATAAATATAATCCCTCAAGACCCATCAAATAAAAAAGGCTTCACACTAGCTCAGAAAATTGTCGGAAAAGCTTGTGGGGTTGAAGGTATAAGGCCAGGAGTTTACTGTGAACCAAAAATAAACACTGTTGGCTCGCAAGACACAACAGGTGCTATGACGCGCGATGAGCTAAAAGAATTAGCATGTCTTGGGTTCTCTGCTGATTTAGTAATGCAAAGTTTTTGTCATACTGCAGCCTATCCAAAGCCAGTTGATATTGAATTACAACATTCGCTCCCTGACTTTATAAGCAGCAGGGGAGGTATTTCATTGAAGCCAGGTGACGGCGTTATCCACTCATGGCTTAATAGAATGATTCTGCCAGATAGTGTTGGGACCGGAGGAGATTCACATACAAGGTTTCCAATAGGCATTTCTTTTCCAGCTGGATCAGGTTTAGTTGCTTTTGCAGCTGCAATCGGAGTGATGCCACTTGATATGCCAAAGTCTGTTTTAGTTCGCTTTAGCGGAGAGATGCAACCAGGAATTACATTAAGAGACTTAGTTAACGCAATCCCATATTTTGCAATTAAAGAAGGGAAATTAACGATTGGTAAGCAAGGCAAGAAGAATGTATTTAATGGGAACATTCTAGAGATTGAAGGTTTGCCAGACCTTAAAGTAGAGCAGGCTTTTGAATTTTCTGATGCGTCAGCTGAAAGATCTGCTAATGGGTGCACTGTTAGATTGAGTAAGTCACCCATAATTGAATTTTTAAATTCAAATATTGTATTGATGGAAAATATGATTTCCAATGGCTATCAAGACTCTAGAACACTAAAAAGAAGAATTAAAGCTATGAAAGAATGGCTAAAGGAACCAATTTTATTAGAGCCAGATAATGATGCTGACTACGCTTATATTTTGAATATAGATTTAAATAGTATTACTGAACCTCTGATTGCTTGCCCTAATGATCCAGATAATATTAAGACACTATCTGAAGTTGCGAGTGATAAAATTGACGAAGTTTTTATTGGGAGCTGTATGACTAATATTGGCCATTATCGCGCTGCTGGAAAAGTTCTAGAGGGAAATGATAATATTAAAACTAAATTATGGATTGCTCCTCCGACCAGAATGGATGAATCACAATTAAAAAAAGAAGGAGTTTATTCAATCTTTAATTTAGTAGGGGCTCGAACTGAAATACCTGGCTGTAGTTTATGTATGGGGAATCAGGCAAGAGTTGAAGATGGCGCTGCCGTTTTTTCAACTAGTACTAGAAATTTTGATAATCGAATGGGTAAAGATGCGCAAGTATATCTTGGGTCTGCTGAATTAGCAGCTTTATGCTCCCTATTGGGCTACATACCATCCAAAGAGGAGTACTTAAAATTGATGGCGGAAAAAATTGATAATAAATCAGATGAAATTTATAAATACCTAAATTTTGATCAGCTTACCGACTACACAAATACCAAAGTGATTGAAATAAATCCAGCTTCATAAATTCACATGGAATATGATGCCAGTTGTAAAGATTGTAAGAGGTTAAGTTCTTTTTTAACCCAGGTAAAAAATAAAAATCCAGATTATTTTTGCAAGCCAGTCCCTTCTTTTGGACAAAAAAATTCCCCTTTTCTAATAGTTGGGCTAGCTCCAGGAATGCATGGAGCAAATAAAACAGGAAGGCCGTTTACTGGGGATCATGCAGGGATCTTGCTGTATAAAACTTTGTATAAATTTGGATTTTCTAATCTCGAAACATCTCAATCTGTTGATGATAATTTAGTATTAAAAAATTGCGGCATTACTAATGCAGTTAAATGCTTACCACCTGATAATAAACCTAATCATCAAGAGATTAATAATTGTAATAAATTCCTTCAGTCTGAAATAAGTGAATTGAAGCAAGGATCAATTTTACTTGCATTGGGCTTAATTGCTCATAATGCAATTATGACAGCATTGAATTTAACCAAAAAAGAGTATAAGTTTTCTCATGGGGCAAGACATAACTTACCAAATAATTTAGTTATGTATGATAGCTATCATTGTAGTCGTTACAATACTCAGACAAAAAGATTAACGGAAAAAATGTTTCATGAAGTATTTTTATCAATTAAAACTGAAATGGAGAGATGAATGCCTTATATTAATGTAAAACTTGCTGGAAATTTAAATAAAGACCAAAAAAAAGAAATTGCTAAAGAAATGACTGATTTAATGCAAAGAGTAGCAAACAAGCCGGCATCATATACCTATATAGTTTTTGAGGAAGTTAAAAGCGAAAATTGGGCAATTGGTGGAAATTTATTAGGGTAGTTTTGGAAAATTTAAAATTACAAATTAAAAATTTTCCTAATTTACCTGGAGTTTATCGAATGATTAACTCTAAGCTAGAAGTTATATATATAGGAAAAGCCAAAAATTTGAAAAAAAGAGTTGCTTCTTATTTTTTAAAAAATCAATCAAGCCCACGAACAAGATTAATGGTTAGTAATATTAAAACGATTGAATTTACAATAACCAATACCGAGGCTGATGCCTTAATTCTTGAAAATAATTTAATAAAAAAGATTCTACCTCGCTATAATGTGGTTTTTAGAGATGATAAGTCTTATCCCTATCTTATGATTACGGGCGGTAATTTTCCAAGATTAATGTTTCATCGCGGCTCTCAAAAAAAAGAAAACCAATACTTCGGACCGTTTCCAAACTCAAATGCTGTTCGTCAAAGTATCCAGCTGCTCCAAAAAGTTTTTATGCTAAGAACTTGCGAGGATTCTGTGTTTAATAATAGAACCAGACCTTGCTTACAACATCAGATTAAAAGATGTACTGCTCCTTGTGTTGGGCTAGTAAGTAATTTTGATTATCAAAATGATACTAAACAGGCAGCTTTATTTTTGAAGGGGAAAGACAATGAAGTGATTAAGGATCTTACGGATAGAATGAACGAAAGTTCTGATGAATATAATTTCGAAAGAGCTGCCATATTTAGAGATAGAATTCAAAGCTTAAGACAGGTTCGTTTGAAACAATCTGTTAGTGATTTTAGTGAAAATGATGCAGATATTATTGCAATATCTGAAGACCTTGGTCAGGCTTGTGTCAATCTAGTTATGATTAGAGGAGGTAGACATCTTGGCGATAAAAGTTTCTTTCCTAAAAATTCTGTAGAGCAGAATATGGAAAATATTGTTGAGGTATTTTTAACTCAATATTATGACCAAAAAAAACCCCCCCCAGTTTTAGTAATCGAGCAAAAATTTGATATAAATCTCATTAATAGCTTTTTCTCTTTAAAAAAATATCCTGCAATTAAAATTGTCTCTAGAATGCTGGGCGATAAAAAAATGTGGTTAATGATGGCAAATAGAAATGCTAAAGTTGCCCTCACTCAAAAAAATAATGAGCATGCTAGTCAGGTTAAAAGAATAAAGGCTTTTAGAAAGTTACTAAACCTTCCTGACGTAACAGATAGAATTGAATGCTTTGATGTCAGTCACACAATGGGCGAGAGGGCTGTAGCATCTTGTGTGGTTTACGACAAAAGTATGATGCAAAATAAACAGTATCGACGTTACAATATTAAAGATATAACGCCAGGCGATGATTATGCTGCAATGCGACAAGCTATGGAGAGAAGGTATAAAAAAATAATTTCAGAAGATCTTGTTAAGCCAGATATTATTTTAATTGACGGAGGCAAAGGTCAGCTGAGCGTAGCAATGGATATAATGGAAGAATTAGGTATCTCTGATATTATGCTTGTTGGAGTATCTAAAGGACGCTCAAGAAAATCTGGCACCGAAACATTATTTACTTCTGATGGCGAAGTGTTGGACGGTATTGATCAAAGTAACTTAGGCTTTCATTTGATTCAGCAAATTAGAGATGAAGCTCATAGGTTTGCTATAACTGGACATAGGGCTAGAAGAGATAAAGCAAGAGTTGCATCCTCAATTGAGGAAATTGAGGGTATTGGACTTAAGAAACGAAAAAGTCTTTTGGTGTACTTTGGAGGACTTGAAGGTGTAAAAAATGCAACAATTGAAGAGCTTATTCTTGTAGAAGGTATTAGTAAAAAAATAGCTGAAGAAATCTTTAATTTTTTTCATTAAACATTATAAATTTATGATTTTAAATATTCCAAATAACCTTACTTTACTTAGAATTGCTTTAATTCCTTGTCTTATTTTAGTTTTTTATTTGTCAGACGAGACTCTTTCTGCTTATCAAAAAAATCTAACTGCTACATTAATATTTTTGTTTGCAGCAATAACAGATTGGTTAGATGGTTATTTGGCTAGAAGGCTAAATCAAACATCTGATTTCGGTGCATTTATTGATCCAGTAGCTGATAAATTAATTGTGATAGCAGCATTAATTTTGCTTGTTGAATTGGGCCGGGTCGAGTCAATAATTGCATTTATTATTATTGCTAGAGAATTTACAATCAGCTCCCTT
>Ga0209710_1003184_pt1 | contig 11136 bp, 8 predicted proteins | sample ArcticOcean_MG_C_5_FD_187436 | JGI IMG/M metagenome (GOLD analysis project Ga0209710, IMG submission 187436) | Marine microbial communities from western Arctic Ocean - ArcticOcean_MG_CB4_138 (SPAdes) (version 2) | ecosystem: Environmental > Aquatic > Marine > Oceanic | place: Arctic Ocean: Canada...
CCAGTCCCCCCCAAGATATAGTTTTTGTCAATTGTTATTTTTACGCTATAATCTCCCCAAACACCATGAAACTCTCGGGCAATATACGGGTTAGGATGCCAGCCTTCAAAATCGTATTCCGCAAGTTTTGGATACCACTGAGTCATTGATAAAGCAACCCCGTCTTTATTGTTCCTGCCAGACCTTCGAATTTGTTTAGGGACAACCCCTTCAAACAACAAAGTAAGTTTTGTTTTTTTACCAGGCAACAAAACCTTGTTTAATCGAGCCAATAAAACAGTTTCTTGTTGTTCAAAAAAGACAGGTTTACCATCTTGTTTTAGTTCGAAAACAGACAAATCGCCTTCTTCGTTTTCCCCCAATTTACTTATTCTGTCTTTTACCCTACTGTCGGGATCACTGATGTTTAGCGACCTAACATCCATTTGGCTTCCAGGCTTAAAAGCGTTAAAATAAAGATGATAATAAACTTTGCTTATTGTGTCAGGGGAGTTGTTTGTATATAAAATCTCTTGACTTCCATTAAACCTATATGACTCAACGTCAATATCGACGTTCATTTCATAGTCGGCATTTTGTTGCCAGTTAGACTGAGAAAGCAAAACAAAAGGCAAAGAAAAAAACAGGTAAAAAAGAAGTTTCATATTAGATCAATTAAATATTTCGTCAAAAGTAAAAGTTTTGTCAATTCTAACACCTTTCTCTGTGTTTTTTAATGTTATAATCTGGTTATGAGGGTCGTGCTCTAAAAACAAGTAATAGTTTTTGTCCACAGCTTCTTTTAGAAAAAGTTCTTTTTCACTCATTGAAACCAAAGGCCTTACGTCATAACCCATTACATAAGGAACAGGAACGTGTCCCGCAGTTGGCAACAAGTCAGCGGCAAAAACAAGAGACTTGCCTTTGTAAGTAATTTTGGGAATCATTTGTTTTTCCGTGTGTCCATTGACAAACAAAACCTCAAACCCCAACTTTTTTTTATACTCAAATCCTTTCTCGTGTTCGGAAACAAAAGACAGAGCGCCAGAAGACTCAATAGGATCAAGATTTTCTTTTAGAAAAGAAGCTTTTTCTCTTGGATTAGGGTTTTTTGTTGCCCAATCCCAATGATTTTGTGAGCTCCAGTAATTAGCGTTTTTAAATAAAGGTTTATAAAAAGATTTTTTAACATCCCAAACAATCCCACCGCCACAATGATCAAAATGAAGGTGTGTGAAAAGCACGTCTGTTATTTCGTCGCAAGAAAATCCTACAGCGTTAATTGACGACACTAAATCATACCCACCCCATTTAAAATAATAACTAAAAAACTTTTCAGACTGTTTGTTTCCCATTCCTGAATCAATCAAAACAAGCTTATTCTTATCTTCAATTAGCATACATCTTGAAGCCATGTCAATCATGTTGTTTGAGTCAGAAGGGTTGGTTTTTTGCCACAAGCTTTTAGGAACAACACCAAACATTGCGCCTCCGTCAAGTTTAAAATTACCAGCCTCAATAGGGTATATTTTCACAATTAATTTTTCATAGTTAGTCTAAGCACCGAACAAGCCGAATTTTCTGTAAACTTGTCTTTACCGCCGCCCAGTAATAAATTAATCCAACCGTCTTTTTCGGGGCTTCCTAAAATCAATAAATCATACTCAGACGAAATAGAAGATAGAGAGTCCACCGGGTCTTCGCTTTCAACAATCCTAAGTTCAGTTTTAATTTTTAAAACCGAAAGTAAATTCATAGACTTTTTCTCCATTTTTTTGGACAAAGCCTTAGAAAAAGAAGGAGGAACAATATGCAAAAGTGAAAGCGATGCTCCATAAAAAGAACAAATTCTTTCAGCAACAGCTAAAAAGTTTTTATCCTTTCTTCCGGGTCTTAGCGCAATAAGCACTTTGCTAATGTTCTTAACCCCGTTGTCTTTAAAAAGAGCAAGGTTAGAGTTAACGTTTGTCAATAGCCAGCCAATAGGGTTTCGCACCAAAATACCACTGTGAGCCCTTCCGTTCCAACCCATTACAAGCCAATCACAATTAACCTGCCCGCTAAGCAAAGCAACAGTGTTAGAAACCTCATGAGTAACCAAAGATTCAAAAACAATTTCTTGTTCACGAACTTCAGCAAGCCTTTTGAGTCTTCTTTTAATAGACAAAACCTTTGGCGTGTCGTTATTTATTGCCTCTAAAAAAGTTTGATTAGGAACTTCTGTTATATTAACGGCCTGAACATAATTTTTGGCATTAATTGCACATGCAATTTCTGTAAGCATTTCTTCAGATTTTTCATTCCCAAGAAAAGGAACAATAGTTCCTGCGTTTGAGGCTAAAGTAGAGATTGCTGTTTTTTTGACAGGCAACGACAAACTTCTCTCGGGAGCGTCTTTTTTATAAAACAAAAACAAAGCCGGAATATGTCCGTAGTTAGTTAAAACACCTGTTCTTGTGGCTCTTTTGCCAATTGCCAGATACACAATAAAACCAATTGCAGAAATAACCAGGATAGATAAAAAAGGAACTAGCCCTAAAAGAAACAACAAAACGATTCCGCTAAAAATACCAAAAAGCTGTAAAAAAGGATATAATGGAGACCTATATGAAGGCTTGTACCACTGAGCTGAGGTTTCTCGCAAGATTATAACACAAAGATTAACAAAAACAAACATCATTACCATAAAAGCACTTGCAAGTTTAGCTATTTTAACAACATCTAAAAACAAAATAACAAAAGCCATAACAACACAAGTGAACAAAATAGAGGCTACTGGAGTTAAATATTTAGAGTGAATTTTTGAAAAGAAAGAAGGAACTAAAAGATCTCTTGCCATTGCAAAAGGAAATCTAGACGCCGCCAGCACACCTGAGTTAGCGCCAGACATGAGGGTTAAAACCCCAACAAAAGCAACGGCATATCCAAAAGATGTTCCACCAATTAGCTCCGAAAGCGTATGAATAGGCCTTAGGTCTACAGAAAGTGTTTTAGGGTCAACATTACCAACTAGAACAAAAGAAATAAAAACATAAATCCCTGCGATAAACAACAAAGAAAGAATCATTGCTAAAGGAAGGTTTTTATCAGGGTTTTTAATTTCACCCGCTATTGCAGCAATTTTAATTACACCAGAGTACGAAAGGTAAACAAAAGCAACAGCAGAAATTAAACCAACACTCCCCTCTTTCATAAAAGGCTTCAAAAACGATTCTTCAACTGTTGAAAATCCAAAGAAAAAAAGCGCAGCTAGACAAACAAGACTTATAATAACAATAACAAGCTGAACCTTCCCGACTTTCTTAACACCAAAAACGTTTAGAAAAAAAATAAAGACCAAAAAACCAATGGCAACTAGTCGGGTCATGCCGTCGTCAACATTTGTAAGTACAGCCAGATAAGCGCCCAGTCCAATTAAAGCAAAGGAACTTTTTAAAAGTAAAGATAGCCATAGACCAATTCCTGAAATAGTTCCAAATAAAGGGCCAAATGCACGCTCTATATAAACATAAGTTCCACCCGAAGAAGGCATTGCTGTGGCAAGCTCAGATTTGGAGAGGGCAGCGGGCAAAACACAAAGAGCTCCAAGAAGATACGCCAACCAAACCGATGAGCCGGTTATTCCAGAAGCAAAACCAGGCAGCACAAAAATACCACTACCAAGCATGCCCCCAATACTAATAGCAATTACATATGGCAAAGAAAGACTTCTGTCTAATTTTTTCATTTAAATAAAAATAATGTTTTTAAACAGAATTCCTATAAAGAAGCTTTTAATTCTATAATATCTTTTTCAAGCTGTTCAACCTCTAGCCTTAGGGTTCCGTTATACACACCACGAATATTCTTATTGTTATCAACAAGAATAAAATATTCAGAGTGAAGAAACTCTGTACTGTCCTTTGAGAAACCAAAATCTTCTTCAGCAAAATAAGATTTTCGGGCTAGTTCATATATTTTAGACTTAGACCCTGTTAAAAAATTCCAGTTGGAAGAATTAATATCATAGAATTTTGCGTAATTTTTTAATTTGTTCGGACCGTCTATCCAAGGGGTTACTGAAAAAGACAAAAGACTTACTAAAGAGTCGTTGAAAAAGGATTTTTCAAGAGGCTTCATGTTGGAGGTCATAACTGGACAAATATCCGTACAAGTTGTAAAGATAAAATTAGCAACATGAATTTTGTTTTTTAAGCTATTTGAAGAAAAGACAATACTGTCTTGATTTAAAAAACTAAAATCAGGTATAGTGTGAGTAATTTTTTTCTTCACTTCACTGGGTTTTAGAAATAAAGGTGTAAAGTCAGGGGTGTTGTAATAGGGGAGTGAGGCGGTTTTTTCGCAGCCAACAATTAAAAACAGTATTATGCTAAGTTTTACCCAATTCATCAGAAACATTTATACAGTTTTTGGTCCCAAGCAAACCGTATCTTCGGTTGTTTTTTATTACGTAGTTAGATCGTACTTTTCCGTTAAGATACCATACTTTTTGTGATCCAAACTCATACCCCGCCTTATAATTCCTTTCCTCAAACAAGAAACCGTTTTTTGTCCAAAACCTGTTGGTTCCGTTATATTCACCATTTTCAAATTGATAAATAAAATTTAATGAACCGTTTTTATAATACCCATTATAATCGCCCACCTTTTTGTTTTTTTTAAAATACCGAACTTCTTTTAACACTGCGTCTTTATAAAATTTTTTCCACACCCCACTTTTAAGGCCGTTTTTATAAGCACCTGTCCACAAAGTATCGGGGGAGTTTTTGTGAAGACCATAAACCTTTCCAGAAAAAGGCAATTTATTATAAACCACAGGGTTTTTTGACAAATCTAAATTTACATCGCTGTTACTTAAAAGAACTTGGGTTTTTTCGCTTTGACAAGACAAAAAAAACAAAAAACAAAAAACAAGAGCCCTATTCACTGACTGTTCCGGGTGAGCCATAATAGCCGCTTCCGTTAATATAAGGCGCGTCAGCCGTTGTGTGATAATGGTATATGCCATCTGTAAATTCTTTTGTAGAATGGGAGTGTCCATGAAAAGAGTCAAGGTCTGAGCTAGAGATTGTTTGTCCGTTTTCTTCTGGACCGTAAACAGGGAACCCGTCTAATAAAAACCCCAAAAGAGCGTCTTTACTTGCGTTTGTTGTCAGCCAAAAAGGCTCCATATGATAATGATATCTTCCTCCGGAACCATTTTCAGCCCCAGGTGACAAAGGAGCAGGATGCCCATTATAATTATCAAAAGAATTCACCTCTCTAGTTAAGGGCTGGTTCATACCAGCATATTGATTATAAAAAGGCACACCGTTTAGTGAGACCCCAATTGGCCCCATTGAAGTAGGGTTGTTTCGAGATGATTTTGAAGGTGAATTAGGAATTTTAAATGAAATAGAGAGCTCAGAAACTCTATTAGGGTTTAAATTAAAACTTCCAGAGTGAAAGACATTAGGACTTGTAGGATCGTATGCTTCATACTTTGCATCATGCCACTTGGTATCTTTAAAATAAGGACTCTTATGGTCTGGAACACCATTGGTGTTTATATAAACATAACCACTAGAAATAGTGATTTCTGACGTTATACCATAAACTTTTTTATAAATTTCTAAAGGAATTGTAACGGAGTTGGTGTTTTCGTTTAAAGCCTCTTCTTCTGAGTCTGAACACCCAAAAAACAAGACAATTAAACAAATGCTATATATAAAAAACTTAAAGTTATTTTTCATGTTAACTAATTTATACAAAATTAGATTAAAAAAATCATTAACGGTTTAATAACCTCAAAATCACCTAAAATCAACTGTTAATTAACATAAGGAGTGTTTTTAGTTTCGAATTACACCTAGTTGTAAAACCAATTCGTTTTTAGCGGCACTATCCACTTCGTTTAAAGGAAGTTGGTTAGGACTTAACAAGTTAGGAAACTCCAAAGGGTTGGCTGAAAGGTCGTATAAAGCCTCGTTGCCATCACTAAAATAAATATACTTGTGGGTTTTATTTCGTATAGTGTAGTCTTGGCCAAAAGAGTTTGAGTTGTATTTTTCAGAATACACAAACTCTCTTTTGGAAGCGTTAGAATAAGAAAAGAGCTCTTTAAAACTTTTACTATCGTGCTTTTCGTTAATTCCGGCTCCTGCCAAATCTAATATGGTGGCAAATAGATCTGTGCCATTAATTAAAGCATCTTCAGTCTCGCTAATTCTAGAAATGCCTTTCCCAGAAATTATCATAGGAACATTTATACCACCCTGGAATATAGATCCTTTAGCTCTTCTACTATTATAAGTTTGTACTACCTGATTTGGGGTTCCGTTGTCTCCAACAAAAAGAATAATCGTGTTTTTTAATACTTCATCTGAAAAAGAATTTAAAAGCCGCCCCATTTCTGCATCCATAGCTTCTATCGATGCCATGTAATAAGGCAAAGGATTTGCCTCGATATTAGCGCTATCGTTAGAAAGAGGCCCTTGTTTGTGAAGCTCTGACGGGGGAACATGAAATGGCGTATGAGGAGAGTTGTAAGCAAGCCACAAGAACCACGGACTGGACTGGTCCTCAGTCCATTCAATGGCTAAATCAGTAAGTTTCGAGGTTATGTAAGATGAAGATAAAGATGTTTGTCCGTTTTTTGTCAAATTCCAATTGTAATAAGAGTTCACGGAGCCAGAGAGAAGACCTGCGAAATAATCAATTCCCATTTCATTAGGATGGTTAGGGTTGTTTGAGAGGTGCCATTTACCAATTAAAGCATTAGAATACTCAGGAGAATTAGCGTTTAAATGATTATAAATAGATGTTTCTAATGAACTAAGTTTATCTCCAGCGCTTAAAACGCCAGTTTTAAAACCATATTTTCCTGTCAATATCGTTGACCTGGTTGGTGAACACACAGGATTAGACCAAAAATTATTAAACTTAATTCCTGAATTTATTAGAGATTGTAAATTTGGCATTGAAGGTTTAGTTTCTCCAACAGAGTAACCTGGCGTTGCATCCAAACCCATATCATCAGCGATTATTAGCAAAATATTGGGAGAAGAGTTTTTACTTTCTTCAGGCTCAGAACTTTCAATTTCACCAGAACAACCAAAAATTATAAGAAAAAGAGAAACACAGTATTTTAGAAAGAAGTTTTTCAAAAAAAGTTTTTTATTCAAAAGCGAGTCATAAAGATATAGGTTTAATCGTTTAGTTTCAAAACCGCCATAAAAGCTTCTTGAGGAATTTCGACACTACCTACTTGTCTCATTTTCTTTTTCCCTTTCTTTTGTTTTTCAAGAAGTTTTCTTTTTCGACTTATATCTCCACCATAACATTTAGCTGTTACATCTTTTCTTACAGCTTTTATTGTTTCTCTTGAAATAATTTTAGCACCAATAGCCGCTTGTATAGGAATATCAAACTGTTGTCTAGGGATAAGTTGTCGTAGTTTTTCACACATTTTTTTCCCAATAGAATACGCGTTGTCAGCATGAATTAAAGAAGAAAGCGCATCAACAGAGCTGCCGTTTAACAATAAATCAACTTTAACAAGTTTAGATTTTCTCATCCCAATTGGCGAATAGTCAAACGAAGCATAACCTTTAGAAACCGTCTTAAGCCGATCGTAAAAATCGAAAACAATTTCAGCCAACGGCATGTCGAAAATAAGCTCAACCCTTTGAGTGGTTAAATATGTTTGATTCTTTATCTCACCTCTTTTTTCTATACATAAACCCATGACGTTACCCACATAATCAGATTTTGTAATTATAGTGGCCTTAATAAAAGGCTCTTCCACCCTGTCTAAACTTGAAGGGTCTGGCAAATCGGTTGGATTGTTTACAAGTATTGAAGCTTCAGGATCTTTTCTTGTATACGCACTGTAAGACACGTTAGGAACAGTTGTGATAACAGACATATCAAACTCTCTTTCAAGCCTTTCTTGAATTATTTCTAAATGAAGCATTCCTAAAAAACCACACCTAAAACCAAAACCAAGAGCAGAAGAACTTTCAGGCAAATAAACCAGTGAAGCGTCGTTTAATTGCAGTTTGTCCATTGAGGATCGCAATTCTTCATAATCTTCAGTGTCCACAGGGTAAATGCCAGCGAAAACCATAGGCTTTACATCTTCAAAGCCAGAAACACCTATAGTGTCTGTTGAATCCACATCAATAATAGTATCACCAACTTTAACTTCTTTTGCATTTTTAATACCTGTAATTAAGTAACCTACGTCCCCGGCGCCAATGTATTTTTTAGGAGTTTGTGTAAGATTTAAGGTGCCAACTTCATCGGCAGAGTATTTTTTTTGAGTAGCAAGAAACTTAACGCCTTGCCCTTTAGAAATTTTCCCAGAAAAAACTCGAAAATAAGTTTCAACTCCTCTAAAAGGATTATAAACAGAATCAAAAATAAGCGCCTTTAAAGGCGCATTATCGTCTGTTTGTGGAGCAGGAACAACACTAATTATAGCGTCTATAATATCTTCGATACCAACTCCTGTTTTGGCCGAAGCATGAATAATTTCTTCTTTTTTACAACCTAGCAAATCAATAATATCATCACTAACCTCTTCTGGATTAGCAGAGGGAAGGTCAATTTTGTTAAGCACAGGAATAATTTCAAGATCATTTTCTAAAGCCAGATAAAGGTTTGAAATTGTTTGGGCTTGAATGCTTTGTGCAGCATCCACTATAAGAAGCGCACCTTCGCAAGCCGCAATAGACCTCGATACTTCGTATGAAAAATCAACATGACCCGGCGTATCAATTAAGTTCAAAACATAATCAACTCCATTTTTTTCATAATTCATTTGAATAGCATGAGACTTTATTGTGATGCCTCTTTCTCTTTCTATATCCATATTATCTAAAAGCTGATCTTGTTTTTCTCTGGAAGTTACAGCGCCAGTAAAATCAAGAAGCCTATCGGCAAGCGTACTTTTACCATGGTCAATATGTGCGATAATACAGAAATTTCTAATCTCAGCCATTTATAAATAATAAGGAACAAATATAATGCAATAAACTCTTTAAGTCTATTAAGATTAATATTTTACTTTTGCATAAAATTATTAGCTTTTGATTAAGATAGGTGAAATAGAAATTCCAGACTTTCCTCTTTTGTTGGCTCCGATGGAAGACGTAAGCGACCCTCCGTTTAGAGCGCTATGCAAAGAACAAGGTGCAGATGTTGTTTACACTGAGTTTATTTCAAGTGAAGGCCTTATAAGAAACGCCCATAAGAGCATGATCAAGCTGGATATCTTTGAAAAAGAAAGACCGGTAGGGATTCAAATTTTTGGAGCAAACCTTGACTCAATGCTCCAGTCTATAGATATTGTAGAGTCTGTAAGCCCAGATATTATTGACATAAACTTTGGGTGTCCTGTAAAAAAAGTTGTTTCAAAAGGAGCGGGAGCAGGAATTTTAAAAGACATTGATCTTATGGTAAAGCTAACAAGTGAAATGTGTAAAAGAACCAAGCTTCCTGTTACTATTAAAACAAGACTTGGTTGGGATGAAAATTCTATAAAAATTGTAGAGGTTGCCGAAAGACTTCAAGACGTTGGGGCAAAAGCAATATCAATTCATGGAAGAACTAGAGCTCAAATGTATAAAGGAGAAGCAAACTGGAAGCCAATAGCCGAAGTTAAAAACAATCCAAGAATGTTTATTCCTGTTTTTGGAAACGGAGACGTAAATACTCCAGAAAAAGCCAAACTCATGAGGGATGAGTACGGTTTAGACGGGGCGATGATAGGCAGAGCGAGTATTGGAAACCCTTGGTTTTTTAATCAAGTAAAATCGTTTTTACAAACAGGTGAAAAAACAGATCCTCCCTCAGTTTTAGAAAGAATTAACGTTGCAAAACGACATCTTGAAATGTCTATTAAATGGAAAGGTGATAGGCTTGGAATACTAGAAACAAGAAGACACTATTCTAACTACTTTAAAGGGATAAAAGATTTTAAGCCATACAGAACAAAGCTAGTCACCCTTGAAACTAAAGAAGAATTAATGAGCTTGTTTTCAGAGTTAGAACAAATAAAAGAATCTTTGCTTGTTACAACTTAACCTGTAGACTTGTCCTGGAGGCTAAATAAGAGCCTAGACAACATACAACTAAAAGAATCGCAATTACAGAAAAAGTGTTTGACAACCCTAAGCTTACAGGGTAAGGAATTTCCGTTCCAGCAAGCTTAACAAAAGAAAAAGTTTTTTGTAAATAAACAAAACAAAACCCAGAAAATAGTCCTAACGCCCCGCCTGTTAACGAAATCATTAAACCGTGTTTAAAAAACACATTTTGAATATTTTTTTTAGTAGCACCTAGTTTTAAAAGGGTTTGGATACTTTTTCTTTTTTCTACTATTAAAATAATTATTGCACCAATTGAGTTAAACATTGCCACGGTTAAAATGAGAGCCATAAGAATATTTAAAATCAAACTTTCCGTTTTCAACATTTTATAATATGTTTGATTAAGCTCTTCCCTTGATTTAACAACAAAACCTTGATTAAAAACTTTTTTTAATTTGTTTATTAATGATTTAGGGTCGCCAAAAGGTTTAATTAATATCGAAGAAATTTCTTGATCGTTTTTTTTCAATAGAGATCGAGCAGAATTTATTGAAGAGAAGATGGTTCTTTGGTCTTTTTCACTTGACGACATGTACACCCCAGAGGGAGTGAACCCTAAAGAGCGAAAAGGGTTTTTGAATAAAGGAGAATCATTTTCTTTATAAGGAATACTAATATTTAGTTCACCACCATAATTAAAAAGCCCCAGGTTTAGTTTATCTGCAAAGAAATAACTTACAACAACCTCGTTAGAATCCATTTTAATCCACCTGCCAACAGACATCACACTGTCAATTTCGATAACATCTCTAAAATTTTGATCAACCCCCACTAGTCTACCGTATGAATTTTTGCCATCACTACTAAGAAGAACTTTCTCTTCAATTGTTTTGGAATAAACAAAAGAATCAGAGTTTATAGAAAGCCAATCTATCTGATCTTTAGTGGGTTCAAAAGTTCTTAACGATTCGGAAGTTATTTTAATATCAGGATCAAACGCCTGATTATAATTCAAGCCAAAATTTTTAAGTCCTGAAAAAACAGAGAGTACAATGAAAAAAGAGCATGAAGCAACCACTAAAAA
>Ga0209710_1003193_pt1 | contig 11122 bp, 10 predicted proteins | sample ArcticOcean_MG_C_5_FD_187436 | JGI IMG/M metagenome (GOLD analysis project Ga0209710, IMG submission 187436) | Marine microbial communities from western Arctic Ocean - ArcticOcean_MG_CB4_138 (SPAdes) (version 2) | ecosystem: Environmental > Aquatic > Marine > Oceanic | place: Arctic Ocean...
CGACCATAGTTTCAATTAATGTAAAAGCCTTGTTCTTATTTTTACTCATTTTACAATGACCCCTATAAATTTATTTTTTTCTCCCTTACCTGTTTTAAAGTTAAATATAGCTTGGGTTCCTGAGTTTTTTGAATTTCCAATTGATGCTTTTTTTTCATCTCCTGAAACACAATTCATTTCTCTTTTTTTGTTATCTAAACTAATTTGATTTTCTGCTCTGAAAATTTTTGTCCATTTAGCTTTCTTTTTTCCTGCTAAATCAGAGGAGGCGTAAGAGCCTTTGTTGCACTGTTCTGTAAAATTATAACTAGATGCATTATTAGGGTCACCCATTATATCTTCTACTGCAGACTCAGATAAAAAATTTACTTTGGTTCTTTCCATAGATCTATCCATAGAAGAAATCGAAAAAGCAATCATTTGATTGATAGCGATAAAACCAATGCCTACGATAACTAGACAGACTAAAGACTCAATTATTGAGATGCCTTTTGAATTTTTAGTATTATTTTTGAATAATCCATTTATCATTTTTTTTATTATATCTAAAAACTTTTAAATCTAAATTTCTTGAGACCTGAACAGCATAACGATAATCATTTTTATTATTATAGTTGCATCGATTATTTCCTCCGCTATTAGTAGTACTAATTCTTGAACACACTACAAAGCTAGCTTTCTCTGAAGAGGTTACATTAAATTCTAACTCACCTGGAAACATGATGGCTTCTTTGGAAACACAATATTTTTTATTTGGCCAAGTATAAACTTTATTGGACCATTGATAGGCTCCGTTACTATCTTTCACCCATATAGCATCTGGACTACCTTCTGGTGAGCCTGGACACATCTTATAATAATTTAACATGCTTTTATTTCCATATTGTGATGGATTATTTCTATTTGTTCTTCCTGGTGCTGGAACTTTCATTTGAATTGCATATTCTTCTTTAGTTAAATACCAATTGCTGCTTCTAGCTTGTTCAGGAGAATTTTGCCCTATTACTAGCAATCCATACTTTCCATTTTGAACTTCTGATTTTTTTTCCTCAAAATATTCTACAAAACTATAAACTTCTTTCTTAACTTCTCTATCTGTCATGTAATTAGATACTCGCGGATAAGCTATAACCACAAAAACAATTATGATAATGATGACAATCAATATTTCTATTAATGTAAATGCTCTATTCTTTAGTATCTGCACTGTTTATAGTCCCTCCTGAAACTAGCTGTTCTATTGATTTTTCCATGGTAATCATACCGTCTCTTTGGCCTGTTTGCATCACGCTTGCGATTTGATGAATTTTTTTCTCTCTTATAAGGTTTTTAACTGGAGAATTACAAACCATAACTTCAAATGCTCCTGCTCTCCCTTTACCGTCTTTCGTTTTAAAAAGTTTTTGTGTAACAACCATTTTTAAAGACTCGGCCAACTGTGCTTGGACCTGTGCTTGTTGTGCTGCGGGAAATACATCTATAATTCTTGTAATTGTATTAGGTGCACCACTAGTGTGTAGTGTTCCAAAAACTAAATGCCCAGTTTCTGCTGCGGTTAAAGCCATACCAATAGTTTCGATGTCTCTAAGCTCACCGACTAAAATTACATCTGGATCTTCTCTTAAAGCTCCTTTTAAAGCTGATGAAAAACTCGCGGTTTGTTTTCCAACTTCTCTTTGAGATACAATACTTTTTTTATCTTCATGGATAAATTCTACCGGATCTTCAATTGTAATTATATTTGCTTGTCTGGTTTCGTTAATCTGATTAATTATTGCTGCTAATGTCGTGGACTTACCTGATCCTGTAGGACCAGTTACTAAAACTAAACCTTTGTGAGCGTCAACTAAATCATAAAGAATGGGAGGTAAGTTTAATTGCTCCATCGATAAAATTTTAGTCTCTACTTTTCTTAGAACGGCTGAAATGCCTTTTAAAGACCTATAAAAATTTGCTCTAAATCTAATATCTTCAAGTTTAAATGCACAGTCTAACTCATTATTTTTTTTAAATGTTTCAACATCTTTAGAAGTGCAGTATTTGGCAAGAAGTTCTTCTAGATTTTTTTCAGTAATCTTAATTGATTTATCGACAATAATTTCACCAATTTCTCTATATGAAAAATCGCACCCAGATCTCAGGTGAAAATCTGATATTTTTTTGTTTTTAGTAGCGTATTCTATGATTTTTTCTATCATCACTCATGTATTCACAATTTAGGCTTTAAAACAACAAAACCCTAATTTTTTGAAACTCGAGGGTTTATTACGTGGTTTTTAATAAAATTTCTAAATTTATCTATTAATACACTTTTTAATTGAAATTATGACGTATCACTAGAAGGGGTGTAAGATTTGAAATATGATAATTTCATTTTTTTGGGGAATAAATAGATAAAAAAATTTCACATTTAGCCAGATATTCCAAATTCTAACACAATAAATTCTTCTCTAACACAATAAATTCTTCTCTAACACAAACATTTTTTATCTCTAACACAAGGATTCTATCTATTAAAAAATATTTTAATCGATATTCCAATATTTAAATTTTGTGACACAATTACTGATCTACTCTTAAATTGCTCTTATATGGCAGTATTAACTTACAGGTATTTTTTGTGGTATACTTTAAACTGTAAAGTACTTACACATGTTATAACACAAGATTATGTTTAGATAATTTTTTATAACACAAGATAATTATTTATAACACAAGATATTTATTGTATGACATTAATACAAAAGTTTAAAAATGGAAGACTTCATATTTATGTTAGACAAGATATGTATAAAGGTAAGCTTAAATCAGAAAATTGGGTAGGCAGGACATTTTTAGATAAAAAACAGCGTGTTTTCTCGTCAGGAACGAAAAACTTCGAAGAAGCTAAGATAATACTTGAAAAATGGTATGATGACTTAGAAAGTGGTGTTCTGGATCAAAAAAATGAAGAAAATACTCCATTATCTGAAATTCCATCAGATTCAACGCCTGCTCAAGTTGCCCCGCTAGAACCAGATAATAAAGTAGCTGAAAATACAGTCATAGAAAAAATTATAAAACCTGAAGAAGACGGAGCTAAAAGCAGTAGTGTCTTAGATAAGATAAAAAATGCAAAATTTGGTCTTTCGTTTTTTAAAAAAACAAATTCTGAAGTTGGTCAAAATAAATCTACTAACAAATTAAGAAATAAATTTAAAGAAATTTTTAGTGAAAAAATTAGTAGAGCGAGTGTATCTGGCGAAGAGATAGCGGGAATAGATATATCTCCCGACTCTATTAGAGTGGCTCAGATTACTAAGCAAGGTGAGAGTTGGATTTTAGATAAAGTTTCAACACGTCTTTTACAAAAAGACCAGGTTAATAATAATATTTTAGAGGCTAAAGATTATGTATCTGAGGAAATAAAATTAGCTTTAGCTAATGCAAAAATTACAACTTCTAATGTTGCTATATCAGTGCCTGTAACTAGTGCGATCATTCGTGTGGTTTCTAGTCCTTTAATGTCAGAAGAAGAATTACAAAGGGCAATTGAAACGGATTCTTTGTGGGAAAATTTGGTTCAACTTACAGATAATCTAAATGACTATTCTGTTTTTCATCAAGTAATAAGCCGAAATTCAAAAAATAATACTATGGAGATTTTATTTGTTGCCTCGAAGTTGAGCGATGTTAATGCCTATTCTTCAATAGTAAAGAAAGCTGGTCTAAATCCAGTCATAATGGATGTAAAATGTTTTACCCTTAAAAATGCTTTCGATAATAGCCAATCATCTGAAAACAAATCTCAGACCGCTTTATTAGAGGTTGGTATTGAAGATAACTACTTATTAATCGTTCATAACAACATGCCAATTATAACTGACATTTTTTTAAGGCCCCATGAGAAAGAAGCTTTGTTAAATATAAAAAATAGTATCAGCAATGATGAAGCAGATACTATTATTAGAAGATTTGGGATGCAATTAAAGCAAGCTCTTAACGAATATGAGACTAAATATAATAATAAGATAAATAATCTTAAAGTAATTAGCTCCCTTCAAAATATAGAGGATATTATTATATCTCTTAAAAAAAACTTACCTAATACTGGTTTTAATTTATTTGATCCATTTAAAGAAATGCAAATACCAAAATATAACGAGGAAAAAACTAGTTTAGAGAACAGATCGATTTATACATCTGTGATCGGCTTGGCCTATAGAAAACTTGATGTGTTTGGCTATTATAAATTTGTAACTGCTGTAAAAAATATTAACCTTTTGCCTAATCGAGAGGCATTAAAAAGACAAAATAAACTTAAATTTTTATCTGGTTTCGCCTTTAAAGGTTTTGCAGCAGGTATAGCTGCTATTTACTTTTTATTAATTGGGTATTCTTTTTTTGAAATTAGTTCTAATAAAAATAAATTAGAGGCATATGAGCAAATACAAACGGAGTTTAATGAAATTAATATTCAACACTCTAAATTACGTAAACAATCTAGTGAAATGAGAGGTGCTCTTAGACTTGGAAAACTTGTTAACTCCAATCAATCATTTTCATACAGAGCTTTAAATCAAATTACGCGAAGTGTGCCTCAAAGAGTTACTTTTAGTACGCTTGACTTTAATGGTAGCGACCAAATAATTATCACAGGCTTAGCATTTTCAGACCAGGACATAATAAATTTTATCTCAAACTTAAATAATAAAAGTTTAATTGCACTTGCATCACTACAAGCTATGAATGTTCCACAAAAAGATGGGGACATGCAGGCCGCTAATAATAAAAAGGGGTTTACTATAATGTGTAAATTAAAAACTACATGAATTTAGATGCATTAAAAAATATGGATGTAAATGATCTTTTAGAAAAATTAAAAGGTCAAAGTCATCTTTTAAAAGATAAAAAATTATTAACTAAAGTAGGTCTTGGTCTTGGATCTATTTTAATTTTTTTAATTATATATTACGGTTTTGTTAATCCGCTGGTGCAGGAACAAAACATAAAGCTTGCTGAGATGAATGAAAACAAAAATAATATTACAACCTTTGGTGAAAATATTATTAAGCTAAATCAAGTTATTAAAAAAATTCAGCCAGAGTTTGAAAAAAATAGTAAACTTTTCCATAGCGCTGAAGAGGTTGAGGGTCTTTATCAAAATATAAGCAATTTTGCTATTAGCAATGGACTGAATATAATTAATCTTAAGGTTCAAGAAAAAAAACCTGTTATGAAAAAAATTCAACAATCACAAGACCAATCACAAGAACAATCACAAGAACAACAAAATAATCAGCAAGATCCAAATGCACCACAAGTTGAATATTTTAAAATACCTGTAGCTTTTGAAATACAGGGAAATTATTTAGGCTATTTGAAATTTAGAAGAGCTTTATCCAAATCAAATAAAGTCATAAATTTTGATAATGAAAAGATCACTGTAAACGATAAGGGAGGAATTTCTTCCAAAGGAACTCTTTCAATAGTAGGATTGCCGGGTCAATATGATAAATAAAATATTAATTTTCATTTTAATTTTGGGTTTTAATGCTCAACTATCAGCAGAAACAAAAGGTTTGAAAGATGATTTATCTGGTGATCTTTCTACGGTAGAAACAATAACTACTATTGAAAAAAAATTACTTGTTGAAAATAAAGACACAACAATTGATGAAGAGTTGCCAGCGGTTAATCCTTTTTTAGGAGGAGCTTCAACCTCTGCTGGGCAAAACAATACTAATGCTGAAAACTCACAAGATGGTTCGTTGTTAAACAATCTGAAACTAGTTGGAATTATTAAAGGTGAAGCCAAAAATATTGCAATCTTTTCTTCTCCTGATGGTCGTAGCATTAGGTACTCAGAGGGTACAATAGTAAATGCTAATTTAATGATTTTAGATATTTTTAATGATCATATTTACTTTAAAATTAATGAGCAAGAGTACACTATAGATTTAAACAACATTATAACTAAATCGGAAGGCTAAAATGAAACTATTTCTAAATATTATAAGTATTATTTTTTTAGCATTCTTTTTAACTAGTTGTACTACTACGCAAAATGCTAAACAAAAAAAATCTACCTCTGTTCATGGTGGTGACTCAATACTTAATCCCTCTGATGTTATCGTTAAAGGCAGAAAAGATATGGAGGAAAAAATAAAAATGGGACCTAAGCCTTATGATACTGAGTTTGATCCCACACTGAATAAAAGAAAAACAATTACTACAGAGCAGGTAAGAAATTATGTTACCGTTCCAAGTGAATACATTCAATTAAAACAAATAGTAAACTTAAACTTTAATGGAGTAGATTTTAGGGATGCAATGGGAGCATTAGCCGATATAGGTGATATTAATATAATCGTTGGTGAGGAAGTAAGTGGAACTGTTACTGCTAAACTAGAAAATGTTGCGTGGGATGTAGCCTTTCAAACGCTTTTAGATATGAAAACATTAGGTGCTGATGTTGATGTAGCAAAAAAAGTTATTAGAGTTCACACACCAGAAAAATTAACCGCACAAGAAACTCTTAAATCAACACGTGCTGAGGTATTAAAGAAAAAAATTCAACTAGAAGATACTGTTGAACCAATTTTAGCTGAGATTTTCAGACTTTATTATATAGATCCAGTTGATGCAAAAACTACACTAGAAAATTTATTTAAAGCGCAAAACTCAGCGGGTAATGAAATTACAAGCACAATAAGTAACGTAACTATTACTGCAGAAACCACAACTAGATCTTTAATTGTTCGTGGCAGAAAACCAGATCTCGATGTAATCGATGCAGTTTTAAAAGAAATAGATGTCAGAACTCAGCAAGTATTAATTGAGGCTTTTATTGTTGATGCAACATCAGATTTTGCAAAAGCACTTGGAGCAAGAGTTGGGGCGATGTCTGTAAGTGAACGAGGAGCTAAAGGTACCACAACCATCTCAGGAATTACTGGCGGAGGTAATGCAGCATCTACAGCTGCTGATATTGCTTTGGGTAGTGTTGCAGGTACTGTTTCAAATCAAGGAATAACTGGAACGAGTGGAATTGGGATATTAAAACAAGTTGGCGCAAGAGCATTAAAGCTTGAACTGGAAGCGCTGGAGTCATTAGCTTTAAGCAGAACTCTTTCTCAACCAAGTGTCTTCACTTTAAATAACCAGCAAGCAACTATCACTCAAGGAGAGCAGATCCCATATCAAACAACATCCGATGGTACAACAACAACAGAATTTAAAGAAGCTGCTCTCTCATTAACAGTAACGCCGAGTATCATTGGAGATGGAAATGTACTCTTAGATATTAAAGTTAATAATGACACTGCTGTAGCAGGACTTGCTGATGAACCTAGTATAAATACTAATGAGATAATTACTAAGCTTTTGGTTAGTGATGGAGACATCGTGGTAATAGGTGGAATAAAAAAAAATATTATTTCTGACACCAGAAGTGGAACACCAGGTGTAAGTAAGGTTCCAGTTTTTGGTAATTTATTCAAGAGCAAGAATAAACAAGATAAACTTACTGAGTTATTAATATTTATAGCCCCACGAGTGGTAAATTAAATGCTGAAATTAAATGAGACTAGCGAACAAAGTATTCTAAATATGCTTGTTGAACATAAGTCTATTACTTCTCAACAACTTCAACAGATTGAAACCTTAAGTCGTGAGGGAGGAAAGTCAAAATTAGAAACTTCCTTCGAACTTAATATTACTGATACAAGTAAAATTTTGAATATATTATCTGAAGCCTACTCACTTCCAAAAGTAGAACTAAAAAAAATTGTAATAACTGATAAAATAAAACAGTTAGCGGGTTTAAGATATTTAAGAGAAAATATTATTGTTCCGTTTGAATTTACAAGCGAAATTGTAAAAGTAGCAATACCAGATTCTTCTAAGCTAAGTTTAATAAAAAATATTAAAAATATAACTCAACTAGAACCAGAGTTGTACGCGTCTTCATTAACTGAAATTGATAATTTTTATAAAAGATTAGAAAATAGAAAAAATAGTGAAGAATTAAAAAGTAAAAAATTAGAGATTTCTAAAAAAGATGAAGAAAATGTTCCGATAGAAGTTGGGAGTGAAGTAATAGTATTTGGTGATAAATTAATTAAGGAAGCTATTACTTTAGGCGCTAGTGATATTCATATTGAACCATTTAAAAATACATCTCAAATAAGATTTAGAATTGACGGTGTGTTGGTTGTAATGGATCAATTTACAAAATTTTTAGAAAAAAACTACAACGCAATAGTAACGCGTATTAAAATTATAAGTAAGTTAGATATTGCAGAAAGAAGAATGCCTCAAGACGGAGGGTCAACCTTTAAACTTGATAAAAAAGAAATTGATTTAAGGATTTCAATCCTACCTACAAAAAATAATGAAAGAATTGTTATGAGAATTTTAAATAAAGATGAAGGCGCTAAATCGCTAGATGCTCTTGGATTTCAAGATCAAGATTTAACTAACCTTACTGAAGCTATAAATTCCCCTCAAGGAATGGTTCTTGTAACAGGGCCAACAGGAAGCGGGAAGACAACAACATTATATACAATTCTACAAACCATTAATAAACCTTCATTAAATATTTTAACAGCGGAAGACCCTGTTGAGTATGAATTAGAAGGTGTGGGTCAAGTGCAGATTCGTGAAGATATTGGTTATACATTTGAATCAGCATTAAGATCTTTTTTACGTCAAGATCCAGAAGTCATCTTGGTAGGTGAGATAAGAGATAAGGCAACAGTTGATATAGCTTTAAAGGCTGCACTAACAGGTCACTTAGTTTTTAGTACAATTCACACAAACGATGCGCCGAGTACCATTACCCGTTTACAAAATATGGGTACTCCAGATTATTTGATTTCAGCAGCATGCAGTTTAATTATAGCTCAAAGATTAGCCAGAAAAACTTGTACTGACTGCAGAGTACCAGATGAAAAAGTGAGCCCTAAGATTTTATCATCTATTGGTTTTACTCCTGAACAAGCATCAAGAATTAAGCCTGTTATGGGAGGTGGGTGTGAAAATTGTAATCCAGGAGGTAAAAAAACTAGAGCGGGTTACAAAGGTAGAATGGGTATTTATGAAATTCTTAAAATTACAAAAAATGTTAAATCAGCAATACTTAGAAAGGCAACAACACAGGAAATTAAAGAAGCTGCTTTAAAAGATAATTTTAGAACTATGCAAGATATGGGAAGAGAAATGCTTTTAACTGGTGACTTATCTTTTGAGGAATACCAAAGAGTATTGGCTACTGAATAATATGTTAAATTTTGAATACAAAGGTATTTCTCAAGGAAAATATGTAGAAGGTGAAGTAGAAGCTATAAATAATTCAGAAGCAGCATATAAATTAAAAGAACAAAAAATTATAATAACTAAATTAGCTCAAGCTAAAAAAAAAGTAGTTGCTAAAAAAAAAGAACCTCTAAATTTTAGTTTTGGAACTGGTGTAAAAACTAAAGAAATTTTAATCTTCGCTAAGCAATTTTCAACAATGCAAAGAGCCGGTTTACCAATTCTTACCTCTCTAGATTTATTAATTAGTCAAACATCAGGCCCCGCTCTTAAAAAAATAATAATTCAAATAAAAAAAGATCTAGAATCTGGTAATGCTCTTTCTGCTTGCTTTGAAAAGCATCCTAAAGTTTTTGATATTGTAACTGTTAATCTGATTAAAGCTGGTGAGGCTAGCGGTAAATTGGATATGTTTTTAGAAAGAATTGTAGAGTCTTTAGAGAAAAGGGAGAAAATAAAAGCTCAAATTAAAAGTGCTTTGTTTTATCCTGCAGTACTATTAAGTGTTGCCGTTCTAGTAACCACTTTTATGTTAATCAAAGTAGTTCCAACATTTGTAGACATGTACACTAATATGGGATTGGCCGATAAGTTGCCTTCAGCAACAAAAGTAATATTATCAGCTAGTAATTTCTTGAGAGAAAAAGGGCTCATTCTCTTATTCTCTATAATCGCATTCGTCGTAGGTTTTAAGTATGCTTTAAGTAAAAATTATAATTTAAGAAAAATATTTGATAAAGCTATCTTAGGTTTACCCATTTTTGGTAACTTAATTCAAAAATCTATTTTAGCTAGAGTTTCTTTAGTTTTAGGAAACTTAAATCAGGCTGGAGTTGATATATTAGAAAGTTTGGATATAGCAAAATCTGTAACCACAAATATTATAGTTGTTGAAGCAATTGAAAATATTAAAAAAGGTGTGTTCTCTGGAGAAACTTTAACTGATTTATTTTCTAAAGAAAAAATTTTTCCACCAACATTTAGCCAATTAATATCAGTTGGAGAACAAACTGGAAGCTTGGATACTATGTTTGCTTCTGTTGCAAAATACTATGAGGAAGAATTTGATACTGCAGTTAGTAATTTAGCTGCTCTTATTGAGCCCATTATGATCGTATTTATGGGGGCTACTATTGGAGGACTAATGGTTGCTATGTACGCTCCAATTATGAGTGTTGGTGAGTTAATTCAATAAAATGGCTATCTTTATCTCTTGAATAAGGCCTAAAATTTACATAACTTTCAACTATATTTATAAAGGAGAAAAATGAAAAAATTAAAAAATAAAGCTTTTACATTAATAGAATTATTAGTTGTAGTTGCAATTATAGGAATTTTAGCTGCTGTAGGAGTAACTACCTTTGGTGGTTTCCAAGATAAAGCTAAAGTAGCTGCATCAAAAGCTATTCACAAAGGTGTTCAAAAAAAATTAGCCGCTGAACTAGTTAAGTGTAGCTTAGGTGATACAACGATATTTAATAGTCTTTCTTGTACTAGTGTGACTGGATCAGGAGTTGTGAGTAATATAGGAAGTGCTGGAGCAGTATTTTCAGACAAAAATCCTTACGTTGGTGCTAACTGGGGTGTTCAAGCAAGTGGTAGCTTTGTAGCTGGCCAAACTGGCTTAAGTGCATCTGGGCAGACTATAACAATAAAAACTTGTACAAAAACTGGTTGTGCTTCTGCAGATCAAATAACTGATACTGTTACGGTAGAATAATTTTAAGTGAATAAAAAAGCTTTCACTTTAATTGAGCTTTTAATAGTTGTGGCCTTGCTAGGAATACTTTCTTCAATAGGAGTATTAACCTTTCAAGGCCAAATT
>Ga0209710_1003197_pt1 | contig 11112 bp, 18 predicted proteins | sample ArcticOcean_MG_C_5_FD_187436 | JGI IMG/M metagenome (GOLD analysis project Ga0209710, IMG submission 187436) | Marine microbial communities from western Arctic Ocean - ArcticOcean_MG_CB4_138 (SPAdes) (version 2) | ecosystem: Environmental > Aquatic > Marine > Oceanic | place: Arctic Ocean...
ACACTCTAGATAGAGTTGAACGTGCTATGTACCTTGAGGGTATGTTAAAACGTAGAGAAGTATTAGACCCTGACCGTAAGAGGGAATGGGAATAGTTTAAACAATAACATTAAGGACTATATACATGACCACTAGTAGAATAGCAACAGAAGCAACCCTCAAGAAAAATGAAGACACCAAAATAGCAGCCGCCAAAAAGTATGCGGATCGTGGTACACATGGCGCAAAAGAATTTGGCAAGAAATACGATGCTGCCCTTAAAAAGTTTGGCGAAGACTACGATAATATAAAACTGTATGGTAAAGACGCTATGAAGGGCAAGGGCTTCGCTACTACGGGGCGTCCTAAGGCAATCAACGCTGGTGCTTCTAGACCTGCCACTCAAAGTGGTACACCTAAAGGTAAGTAATTATGTTTCTTTCTATAGTCCTAGCTTGTAGCAGCCCTAATGCACTTTCTTGTACTGTATTTGCTAATGTAAATGATATCTTTCCTACTAAAGAAGAATGTCTAGTTGATGCATATAAAGTTAGGGATGACTTCTTAGAGACAGGCGTGTATGCTAAGGCAGGTTGTTTTAAGCTAGAAGATATAGGAACTAATGCCTAAGCTAAGCGACACATCAGAGTTTACTATACCACTAAAGAACCTCTTAGGTTTGATAGCTGGTACTGCTGTATCTGTGTGGGCTTACTTTGGTATCATGGAACGCCTAGCATTTGTAGAGAATGACATTGCTGCTATGTTTGTAGAGGTTGAAGAGAATGACAATTGGATTGATAACTGGAAACCTCCATCTTCTGTACAAGAAAACATTAAACGAGTTAGAGACATAGAGTTACAGCTAGTAGAGATGCAGCTTAAGATAGAATTTTTATTAGCTAGAAAGTAGTCCTATGAGTAAAAAAACACCTGAAGAAGAACTTAAAATAATATCCGCTAGTGATATGAAAAGAGTCAATGATATACGTAGGAAAAACCCTTTTTACTTTGATAAGATAATTAGAGATAAGTATGGACCTCCTCCTAGTAATAAGAATAAGAAAAAACCACCTAGATCTATGAGATCTCCTCCTGAGGGAGGTACTCCCGCATTGCCATCAGGCAGAGATAAAAAAGGTAAGGTCACTAAATACATTCTTAATAAAGGTGGCGTTGTAAAGAAAAAGAAAACTTAATGGCTGTAGAGTATAGAGGTGAAAAGTTTGAAGGTTACAACAAACCTAAGAAGACACCCAAGCATCCAACCAAATCCCACGCCGTGCTTGCCAAAGAAGGTGACACCATTAAGCTCATCAGGTTCGGTGAGCAGGGAGCCGAAACGGCTGGTAAACCAAAAGCGGGTGAATCGGACCGCATGAAGAAAAAACGTGCATCCTTTAAAGCAAGACACGGTAAGAATATTAAAAAAGGTAAACTTAGCGCAGCCTACTGGGCTGATAAAGTCAAATGGTAAACATATAGGAATATAATAACATGGCAACTACTACACTAACAGAAGGCATTGAAGCCTATCAAACTGACATTACTTTTGGTGATGGCATTGACGTAACTGGTACAGGTACTTTCTCAGATAGTATCACAGGTACAGGACTACTACATTCATTTGGTACACGTAAGATCCAAACATTTGTAGGTTCACTGGCAGCTACAGATGCTGCCTCTGCTTATGCAGATGGAGACTGCTTGGTAGAGTTAGGTACATTAGATACATCTACTCCGTCAGGTATTGTAACCCCGACTAAGTTCTTTATCCATCGTGCTGTAGTATTTATTACTACTGTTGCAGGACCAACACTTGTAGGTGGACTAGCACTTAATCCTACATCAGGCATTGCTACTAATGCTGCTGTTGTATCTTCAGGTACAGAAATTGTAGGTGCAGGTGTTGCATCATTCAATCCACGTATCTCTGCTACTGACTCAGTAACTGAAATTGATATTGATTTGGATGCAGCAGGGTATCACGTTTTTGATCCTCTAGTACAGGCAGCTATTGCACACAATAATCTGTATGTATTTGCTACTACCACTATGAACGCAGATGGTACTGCAGGTCGGTTTACTGTTGAGTTAGAATACTCAGTACATTAAGGGAAAATAACCAATGGTTGATCAAGCAGCATTAGTAGGAGAACACTTAGGGTGGGCTGTAGAAGACGCAGTTACTCTAGGTGATACTGCTACTACACACGTAGTTTGCACTGACGCTAAGATGGTGCTTATTGAAACAAGTCACGCTTTAGACATTGGGTTTGGAGTAGCAGAGGCTGATATTACTGATAGTGATATTATGCTTCCTGCTGGTGTACACTCTCTTGTAGTACCTAAAGCTATAGGCAATGCTACTATTTTAAACTATAGGCGTGGTAGCAGTACAAGTACATTAGTACGTGTAGTTTTATCATAAATTATAAAAAAGGAAGATATAATGGCTAAGATGCCTATGACTATGAAGAACGGCAAGAAAGTTCCAGCCTACGCTGCTGACGGTGTTGGCAAAATGAATAAGGGTGGAGTTGCCAAGAAGAAGCCTGCTGCTAAGATGATGGCTGGCGGTATGGCTAAGAAGAAACCAGCAGCTAAGATGATGGCTGGTGGTATGTCTAAGAAGAGTGGCTACATGTATGGCGGTATGGCTAAGAAGCCTGCAGCTAAGAAGAAGTAACTACTACGCATAGCGGGATTGCATTCTTGTATGTAGTCCCGCAACGCTAGACATGGTATAACTATCCTTGGTAATAGAGGAGTTATACCATGTTTAAACGTTTGTTCAAGAAGATACAACGTAACCAAATGCGAAGAGCAGAGTACTGGCAGCTACACAATATGTCAGACAAGATGCTTAAAGATATAGGAATTACCCGTGGTGAAATCCAAGACAAGTTCTACGAGCAAGAAAAAGTCTGGCGTTAATGCGGCTGGGAATTATACTAAGCCTACTATGCGTAAGTCTCTTGTATCATCCGTTAAGGCTGGCGGTAAAGGCGGAAGCCCCGGACAGTGGAGTGCAAGGAAAGCACAGATGGTCGCTAAACAATATAAAGCTAAAGGCGGGGGATACACATCATGAAGGTAGACGCACCTAAAGGTTATCATTGGATGAAACAAACTGATGGTAGTATGAAGCTAATGAAACATGTAGCTAAGTTTGTACCTCACAAGGGGGCATCACTTACTGCAAACTTTGCTGTACAGAAAAAGCATGATGGCAAAAAGTAAAAGTCAAAAAAGTCTTTCTGATTGGACTAAACAAAAGTGGACTACTAAGAGTGGTAAACCTTCTACCCAAGGGCCAAAAGCTACGGGAGAACGCTACCTCCCTAAGAAAGCTATTAAGTCTCTTAGTTCTGCTGAGTATGCCGCTACAACACGATCTAAGCGACAGGGAAATGCTGCGGGTAAACAGTATGTGGCTCAACCGAAAAAAATTGCAGCAAAAGTAAAACCGTATAGGAAAAAATCATGAAGCGATATTTTAAACGTATACTACTTGCAGTGTTAAATAAAGAGTGTTCCTGTAATAAATGTGTTTGTTAGAAGGTAGTTGCATTTTTATTACTAGTATGTTATAACTACCTATACCACAACATTAGTTAAAGGTAATGATACTATGGCTAAGAAGCTAACAGATAACCAGCAGAAGTTTCTAGAAGTACTCTTTGATGAGGCGGCTGGGGATGTTCTTATGGCTAAACGTATGTCTGGCTATAGTGATGGTACACCTACACGTTCAATTACAGAGGCTCTTAAAGATGAAATATTTGAAGCTACTAAAAGCTACATGTCAAGACTTGGCCCAAAAGCTGCTATTGCTTATGGGTCGGCTTTGGATGACCCTACGCAGTTAGGCGTTAAGGAACGTATGATTGCAGCAGGTCAGGTACTAGACCGTTCTGGCCTTGTTAAAACTGAAAAGGTTGCAGTAGAGTCTAGTGGTGGCCTGTTCATCCTACCCCCTAAGGATGCTAATTAAAGCAATGAAACGTAAGACTAACTTTGAGAAAGCAGAGTTAGGTTATTGGATGTTGCCAAAGCCTAACAATATAAAGAGTTGGGAAAGAGTACCACGATTAACTAAGAGGTCCGTACCTTTTGGTTATAAAATAGATACTGAAGATGATTCTTGGTTAATGCCTATATCAAGAGAATTAGAATTATTAGAGCTTGCAAAGAAGCATTTAAAGCAGTATAGTTATCGGGAAGTATCTGCTTGGTTAACTACTCAATCAGGCAGAAGCATAACTCATGATGGGCTTAAGAAACGTATAGATGTCGAGCGAAGACGTAAATCACTTGCTGCAATTAAGCGTAAACTCGCCAGCTGGCTCGAAGAAACGATTGCGCAATACGAAACGCTCGAAAAAGAAAGAATCGGTACCTACACCTATAAAGACTGAGGAAGTTAAACCAGAGTATAAAGTATACGCTACTGCAATACCTGATACATATGATGTAGAACGTGCACAAGAGATAGTCTTCCAACCAAATCCCGGTCCACAGACTAACTACTTGGCTGCTAATGAACGGGAAGTATTGTATGGTGGAGCAGCTGGTGGTGGTAAGTCGTATGCCACGTTAGCTGACCCTTTACGTAACTTAGGTAACAAAGACTTTAGTGGCTTACTTGTACGTCACACTACTGAAGAACTGAGGGAGCTTATACAGAAGAGCCAAGAGTTATACCCTAAAGCTATTCCGGGTATTAAGTGGTCAGAGAGAAAGCAGCAGTGGACTACACCAAGGGGTGGCAGGCTCTGGATGTCTTACTTGGATAAAGAGACTGACGTTATGCGCTACCAAGGACAGGCGTTTAACTATGTAGCCTTCGATGAGTTGACCCAATGGAAGAGTCCCTTTTCGTGGAATTATATGAGGAGTCGCTTGAGATCCGCTAACGCTGAGTTGGGCTTGTACATGAGAGCTACAACAAATCCCGGTGGCCCCGGTCATGCTTGGGTTAAGAAAATGTTTATTGATCCAGCAACACCTAACACATCGTTCTGGGCTACTGATATTGAAACTGGAGATACACTAAGTTACCCTAAGGGACACAGTAAAGAAGGTGTACCTTTATTCCAACGTAAGTTTATACCTGCTAGTTTGTTTGATAACCCTTACCTAGCTGAGAGTGGTGACTACGAAGCAATGCTCTTGTCTATGCCTGAGCATCAACGTAAGCAACTACTTGATGGTGATTGGGATATTAACGAAGGAGCAGCATTTCCTGAGTTTAACCGTAAGATACACTCTGTAGAACCTTACAATATACCCAGAAGTTGGGCAAGATTTAGAGCATGTGACTATGGTTATGGTAGTTACACAGGAGTTGTCTGGTTTGCAGTCAGTCCTTCTGAGCAGTTGGTAGTATATAGGGAGTTATACTGCTCTAAGGTTACAGCTATAGACTTAGCTGACATGATCTTAAGGGCAGAAGCTGAAGATGGAAGCATACGTTATGGCGTACTTGATAGCTCTTTATGGCATAAAAGAGGCGATACAGGGCCTTCACTGGCAGAACAAATGAATATGAGGGGTTGTCGCTGGCGTCCTTCTGATCGTTCTAAAGGTTCCCGTGTAGCTGGTAAGAATGAATTACATCGTAGACTTCAGGTAGATGAGTTTACAGAGGAGCCTCGTTTAGTTATGTTTAATACTTGTACTAACCTTGTAGCACAATTACCAAGCATACCTCTAGATAAACGTAATCCCGAAGACGTTGATACAAATGCAGAAGACCACTTGTATGACGCTTTACGATATGGTATTATGACAAGACCCCGTAGCTCTTTATTTGACTACGATCCAGCAACATCAAGATCAGGCTTTCAAGCGTCTGATCCAACATTTGGATATTGAGTATGGACCCTAAAGACTTTGACGAAAGCTACGAAGAGAATATTGAATCTTCTGAATCCTCTTTTATTGAGGATGTAAAGAAAGACTCCTACGAGACTGATACTTCTGTAGGAAGCATTATTTCTTTTGTAGAGAATCGTTACAAGAAAGCAGAGGACGCCAGACTTCAAGATGAAGAACGCTGGTTAAAAGCTTATCGTAACTATCGTGGTCTATATAGTCCTAGTGTACAATTTACTGAGGCAGAACGGTCCCGTGTATTTGTAAAAGTAACTAAGACTAAAACGCTTGCAGCCTATGGGCAGATTGTTGACGTTCTTTTTGGTAACAAGAAGTTTCCTATTGTTGTAGATCCTACTAGTCTTCCAGAGGGTGTAGCTGATACTGTACACTTTGACTCTAACCCTGATCCAGCAGCAGAAGAGGCATTTGATACTGTCAAAGAAGCCTTTACTCCTTTCACTAGTGAAGAGGGGCGTCTTGCTCCCGGTGAAACAATGGATCAACTTAAGGAGCGTATGGGTGCCTTAGCTGGTAAGCTTGGCCCTGTAGAGGATAAGGTTGTTGAAGGTCCGGGCACAACTCCTACTGCTATTACTTTTAGCCCAGCTAAGGTTGCAGCTAAGAAGATGCAGAAGAAGATACATGACCAGCTAGAAGAGAGTGGCGCTAACAAGCAGCTACGTCTTGCTGCCTTTGAGTGTGCTTTGTTTGGTACAGGGATTATGAAAGGTCCGTTTGCTGTAAACAAAGAGTACCCAAACTGGGATGAAAAAGGCAACTACGATCCTACTATAAAGACTGTTCCTTCTACAAGCAATGTATCTATATGGAACTTCTACCCTGACCCTGATGCATCTAACATGGATGAGGCAGAGTACATTGTTGAGAGGCACAAGATGTCTCGCTCACAGCTACGTGCTCTCAAGGGTCGCCCTTTCTTTCGTGACAACGCTATCGACAACTCTCTCAAGATGGGTGAATCCTATGAGAAGAAGTGGTGGGAGCAAGTCATGGAGGATGATGAGCACGGTAGTAAAGCTGAACGCTATGACGTAAAAGAGTTCTGGGGTTTTGTTGATCGTGAAGTATTAGAAGACCACGACATTGATATTCCTCGTGCACTTAAAGATGCAGAGCAACTTAACGTAAACCTATGGGTATGTAACGGTCAAGTCTTACGTATGGTTATGAACCCGTTCAAACCTGCACTCATCCCTTACTACGCTGTACCTTACGAAGTTAATCCTTACAGCTTCTTTGGTGTAGGTATTGCTGAGAACATGGATGACACACAGACACTCATGAATGGCTTCATGCGTATGGCTGTAGACAATGCTGTACTGTCAGGTAACTTGTTGATTGAAGTTGATGAGACTAACTTAGTACCGGGCCAAGACTTGTCAGTATATCCCGGAAAAGTCTTTAGGCGTCAAGGGGGTGCCCCCGGACAAGCCATCTTTGGTACATCTTTTCCTAACGTGGCTGGTGAGAACATGCAACTCTTCGACAAGGCTCGTGTCCTTGCTGATGAGAGTACTGGCTTCCCTAGCTTTGCTCACGGTCAGACGGGTGTGTCAGGTGTAGGACGTACCGCTTCTGGTATCTCTATGCTTATGTCTGCAGCTAACGGTTCTATTCGTACAGTTATTAAGAACGTAGATGACTACTTGCTCAACCCACTAGGCAAAGCTTTCTTCAGCTTCAACATGCAGTTTGACTATGACCCTGAGATCAAGGGTGACTTAGAAGTTAAAGCCCAAGGTACTGAGTCTCTCATGGCTAACGAAGTACGTAGCCAACGCTTGATGCAGTTCTTGCAGGTTGCACAGAACCCAACACTGGCACCGTTTGCTAAGATGGATTACATCATACGTGAGATTGCAGTTAGCATGGATCTTGATCCTGACAAAGTAACTAACTCTATTCAAGACGCAGCAGTACAGGCAGAGATACTTAAGGGCTTCCAAGCTCCTCCTGTAGCAGTTGACCCTAATGCTCCACCAGCAGGACCAGAGGGTGCTCCACCAGCAGGTGCCCCTCCGCTTCAAGGAGCAGGCCCTACAGGCCCACAAGACATGACAGGTGGCGGTGGTGGTAACATAGGTATTGGGGCAGCTGCAGCGCCCGGAGAGCAAGGCTTTAGTGGGAACGTACAGTAATGGCTGGACTAAGTAGACTCATAGCTAAAGAGCTTAGCTCTGCGTTGGGTATCACAGATAACCCTAAGTTTAATCCTATGTTCAAGCAGACAAAGGACTTCCTACGAGGTGCACGAGAGAGCGATAACATTAACTATCAAGCTGATGGTGAGATATTTGATGTTGCTAATCCAGACAGCCCTATTATTGCAAGCTTCTATAGCCCTGTCGAGAGTGCTATTGAGAATGCTCCTATTAGTGAGACTAGAGGTACTAGAGGAGAGAACATTGAAGCCTTTGTGCGTAAGAGGGCACCTAAGGTATCTAAGAGTGAGATGGAGTTCCGTGAGTTTAAGTTAGATCCTGAGGAGCGTTACACTAAGGGTCAAGCACTTCAAGAATCTATGATGGAGCCTATGGAAATTAGTGCACTACGTAAGGGTACTAAGAATAAAGATATGCAAAGACAGAATGACCTATTAGATACAGAAGTAGGATATGAGGAAGTTGGTGTAGACGTTAAAGGTAAAGACTTAGGTCTTATGACTCACTACGGAACATCTAACCTTGCCCACACAAGGTATAGTGTAAGAAAAACTTCTCCTACTAGTAAACAAAAAAAGGAACTTTCTGAGTTTTTCTCTACTGAAAACTCTAATAGGATCACTTCTCTATCATCAAAATTTGATTCATCGTTAGGTAAAAAATATATCCTCATTGAAGAGCTTCAGTCTGATGCAATACAAAACATGTCAGACAATCCTAGCAAAGCTCTTGCTAAGGCTACAGAAGAGTTGAGGGTAGAGTTTAAATCTAATATGGATGATATAGCTTTTAAGCCTGAGTTTGATTTGCCGGGAACTCTATTTGAAGATTATGAAGACTTTGTATTTAATAAGTACTTACCAATAGCTACTGATAAAAAGCTTTCAGGAGATCAAACATCAAAAGCTATGCAAGAACTATTCAAAGATCAGGGTTTTGCTCACGAAGGTGTTAATATGTTCAATGCTCTAAAACTAATGTTTGAAGCAATGATGGATTACAAAACTAACGTATATAACTTCTCAGGCAAAGACAATATATTAGGACAAGTCACTGACGAAGTTTTAGATTTGGTAAAGGAGACTAAGCGTATTGTAAGTAAAAAAGATACACCCCTCACAAGTTTAACTGATTCAGTACGAGTACTACTACAGTCTATCATTGCTGATGCAAAAGCTAAAGGTGTTGATGAGATTGTATTACCTCCTATAGAGAAGTTAGCAGCTAGGCGTTTTAATGTAGATAGTGATGCATATAAAAAAGCTATTACTAAAGGCTCAGGATTTCACAATACCTATGTAGTAGCGTTTGATAAAGCTTTGAAGCAACTAAAAGCTGAGCTTGGTGATCAAGTTAAGGTAGGCACTAAAGATCTAAAGTATGAGCCTTACATTAGTCCTAAAGATCGACAGTTAGCAGAACGCTTTCCGAATGGTAGCTTAGCTAAAAGGGTAGCTAAAGCAGGAGTAGAAGATTTTGTAATACTAAAAGGTAAGTCTATTAACATTAAAGATTTAAAGTTAGACCCTACGAGAGCCAAACTACGATTAAACAAAGGTGGCTTAGTCCAGAGGCCTAACAGATGAAACTACAGAAGTTAGTAAACGATAAGCCTTTGTGGGATGAGTTCTGCGAAATGCTAGATAGTAAAATACTACAAGTACACAAGAAGATGGAACAAGTCACAAGTACAGATGATATGTTTCGATGTCAAGGCGAAGCAGCAATGTTACGTAAGCTTAAATATCTGAGGGATGAAGTTAATGGCTCTTAATTTAGTTGACATAGATGAAAGAGCTTCTGCAAAAAGTGAGCAAGAAAGAAAACGTATACAAAAAAAGTATAATTTAGGTAATGATTCTTTTTCCTTTCGGAATGTTTACAATAAAATTCCTACTAATGCTAGACTATTAGTTGAGAATATTCTTGGTCGTAAATCAGACATAACAGAAAAAGATTTTACTGAAGATGAATTAATAGAGATGATTTTATTATCAGAGAAGCAAGAGAATAACTATAGAAATAAAAAGAATAGAAAGTTTGCTAATCAACCTTTAAATCAAACAACTGTAAGTTCTTATGGAAATGACCCGCAAGCCTTAGGAGCTAATAAAGTAGATGAGTCTTATGCAGGTTCACTGTACCGTACTTTTACAGACCCTCAGTATAGAGTTGCAACAAGTCTAGGTAGGTTTGATTCTGAATCTAGTCCAGATGATATTACAATAAGAGATGAATATAACTTTAATAAAAAACAAAGAGATTTACCTACAGATTTAAAGAGTATGCTTAGTCTAATAGGCAATTCTCCAGAGGTGGCAGGTGAGTATTTAGCTAATTTATTTAATACCCCTACTAGAAAAGTTAATATAAAAGTACCAAAAAACTACAGCGAAGGTGGACAAGTTATGCGTGATCAAATGGAAATGGCTTTTAATCAGCAGGCTCCTCAAGTAGACCCAGTGTCAGGCAATGAAGTTCCTCCGGGTTCGCTACCTGAAGAGGTACGGGACGATATTGATGCTAAGCTAAGTGAAGGTGAGTACGTAGTACCTGCTGATGTGGTGCGTTTCTTTGGTGTTAAATACTTTGAAGACTTACGGACAGAAGCTAAGATGGGTTTAGCTGGTATGGAAGCTGATGGTCGTATTGGTGGTGAGCCTGTAGATATGGCTGCTATGCCACCGCAAGGCATGAACATTAGTGAAGAAGATATTGCTGCACTTGAGCAGGCTCTTACTACAGGTGCTTATGAGGGTGGCCTGATGGATAAGATGGCGATTGCTGCTAAGAATGATCCTATGGTAAACTCTCGCATGAATGCTAAGGGTATGGCTGTTGGCTTTGCTGAAGGCGGCTTGACTGAATCTTTGTACAATGACCCTACTCGTATGGACTCTATCATTGAGAAAGTTATGGTAGCTGCTAAGGCAAACCCTGCCTTGATGGAAGAGCTATCTAAGCGTGGCGTTGCAGTAAATACTACACAAGCTAACATGAACCCTGCTGACATTAAACAAGCTAATACAGACACTGAATCAGAGAAACTGCTAGAAGAAAAGTCAAC
>Ga0209710_1003201_pt1 | contig 11105 bp, 6 predicted proteins | sample ArcticOcean_MG_C_5_FD_187436 | JGI IMG/M metagenome (GOLD analysis project Ga0209710, IMG submission 187436) | Marine microbial communities from western Arctic Ocean - ArcticOcean_MG_CB4_138 (SPAdes) (version 2) | ecosystem: Environmental > Aquatic > Marine > Oceanic | place: Arctic Ocean: Canada...
TGCATACCACGACTTGCTAGTACTGGCTCAACTTGATTTACTATAACATCTGTAATGTCATTTTGATCAATAAACGTAAATGTAAAACTTGGAACAGCAGTGTTTTCGTATATCATACCATCGCTGGCAAAAACATTTGTACTTGAATATTTTCCAGTGATATCAACTAAATCCAAATACCTACTAGTACCAATTGAACTACGATTAACTGCCTTGGACTTGATTATAGTTGAATAAAGTGTATATGGAAAATTATTATAGTCCTCTCCATTTACCATTCTGTTTTGCGTATAAAATCTTGCAGGAGCTCTTTGTTTAATGTCGTCAATGTTTTCTCTATTGGCAGCATTGCTAACTGGCTGAGTTAATGCACAAGTCAATGTAAGTGTTTCGTTACGTCCGGTCCTTGACACATAGCCAATGCTGAGAGTAACATTTTGCATTTCATCTTGATTAATAATATAACTTAAACCATTTGATGATCTTACATAAGTTCTAAAGGATCCAACTGGTATACTACTAAACACACCATCGCCAAAGTTTAAATTAATTTGGTCGTTAGTTCTTGATGTGGTAGTAAAATACCTACGTTGTTCCGGGGTTAATTCTTCAACTGCTCCGCTATAAATGTTTTCTACAAGAGTCCATTGGTTTTGAATATTACCTGTTGAGTCTAGTTGATATAACCATGTATCTTCGTTATTAATACCTTCGATATTAACATTAACAACTCTATTCGAAATACGTTCTCCAAGATTAAAATCTAGATCTTGTAAACTACCTTGCTTGAACAAGAAAAAGAAACCTGTGTTAGCACTGGCATATCCTTGTTTGTCATTTCTATAAAGTATATTAAATGCACCGTTTGGAGCAGGAGCTGGTTCGTACAAATATGTTTGATCTTGCGATGTGGCACATACTGCTTCAAATGACATAGTAGTACCATTAACTGTATTAGTAAATGGTATTACAGGAAGAAATCCTTGTATAAGACTAATACCATACTCTTCTGTCTGCACACCAAGTATTGTCTGTGAGTTTCCTGGACGTCCAAATCTTTGTGTGTTATCTAAACACGAATTAACAATAACTGTAAATTGTTCTAACCAGTTTGCATTAGTGGTGTCGTTCCAGTTAACTGTGATGTTTGAAAGATTTACACCGGTAAAATCAATTACACCTTCTGTGGTGCTGATACTTTGTACTTTTAAAAAACCAGATGCCGCTGTATTACGTTTTGGAGTGTAACTTACTAGTTCAGCAAGACGTACTACACTATCTCGTCTTTCGGCAGTATCAATGAAGTTTTCTCTAGTGTTCAAATCGTTACGGAAACTACCTGCTTGTCCCATAAACGCCATAACATCTAGTAGAGCAATAAACTCACTTGATTCAATATAGTCGTTAAAACTTTCAGGATAGTACAAGCGAATGTAGTCTATAAAGCTCTTGCGAAGTGTTTCAAAGTCATAACTCTGAAAGTCTGCTTCACGATATGTCTGGTAGATTCTCTTCCAATCTTCAACACCAAATATACTGGTTTGTCTTGTAGTTTTAGCCATGTGTATCTATCCTTACCTAGTATTTATGAACATTATAAACTGGGTAGTTTATACTACACGTCTGACAGAGAGGCTCGTTGTGTTTGATTATCAAAGAATACTGTCAGCATGCGGGCATCTTGTCCTTGTATTGTTTGTACTTCCAATTCAACTAGTATTCCGTTTTCCTGTGAAAACACATTTATATCTGCTACTTCAATTCTTGGGTCTTGTGCAACAACTCTCTGTATTTCGTTTATAACTGCTTGTGAGGTTTGTGCATTTTGTGGTTCGTATATAAAACTCCACATAATAGTACCAACATCGGGTCGCCCTGGCATTTCACCTTGACGTATGTTTAAAGCGTTAGATAGATCTTGCTTTATTATTTCAAAATCTGTTACAGTGTATGTTTTGTACCTGTCTATTGTGCTATATCCGATTATCTCTGCCATACTGTATTTATTGTCCTAGTCTAGGTACTAATCCCATTAACTTTTTTACTTGCTATGCCAGACTGTACTGCACTATCAATTGTAGTTCTGATAGTTGTACCAGTAACACCAACTGTACCTGTTGAAAACCCTTGCACTGCATCACTAATTTTTTCTTGTGTTAAACTAACTGCATATTGCCCGCCTCTAACTAGTGCATCCATATCACCGCTTGTGATCTTTGCACTAAATGAACCTGCTAAAGTTTCGCCAAGTACGCCTGCACCTTGAGTCCATTTTTTAACTGCATCAACTCCAAATTTACTTGCGCCACTAACTAATCCTGCAAGGGAGGCTTCATTTTCTAATCCAGTAACAATGCCTGCATTTTGTAGAGAGGTTAATCCTTTGTTAAACAAATCAGTTTTTGTTATATCTTGTATAGATTCGTTATTCAAAAAGTCACTTACACCATTTATACCTTGGTTACCACTCCACACACTTGCACTTCCTAGCACTGTGCTAATATCAGCAGTAGCGTCTTTGAGAAAGAAGTCTGCAGTTCCAGGTTTCAGAAATCCAGCAGTCTCTAATTCAACTGCACCAAAGCCAAACTTACCAACTCCATTTTTGTTTGATATTTCATTTGCTTTTTGCTCTACTAACTTACTTGACTGTGCTACCATTCCAGTAACTTTTTCTGGTGGTATTTTACCAACACCAGTAGTTGCACTATTTTGTTTTTCGTAATCGCCTTTGTCAATTTTGCTAATTTCTGTTGTTTCTGCTTTTTTAACTGCTTCTTCAGTCTTAGGATCCAATGGAACTTCTTCAGCACTACCAACAAGACTTGTGCTTGTGTTAACACCTGTTCCTCTTTCAGCATAAGGTTCGTGTGTTGGTGCCCTAGTAACAATAGTTTCAATTGCTGCTGGTTCTGGCACCCATCCTTGGTTTACAACAAACTTTGTATCAGGTAACCTTTTCTTAGGAATCTCTTGTGCTTTTGGTACATCGCCAGCGGCACCACTGTTTAGTTTTATACAACCGGCTTCAAGTACAAGACCCGAACCTGCTCCCCATGAACCTGTGTTACTTTTTAACATCAAAGCCGAATCACTTTTTAAACCAATCATACTTTTACTATACGCTAGTAAACTATTAGTTCCTGTTAAATTTAGACTACCAGTTTCTAAACTCATTGCATTTTTAGCAAACATGTTGATTGAACCTAGTTCACTACTGATGTTGATATTTCTATCAGCGTTCATATTAATTTCGCCACTACTACGTATGTTTACACTATTTGATGCGTACATATCAATGGTGCCTTCTTTACCTAGTTCCCACCATGACTGTCCATTGGCATGCATAATATGAATTGTTTGACCATCAGGAGTATCATTCATCATAATCTGATGCCCGGCACTGGTTCTTATACGTAACAAATTATCTTCGTTGCTTTGGTCACCGTCATCCATTACAATGCTATGTCCACCTTTACGTGCTATAACATTTGTTTCGTTTGCTTGTAAAGTAGAACTATTAAGTTTTTGTGTTAACTGTGCATCAGTTAATCCTCCAGAATATATAGGTCTTCCAGCAGTATTAATACCAAACACAGTCGAAGGAGATTCTCTTTGACTATTTTAATCCTCCAGAATATATAGGTCTTCCAGCAGTATTAATACCAAACACAGTTGAAGGAGATTCTCTTTGACTATTTGAACCAATAGGTCCAAGCAGTGGATCAGCAATAACTCCTTGACTAAGCAGTTGCCCAGCAAGAATACTGTGTACTGGTTTAATCTCGTCAAAGAATCTTGGATTTTCTGCAATCTTAGGATTGGCATTATTAATTTCAACAACTGGTAATTTTTTCTTGCCAGTATAATACGGACTGCCACTATCATCAACATACTTGTCGCTAGAACCTATTGCAGGCATCATATGGTTAAGTCCTGGCTCAATGGGCATACCAAGATAGTACCCTTGTGTTGGATCTCCGTTTGCAAAAAAACAAAGAACTTTTGTGCCAACATCAGGAGGAGTCCCCCAAAAACCATAGGCATGATTGTTACCAGTAAAACTTCCTGGACCTGTTGGTTGTGGAGCACTTTGTTGAGTATGTCCATAGTAAGGTGAGATATAACTTACAGTACGCCACAGGTCTTTGTTATTTCTATCATCACCTGCAATATACTCAATATAAACTTGTAACCTTCCTGCTCGTGTTGGATCAACGTTGTTTGTCACCTCGCCTATAAACGGTCCGGTTTGAGCTGGAAGTCCGCCTTTATCTAATTTATAAGCTCTAGGTGTACCCTTACTTCTAAAGTAATTCTCTGCCATCTATATTCCTTATTATCTAAATGCGTCTGATGATCTAGTGCCACCGCCTGTGTTGCTCTTTACCTTTGCACCACGTGCTACAGCACGTTGTGATCGCTCACGTGCAAGTCTATTTTTCTTTGCTAACAACGAAGACGCCCACGGATCTACTGTGCTACCGGCATCGTCACTTACTGTATTACTACCAGGTTTTGGCTTCACTGGAGGCAACCAGTTATTCTCAGTTGTATCCATTGTTTCGTCAGTATAATTTATACTCTTATCTACTTGCTTTGCTATTCTTGCAGTAGTTTCGTTGTTAACTGTTGCACTACTATAAGGTTTTTGTGTTGTATCAGGACGTAATCCTGCGGCTCCTGGAGCTCCGGTAATAGCATCTGGACCAGGTCGGCGTGTCTGCCCACCAGTACCAGTTTGATATGGATTTACATTACGTTCTTTAAGAAAATTACCACTACCTTGTCCGCCACCTGAAGATACAGTTTGTTTACTAGATCTCACAGGATCTCCGGAACCACCAAATGCATCTATTCCAGGTGGTTGTGCTTTTTCTATTTTGTTTTTTTCTGCTTTCTTCATTGCTGGAGAATCAATTGCAGTATCAAAGTCTCTAGCAACTCCTTTAAGTGTTTGTGTAAACTTACCTGCTTTAAACATATTCCTTACTTCAATAATATTAAAAACCAATGCTTCTTCGGCTAGGTTTGTTTCTCCTGTGATATTACTCTGCGCCATGTTATTTTTAAACACTGGCGTTAGTCCAGTTGCTAAATCATAGTCTACCACTCTGTTAAATCTTATTTCAGCAAGTACTTCACTAGAACCTGTGTTTACACTTCCGTCTGGCTCAAATGGTGCTAAATTAGAAGTACTATAAAACACTTCACTTTGCGTAATCCAGTCTGGATCTCCAACTATTTCAAAATCACATTTGGCAACATCTGCTGGACCGTATAGTCTTGCTGCCAGTTGTGCTGCTGGCATTGTGCTTTGCCCGGAGCCACCTTGTGTACTTTCTTCTGCAGTTGCTTGAAAAAACTTCTTTTCAGCAAAACGTGCATTTCCTTTAACACTTTTATTCTTACCGTCATTGCCGATTGGTTGAAGATAGTTTGTATTCACATCGATCTCAAAATTCATTAGTTCGGTGTTCTTTCCTGTAAACCAATACTCGTACAACTTGTGTACACCTCTATACATGGCCGCTGGAAAGTATTCAGAACGAGGTGAGTTAATTTGATATCTACTTACTCTATATTTTATCTCGTAGTTATAATCTCCTCGGTTTTGATCCCACTGAATTGGAGTTGCAGTTTGTGATATTTTATACCATTGCACAGTTTTTACAGCTTCATTTGTAATTTCTTTATTGGTTATCTCATCAAAGGCAATAGTTTGTTGAGCAGTTACATATGTACTATTTTTCATAACTTGATCAATCAGTTGTACTATTTGTGTTCCTGCACTTACACTAAAGTTTCTAGAATCAGCATCAAAACTTTGTTTCTTTTGGTTTAGTTTTTGATTTGGATCACTGTCTGTTTTCATATTTGTATCTTTTTTAGATACTCCTCCATCCTTACGCATTTTAGCATCTTTAAGCCCTGGAACATCTTCAAGCTCAATAATATACTTGTCTGGAAATAAGAATGCTTTTTTACCAGTACACAGAGCTTGCTGATGTTTGTTCAATGCGTCAGCAAGTCCCGAAGTAACTGTTCTTCCTTTAAGTCCAATTTTACCAGCACGTTGTTGTTCAGCACTAATAGTTTCATTGACTACCATATTTTGATTAGGAGGACCACCTGTGGTTCTAGTGGTCACTATTGGAGTTACAGGTGCTAATTCACTATCACCATTTAACAATGATTGTACATCAGAAGCAGTTAATTGAAAATTAAAAGGTATTGTACCCCGTGCAATACTGTATCCTACATTAAGTTGAGGAATTACACATTTTAAGTTGTAATTTACTGCTTCAGTTGATATCTTATAGTTGATGTTTGCTATTTGAAAAGGAATAAACTTTTCTACTAACGCATTTGGATCACTGGTTTGTTCTTCACTACCAGTACCAGTTTTCTGTCTCTTTGATTGTTTGGTAACCAAGTTGCCTTGTTCATCGTAACCAAAGAATCTAATTACCATTAGGTAATTTTGTGCATTGATGGTATTACTTTGATCTCCTGTATGATCCCATACTGCTTGACGTAACCTTTCCAAAAAAGTAATTCCCTGTGGTTCCAACACTTCAAAACTCATGGTTACAACGTTATGAGGACTACCTGTAGCCTGTGTTCCTATCATAGCTTTAAACTCTAAATTTTCTGGATAGAAGTCTAAATCAAAATACTTGTTGCGTTGTCCAATTGGTGCTCCGCCACTTGACATGAGCAATTGTTGTGTTGGTAAGGTTTTTTTATCTGAAAATAAGAACTGTTTAAACTCATCTTTGTCCATTAGATATACTGAAATTGTATATGTTTGACTCGCAAGTCCTGCTAACGGATTTGCAGTTGGTACAATAGTTTGTAAAAACTCTGCGGCGATTTCAGTTCTTCCTTCAACTTGTTGGCTTGCATTGCCAACACTATTGCTAGCCTTTTGCGTTGCATCATCACTGATGCTTTGGCTTTGGTTTAGATTTGAAGCACCAGTTTGTGCAGTATTTCGAACTGCGTTTGCACCACCAACTGTACTTTCTGCTCCAGAACCTTTTACATCTCCAAGTTGTGCATCCTCAGTTGTACTCAGTGTTGATACACGTGCATTGGTAGGTTTGTTTTGACTGGCAACAACTGGCTTAACTTCTTGTGTAACATCATCAAATAGTTGACGATTGCCAACAATTGGACTTGTAAATCTTGCAGTTTCAATTGCAGCTATCTGATTATTTAATACTTCTGCTCCCGAAGAGGTTTTTGCTACGTTATTTTGTACGTTGCTGATATTTTGGTTACTGTATGCTGTGGTTTGAACTGTTGTTAACCGTGAGCCTAATGCGTTTGTTTCAACAATGTTAATTGTTAACTGTGATTCAGTACTAACATACCCAGTTTGTCCTTTAAATCCAGAATTCTGTCCTTTGAGATTTTGTAATGTACTACGGGTAGTGTCTACTCTACTTTTGGTATCGTTCCAAGTGGTACTGATTTCATCCCAAGACTTACCATTTCCAGTTTCAGCTTCAAGATCACTAACTATTGGCTTGAGCTTGTTAATCTCAAGTTGCTGAGTTAGTCTTTTTGCATTTAATTCTGCAGGATTTGTCATATTAGATTCCTAATACTGATTTCAATGTAGATTCCTGAGGTAGATATATAGTTGTTCCTGTGACAAAATCTCCCAAAGGATCTTGTAACTGGTTTGGGTTTCGTTGTGAAAATACCCACCAAAGGTTTGCATCTCCATATAAATCATATGCTAACAAATCTGGTCTTAGGTTGTATGTCTCGTTGATAATTAAAGTAAGATCATCGATCAGTTTTGGAATTGGTCGGTTAACCATTACACCTAAATACTGTTGTTGTAATACTGGTGTTTCAAAATATGCACTAGTCGATGCATAAGGATTGCCTGTTTCCATTACCACATTCCTTTCTTAATTAAGTTACCATTTGCATACTCTTTAAGACTAAACTGCTGACTTACTTGTTGTCTACTTGCAATTGGCAATAAGTTAATTGTCATTGACATCTTAGTAGGAACATAAGTTGCACCTTTGCTTCCAAGTTTTCCTGGGCTAGGCGTAAAAGGTTTTGCACCAACTTGTAACGGTTCTGGTGATCCGTTTAGTGCATTTGTAACTGCCGTTTTCAATCTGTTCAACGCTGAAAAATTACCATTTGTTGTTGCAGTAGCAAGAGGTTTCTCAAACTGTAACCTATCATCTCTGTTGATGTGCCTACTTCGTGCTCGTATATAGTTAACGTCTGAAGGTAGGTTGAGGTTAAATTCTGATACCACACAAGGTTGTTCATTAAATTGGTATTCTCCTAACCCTGTAAGATAAAGCAACGGTGGAGGTGATCCACGTTGTGCATCTTGTCCATAGAACATCTTACTTGCACTCTTTAAAAAGTGCATACATGCTAAAAGATATTCTGCTTCTTTTGTATCCTGTGCAGTAAATTCTGCTTGAAGTTGTACTGTTTGAACACTTGATCCTTTGTAGAAATAGTGCATATAGTTACTGTGCGTAGGCTGATAGTTGTTGTATTCTGCTCTATACTGCACATCAATTGTTGGTGTGTAGGGAAATATAATACCGTCTGTAACTGCCAGTGGTGCAAGTATTCCAGGTTCAATTGCTTTGTAAAGGTAATCAGCTTGAGGTGCCAGGCGTAGTTTAACACGCCAATCACCGTCTGCGTTCTTAACCCCTGATGCTTCACGCATCTCATTGATTGTTTGTTGATTTTGCGCCTTGGTCTTCATTGCTTGTGCGTTGATTGCCTGAGTCTGTGCATTGCTTATTGCGGCTTGCTCTACTCCATCAATACCATCGCCTTCAGCACCGTCGCCTATGTCAGCAACCGGATCGTCGCCAACTAAACTTTCACCATCGTTGTCTACACGATCTTCTGGTGCTAGTATTGGGTCACCAAATGCATCAAATTGTGCTGCCTCTGGACCACCAAAATCATCTACTCCAAATGGATTTACTTCTTCTGGTGATCGTATTGGATCACCAAATGCATCAAATTGTGCAACCTCAGGGTCGCCAAAATCATCTACTCCAAATTGGTTAACGTCACTTGGTGAGTTGGTTGTTGCAAAGTCACTAAAGTCCTCTTCGCCAAAGTTATCGTCGCTGTAATCAGCAAAGTCATCAACTTGTGCTGGGTTACGTGTTGGTCCACCAAAGTCATCTACTTGTGCACCAAAGTTGTTATCTGAGTAATCTTCAAAATCATCTACTTGTGCAGGTGCTCGAAACTCAGCAAAGTCATCTACCTGTGCCGGTGCTTGATATTCAGCAAAGTCGTCAACTTGTGCCGGAGCAGGACCTGGACCAAATGCATCTAGACCTGGATCTTCGGTTCCAAAGTCGTTGTTACTATATGCACTAAAGTCATCTACTTGTGCTGGCGTATTAATTTCAGCAAAGTCATCAACTTGCCCAAAATTATTATTTGAATATGCACTAAAGTCATCTACTTGTGCTGGTGCTTGAAACTCAGCAAAGTCGTCAACTTGTGCAGGTGCTTGATATTCAGCAAAATCATCAACAGGAGTTACGTTTCTACTTGGTCCACCAAAATCATCTACTTGTGTTATGCCAGTGCCACCAAAGTCATCTACTTGCGAAATTGGTTGTGCTGGTCTTCCCGGAGGAGGCTCTGGAAACGGATCTGGTTCAATTGCTGGAGCTCGGCCTCTGTCATCTAGAAAGTCTCCACCTCCTCTACTTCCTGGAGGAAGAGTGGCTTGTTCAACTCCAGGACGTCTTGTACTAGGAGGAATTGGAGTAACTGTTCTAAAACTTTCTCCATATGCATCATCAAAGTCTACATCAGTGTCTGTTGGTTGAACAACAGGTGCAGGTATTGGAGTTGCTTGTCTAAAATTTTCGCCATATGCATCAGTAAAGTCCACATCTGAATCTTGTACCTTAGGAGGCCTTGGTGTAGGCACTGGTGGAGATGGTACAGGAGCTGGAGTTCTATCACCAAATGCTTGACTTGCAATAGTTCCTCCGCCTTGAAATGCACTTCCTGAACCAGTTGTGTTTGTAACAGTTTCAGATGAGGCTGGTGAAGTCACAGTTGGAGCAGGAATGGTATTACCAGCAAATGCTGACCCTGAACCTGCAGAATTTCTTGGAGTATCTGTAGACTGCACAGTTTGTGACGCTTCACTGGTTACTCTACCAAAATTGGCATTAACTGCCCTTGTACCAACACTGTCGGTGGTATAGTTGCCTAAATCGCCGCGATCAATACGTGCTAAATCGGCCAAAACACCAAGGTCAGCCTTTGGGTACTGTTGTGCTAGTGCGTTCATTCTAGCGGCTTTTGCTGGATCGTATCCTGCCATGTTAACTCCTCTAGTCTTATTTATGGAAACCAAAAACTACGCAGTTAATGATTGACTTCTGCTAAGTACTGTTGTATAATATACATTGTTATAAGGCAAAGGAGAAACATATGCCACCGGTGAAAGCACCTAAGAAAGTAAACTATCTAAACAATAGAGACATACTCAAAGAAATTCACAAAAGCAAAAGCACTTACTGTTCGTATCTTGAAAAAGAGTATGCACAGTATGATATTATTGTACCTAGTGTAGACAAGATCAATCAGCGTACAGTTGCAGAAGCAAGACGCAACAAAGCAGATAGGATCAAAAGACTAACTGGAGAGATACTTGATCCAACAAAACTAAACAACCAAGAACTGGTTTTTCGTGTTGTATGTTGGGAACATATTCCAATGGTACCAAAGAAACTAACCAAAGCACAAGAAAAGAAGAAGTCTAAACTAGAAGAATTACTCGAAATGGATGATGTAAACCTCGAAGATGATGGACTGCAAGATCTAATGGAAGAAGTTGAACAAGATCTCAACTATGTGAAACTAAACTTTCCACCATTCTATCACTACATGATTGATATAGATAAAGTTCCATACTTGGTAGGCAAAAGTCATTGGGTTGGTGGAATGGAAAATGGTTACTTTTCAAAAGAACACGGAAAGATGACTGACAAACTAGCACACATGTTTATCAAGTTGTGTGAACGTTATGCTACTAGATCAAACTGGCGTGGTTACACCTA
>Ga0209710_1003203_pt1 | contig 11101 bp, 9 predicted proteins | sample ArcticOcean_MG_C_5_FD_187436 | JGI IMG/M metagenome (GOLD analysis project Ga0209710, IMG submission 187436) | Marine microbial communities from western Arctic Ocean - ArcticOcean_MG_CB4_138 (SPAdes) (version 2) | ecosystem: Environmental > Aquatic > Marine > Oceanic | place: Arctic Ocean: Canada...
GACAAGTGCACTGTAGTTGCTTTGCGCGAAATTGCTGAAGGTTACATTAACGCAAGCATTTTGGACGATCACGACGAAATCAACCAACAGTTTACGGAAATTCCAGCAGACCAAGAAGTGCTAGATGAAGTGACACAAACTGTAGCTGAAACCACTGAAGAAACAGTTCAGGGTAGCCCAGAAATTGACGAGTGATTTTAGAGCTAAATATGAGCTACTAAATTGCACTAACTAAAAGAGCCTAAGGGCTCTTTTTTTGTGCGTTTTTGTTAATATTTTCAACAAAAGCGCCACGCTTAGATAATTTTCCGTTACCATGGGGTATGAGTCAAATACGATGCTGAACTATGCCTAACATTGACGCCCTCGCTAAGCGTTTGGACGATTATCTTGATCCTGTTCAGGTGAAAGCTGTTAGGCGAGCCTATTATTATGCAGAGCAGGCCCATGATGGCCAAATGCGCAAAAGTGGTGAAGCTTATGTAACTCACCCTCTGGCAGTTGCCAGTATCCTTGCCAATATGCACATGGATCATGAAAGCTTGATGGCTGCTATGTTGCATGATGTCATTGAGGATACACAGGTAGACAAGCCAGGACTTGAATCTCAATTTGGTGAAACGGTTGCAAACTTAGTAGATGGCGTCAGTAAACTCACTCATTTAGAATTTAAAACCCGCGCTGAAAGCCAAGCTCACAACTTCCAGAAGATGGCCATTGCGATGGCTAAAGATATCCGCGTTATATTAGTTAAGCTGGCTGACCGCCTTCACAACATGCGCACTATTGGTGCAATGCGGCCTGATAGTCGTCGCCGCATTGCCAAAGAAACCACGGATATATATGCTCCTATAGCTGGACGTTTGGGCATGCACGACTTAAAAATAGAGCTAGAAGATTTAGCATTTGCCGCATATCACCCTATGCGCCACAAATATATTCAACGCGCAGTAGCCGCGGCACGAGGTGAGCGAAAAGCATTGTTGGAGCAAGTGCAGATCGCTTTAATAGACTGTTTAGAACATGAAGAACTGCCAGGTGTAGTAAGTGGTCGCCAAAAGCATCTAGCTGGCATCTATAATAAAATGCATGAGCAAAAAAAATCATTTCGCGAAATCATGGATGTCTTTGCTTTTCGTATCGTCACAGACAAAGTAGACACCTGTTATCGCATTTTGGGTGCAGTGCACCACTTAAATTTATATCGCCCGGTGCCTGGTCGCTTTAAAGACTATATCGCTATCCCTAAGTCTAATGGCTACCAATCTATTCACACCACACTTTATCGTGCTGGATCTGGTGTACATACCCCGATAGAAATACAAATACGCACCGAAGAAATGGATGCAATTGCAAACTATGGTGTAGCAGACCACTGGCTTTACAAAAACACCAATACACGTGCTCAGCGGGCCCATAATCACGCTCAAAAATGGATCCAAGAGCTGGTCGACATGCAAAAACGCTCCGGTAATGCAATGGAATTTATCAATCATGTAAAACATGATTTATTCCCAGACGAAGTGTATGTGTTTTCTCCTAAAGGTGGTGTTTTCTCACTCCCTGCCGGAGCAACACCCGTTGATTTTGCGTACGCCGTACATACTGATGTGGGTAATACCTGCATTGCTTGTCGTATTAATCGTCGCCTAGCTCCATTGAGCCAAAAACCTAATATGAGCTGGCTAAATTTTGTTGCGACCGCAAAGGCTAATAGCAATATTCGCCACTCCCTAAAGTATCAGGCCACAGATGATGCGGTGCACTTAGGCCGCCGCCTACTTAATCAAGAGTTAGGCAGCAGCGCTTTAACAATCGAGTCCATTGACACCTCTTTATTAAATACCTACATCAGCCAGCATAAGCTGGTTGGTTTAGATGGATTACTAGCTGAAATAGGCGCCGGTAAGCGTTTAGCCTATATTGTTGCTTCATCTTTAACCAGAGACGCATCCGATACTAAAGGCCAAACCAGTGGTATTGGGCCTATGGAAATTCATGGTACCGAAGGCATAATGATCCGTTACTCAAAGTGCTGCCGGCCTATCCCTGGTGACACGATTGTAGGCCACCTCAATGCTGGACATGGTATTGCAGTGCACAGAGGCTTTTGCAAAAACATTCAAGACATTGGCAAAGATAAGGATAAAACCTTAGCCTTAGTGTGGGCAGAAACGGGTGATCGTGATTTTGATGTGTGCCTAGAAATTGAAGTGTCTGCTAGCCGTGGCATCATCGCAAGCCTTGCTACCAGCGCGGCAAAAGACGATGCAAATGTTGAAAAGATTGATGTGAGTGAAAAGGATGCTCGCCTTTCAGTAGTTAACCTAGAAATATCAGTGCTCAATCGTATCCATTTAGCGCAAGTGATTAAATCTATGCGTAAAATTCCAGGCGTTATTCGTCTTAACCGTACCTAAGGCCCCTATCAAGTGGAAGTTAGTCACCTCAAAGGCATTGGCCCTGCACTGGCTGCCAAACTAGCCAAACTAGGGTTACATACGGTCACAGATCTGTTATTCCATTTACCTAACCGTTTTCAAGACAGAACACAGTTGGTGCCACTACACCGGCTAGCCCCCAACACAGCTTGTTTAGTAGATGGCAAGATCACAAGCTGCACCTTACAAAGGGGACGACGGGTAAGTTTACGTGTAACTATTGAGCACCATGGTGCCAAGCTTGGTCTTCGCTTTATGCACTTTCATGCAGCCCAAGCAAAAAGCTTTATTAGTGGCCGAAACGTTCGTTGTTTTGGAGAAATACGCCCTGGGCCTCAAGGCTTAGAAATGGTGCATCCAGAGTATGTGTTGTTTGACTCCCAAGCCCCAGCTTTAGCAGAGCAATTAACTCCCATATATCCTACCACTGAAGGATTAGGCCCAGCTCGCATAGCCAAACTTATTGCCATAGCGTGGGAGCAGCTTGAGCAAGGTAAAGTAGTTTTAGAGGAGCTATTACCCCGCCAATTGGTCACCAAGTATAAACTGCCCAGCCTAGAAGAGAGCTTAAGGCAACTGCATTATCCCCACTTGGCTCAAGACATAGAGCAGCTGCAGCATCAAGTGACACCTGCAAAACTGAGGCTTGTTTTAGAGGAGCTTCTTGCCCAACAACTCACACTAAGCCAAGCCAAACAAAATAGTCAGCAATTACCGGCACCTGTAATGGCGGCTCACAAGAGTTTGGAACAAGCACTCATTAAAGGCCTGCCGTTTCAGCTAACCCTTGCTCAACAACGCGTATGGAAAGAAGTGTTGGCAGACCTTGAAACGCCAGCACCCATGGTGAGGATGGTGCAAGGTGATGTAGGTTCAGGCAAAACTGTGTTGGCAGCCTTAGCGGCTTGTCGTGCCATTGATAATGGCTGCCAAGTAGCAATACTTGCCCCTACTGAGATTCTGGCAGAGCAACATCTGCACAGCTTTAGTCACTGGTTAGACCCCCTAGGTATTAATGTGGTGTGGCTAACGGGCAAACAAAAAGCCCAACCAAGACGGCAGTCGCTTGCAGCCATTGCAAGCGGCGAGGGACAAGTGATTATTGGCACCCATGCATTATTTCAAGAGGCGGTGCATTATCAACACCTAGGTCTTGTGATCATCGATGAACAACATCGATTTGGTGTGGCTCAACGCCACAGCTTAGTGAAAAAAGCACCAGAGGGTTGCGGGGCTCATCAATTGGTGATGACCGCCACACCTATCCCGAGAAGCCTTGCAATGAGTGCTTATGGCGACCTTGATCACTCTATCGTTGATGAACTTCCACCAGGAAGAAAGCCTATTAATAGTGTGTTGCTTAATAATACTAAACGTGAAGAGGTCATAGAGCGCATACGTCTGGCCTGTGAAAGTGGCCAACAGGTGTATTGGATCTGCCCCCTTATAGAGGCCTCAGATGCATTACAGTGTGAAGCAGCGCAAGACACCTGCGCCCTACTCACACAGCAACTTGAAGGCATCAACGTAGGTTTGGTACATGGACGCCTTACCGGCACCGAAAAAGCCGAGTCCATGGCCCTCTTTAAAGCAGGACATGTACAAGTTTTAGTAGCCACCACTGTAGTGGAGGTGGGCGTTGATGTACCCAATGCTAATCTCATGGTGATTGATAATGCTGAACGTTTGGGGCTGGCACAATTACACCAATTACGCGGTCGCGTTGGTCGTGGGCAAGCACAAAGCCATTGTTTATTTATGTATCAAGCACCTTTATCTGCCATGGGCCGGGAACGATTAGACATTTTGCGCCAATCTAGTGATGGTTTTGTGATTGCAGAAAAAGATCTCCAGTTGCGTGGGCCAGGTGAAGTCCTTGGCACCAGACAAGCGGGCGCTATAGGTTTAAAAATTGCCGATTTACTGCGCGATGCCCACTTATTGCCTGAAGTTCAACAGATTGCGGCAAGTTATGCAGCCTATCCAGAAAAAACGGCTCAAATTATCCAAAGATGGGTAGGTGATAATCAAGTATTTGCTAAAGTCTAACTTACCAATAAGGGAAAATATTTCTTGCTAATAATATGCGTTTTATATCAATTCGTTGTCGTTTTCTAAACAATTTGTAATTTAATGGGTTTACAATTGGTCAGATTCGTCTATTATCACTCTACTGAGCTGTGGATATAGCCTCAATGAATATTGAGTATTAAACAATCACAGTTTTTGTAACAACAATAAAGAATTATTTAATTTACCGCATGAAAATGACAAAGCCCTTAGGAGGCTCCTTACTATGAAATTAATCAATAAGGTTTTAACTGGCGTGGCTCTTACAGCCATGACTGCAACTGCTGCCCAAGCTTCTACTCTTGAAGACGTGCGCGCTGCAGATGAACTAAAGTGTGTTGTAACTACTGGCTTGGCTGGTTTTGCTGCACCAAACGCTGCTGGCCGCTGGGAAGGCTTTGACGCCGACTTCTGTCGCGCTGTAGCTGCTGCTGTACTAGGTGACGGCGATAAAGTTAAGTTTGTACCTTCTACAGGTAAGACTCGCTTTACTATGTTGAACTCTGGTGAAGGCGACATTTTGTTCCGCAACACTACTGAAACTTTAAGCCGTGACGTTGACTTGAAGCTAAGCTTCTTGCCAGTTAACTTCTATGATGGCCAGGGCTTCATGGTTCCTGCTTCACTAGGCGTAAGTTCTGCTCTAGAGCTAGATGGTGCTTCTGTATGTATCCAAACTGGTACTACTACTGAATTGAACTTAGCTGACTACTTCCGTACTAACGGCATGTCTTACGAGCCAGTTGCAATCGAAACTAACGAAGAAGGCTTTACTAACTACGTAGCTGGCCGTTGTGACGTTTACACAACTGACGCTTCTGGTCTAGCGTCTACTCGTGCTAAGTTCGAAGATCCAACTCAACACCTTGTGTTGCCAGAAATCATCTCTAAAGAGCCACTAGGTGGTGCTGTACGTCACGGAGACGACCAGTGGGCTGACATTGGTAAGTGGGTTGTTAACGCTTTGATCAACGCTGAAGAAATGGGTATCACTCAAGCTAACGCTATGAACCTTGCTTCAAACGTTGGCAACAACCCTGGTATCAACCGTTTGGTTGGTTCTGAAGGTACTATGGGCGAAATGCTAGGTCTAGGTCCTAAGTGGGCTGCTCAAGCAATCGCAGCGGTAGGTAACTACGGTGAAATCTACGAGCGTAACGTTGGACCAAATACTCCTCTAGAAATTGGACGTGGTCTAAACAACTTGTGGAATAAAGGCGGTGTACTTTACGCTGCTCCAATTCGTTAATTAATACGAATTAGCAAGGTTAAACTGGGGTGCTTCGGCGCCCCAGTTCATATCTGGAACTTAATAATTTGTGATTGCTACATCACTCATTAACAATCAAACGCTAATCTTAGTTGTGCATTAGCTGCTGATATCTACACAACACGGTTCACACTATGAGTACACCTACTACCAACCCTTTGTTACGCGCTTGGTACGACAAAGAGACTCGCTCAGTCATCATTCAGATCATTGCTGCTGCGCTCATCATTTCATTCTTTGCCTACATTATTAATAACGCAGTCACAAACTTAGCTGCAATTGGCAAAGACATTAACTTTGGTTTTCTCTGGCAAAATGCCAGTTATGACATAAACCAAACCTTAATTGAATACAGTTCCACCTCTAGCCACTTTAAAGCTATGATTGTGGGTCTTATTAACACCTTACTCGTTGCAGTTGCTGGCATTTTTCTGGCCACTATCCTTGGATTTCTCCTAGGTATTATGCGTTTATCTAGCAACTGGTTAACACAAAAAATTGCCTACGTTTATATCGAATACATACGTAATGTGCCGGTTTTACTGCATATTTTGTTGCTTTACGGCGTGATTTTAAACGCTTTGCCCCGCCCTAAGTCTTCCTACAACCTCAATGACACCTTCTTTCTTAACAACCGTGGCTTGCAGATGCCAAGCCCTGAGTTTGAAAGTTTATTTTGGGTAGTGGCCGCTTTTCTGGTGGGTGGTTTGGCTTTTTCGTTGTGGTTCAAGCGCTATGCTAAAAAAATCCAAGACGCTACTGGTAAGATTTATCCTGTAGGTATGATTAGCATTGGCGCTATCGTATTATTACCAATGGCTGTTTATTTCCTTATAGGCAGCCCTATCGTTTGGGATGTGCCAGCACTTAAAGGCTTTAACTTTAAGGGTGGTATCGTTCTTCGCCCTGAGTTTATTGCCCTTTGGTTAGCATTGTCTTTATATACTGCAGCCTTTATCGGTGAGATAGTGCGTGCCGGTATTATTGCTATTAGTCACGGGCAAACTGAAGCTGCCCAAGCCCTTGGTTTATCTAATAGCTTTATTTTAAAGCTCGTGGTGATTCCCCAAGCACTGCGGGTAATTATTCCACCCCTAACTAGCCAATACTTGAATCTAGCTAAGAACTCATCTTTAGCCTTAGCCATTGGTTACATGGATGTCGTTGCTACCATAGGAGGCATTTCCCTTAACCAGACAGGTCGTGAGATGGAATGTATGCTCATTGTAATGGCTATTTATTTGGCCATGTCATTGCTCATTTCTTCGGTAATGAACTGGTATAACGACCGCATACAGCTAGTGGAGCGATAAGGAAGATCATGACAATGACTAAACAAACTTACGTACCAGGTACGCACCCAAGCCTGCCACCACCAAAAGGTACCACAGGTATAGCCTACTGGTTGAAGATGAATCTTTTTTCATCGCTATCTAATTCGGTTATAACCCTACTGGCGATTTACCTTCTATACTTAGCCATACCTCCAGCTATCAACTGGCTGTTTCTTGATGCTACGTTTGTTGGCACATCTCGCAAAGACTGTGCCCCTGATGGCGCCTGCTTAGCCTTTATTGGCGAACGCTTTAACCTATTTGTATATGGATTCTATCCTGCAGAGCTGCGCTGGCGTGTAAATCTAACAGCGATCCTTTTGGTTGTTGCTAGTGCTGCGGTACTATGGGATAAGATTCCTGCTCGTAAATATATGCTTTGGTTTGCTTTAGCTTACCCACTCATTGCGGCTTGGTTGTTGCTTGGTGGATTAGGCTTAGAAAGTGTTAGCACCCATTTGTTTGGTGGCTTGATGCTCACCTTAACCATTGGTGTGACAGGTATAGTATGTTCACTACCTTTGGGCATTTTGCTAGCCTTAGGCCGTCAATCAAACCTGCCTATAATTAAGTATTTCTGCATTGGGTTTATCGAATTTATTCGAGGCGTGCCCTTAATTACCTTATTGTTTGTAGCTTCAACGATGCTCAGCTATTTCTTACCTCCTGGCAGCACCTTTGATCTATTGTTGCGTGTTTTAATTATGGTTAGTTTGTTTGCTTCAGCTTATATGGCAGAAGTGATTCGTGGTGGTTTACAAGCACTACCTAAAGGCCAGCTAGAAGCTGCAGAGTCTCTAGGGTTAAACTACGGCCAATCTATGCGCTTCATTATTTTGCCGCAAGCGTTAAAGGTATCTATTCCAGGTATCGTTAACACCTTCATTGGCCTATATAAAGACAGTACATTAGTAATTGTCATAGGTTTGTTAGACCCTCTGGGTATTGGTCGCGCGTCTGTCGCCGACTCGGCCTGGTTAGGCTTGTCTACTGAAGTTTACCTATTTGTCGCCATTTTCTTCTTTATCTCGTGTTTTGGTATGTCTCGCTATTCTCTGTACTTAGAGAACAAGCTAAATACCGGCCATAAGCGATAACAACTAATTTTAAGGGTTTCTCAACATGTCAGAAGCACAAAGTAATTCAACCAACGATCTGTGTATTGAAATTCGTAACATGAACAAATGGTACGGCGATTTCCACGTTCTTAAAAACATTAACCTTGAAGTCTCTAGAGGTGAAAAGATTGTTATCTGTGGCCCTTCTGGTTCCGGCAAATCTACCATGATTCGCTGCATCAACCGGTTGGAAGAACACCAGCAAGGTGACATCATCGTAGATGGCACAGAGCTTACTAATGATCTGAAAAATATTGATGCTGTGCGCCGCGAAGTGGGCATGGTATTCCAACACTTTAACTTGTTCCCTCATCTAACTGTATTGGAAAACTGCACCTTGGCTCCAATCTGGGTGCGTAATACGCCAAAGGCTGAAGCTGAAGCTACTGCGATGGAGTTTCTTGAGCGGGTTAAGATTCCTGAGCAAGCAAACAAATACCCTGGTCAACTTTCAGGTGGCCAGCAGCAACGTGTGGCGATTGCTCGTTCTTTGTGTATGCGTCCAAACATTATGTTGTTTGACGAGCCTACATCTGCGCTTGACCCTGAAATGATCAAAGAAGTGTTAGACACTATGGTGTCTTTGGCTGAAGAAGGTATCACCATGTTATGTGTAACCCACGAGATGGGCTTCGCTAAGAAAGTAGCAGATCGTGTTATTTTCATGGACGAAGGTGAAATCATCGAGTCGAACAAACCGCATGAATTCTTTGATAACCCACAACACGATCGTACTAAGTTATTTTTAAGCCAAATCTTAGGCCATTAAAACATCATCTACTGATGTTACTTTTAGGAGCGTAGCAACGTGACACAAATAGCTTCATCGCGCTGCGCACTTGAAGATAACAAAGAACTTGATGCTAAACTTGGCGTCATCCAACAGCAGTTAGGCCGAAGTCCAAGGGGCTTAAAGGGCATTGCTGCTAGCTCGCCTAGTGGCGTGCCATTAGTGCTTAAAATGCGTCCTTTGGTGGATGACAAACCATTTCCGACCTTATATTGGTTATCTTCTAGAGACCTGCATAAGGCTATTAGTCAGATAGAAATGATCGGCACTGTAAAGCTGCTAGAACAGCGCTTGCAAGATGATCCAGTCTGGATGGCCGCCTATCAAGAGAATCAGCGTGAATATGTGGCACAGCGTTTAGAAAGCTGTTCACCTGAAGATCTTGCACAGCTAACCAGCTTAGGTTATGACCAGCTACTTAGCACTTATGGTATTGGTGGATTACGTGACTGGGAGCAGATACGTTGTTTGCATATGCACTACGCCCACCATCTGTGTGGTAATAATGTGATTGGCCAGTGGCTAGATGAACATTATTCTCTCAATGAGCTGTTAATTACCAATTAAACTTGCGCTTATAGGTCCTGAAACTGCGCCTGAGCGCGGTTTTTCGAAACCTTGTCAACATTATAGATTCTTCCATTCATGCACAGGTACACCCCTTCTGGGAGCGCCTGTACTGCAGCTACCGCTACGCCAAGATTAAAATCAGCATCTGTCGACTTCATAATAGCAGGTTGCATGGCTCCCATGATGACAATAGTCTTGCCAGATACTTGTTTTAAAACTTGCCCAGTGTCCACCATAGTGTCTGTGCCATGGGTAATGATCACCTGATTAGCTGGATGCGACTGCACAGCATTAACAATTTCTTCACGATCGCTATCAGTCATTTCCAAGCTATCTTTAGAAATCAGTTGGCTCACATCATAGTCAAAATTTACTTTCACCCGCTGCAATATTTCAGTGGCAGCAGGGGGCCCAATTTTATAATCACTCAAAGCATCAAAATACACTTTATCGATAGTGCCGCCGATCGCCAAAATATGTAATGTCATAAAGCTGTTCCTATTTGCCCCATGGACAAAGTGATTCGACCTTTTCTCGGCCAAGCTGATTGAGTGTTTCAATATTGTCTTCGTAAATTTTATGAGGGTCTGTTATCTGTTCTAATGCTTTAGTGACTTGAGTTTGACGCAGAAGGTGAATTACTGGATACGGCGCTCGATTAGTGAAATGACTCAAATCATCAAACGCCACTCCTTCAAATTGGTACTGAGGATGGAATGATGCAAGCTGCACATGGTGAGTAAGATCGGCCTGTTCCAATAGTTGTTGAAACCAATCCAGCACATCAAGGTAATCATCAAAGACTTCCAGACCTTTGGGGAAAATAAGCAGGCTAGTGGCAATATCATTCTCATCGGCATCAAGTAAAAAACTCATCTGTGAAACATAAAACTGCTTAAGCTTTATATCACTAGATTCATCACAAACAGCAAAATGCACTTGCTCTTTAGCCACCACAGTATGGGCAAATGGACATAGATTTAGCCCTACTACTGTTTTCTCTAGCCATACTTGAATAGTATGGATAACCTCTTGATGTGCTACCGAGAGTGTCTTAGAGTTAAACTTATTGATACAATGTCCCCTTTCTATTACGCCTAATTAATGAGCTTCTTGTGCCTATTTCTCTAGTTCATTCCCAAACGCCTTATCCTTGCACATGGCATAGCTATAAACGGGCAATGCACCATACGATACCTCACCACTGGCAAGCTTGGCTACAGGACAAAGGTTCTTTAACACAAAGGCTTATACGTGCAAGCAATGGTCACTTTTCAGTTCGCGTGGTGAGTAATGAGTGGGGCATTCCAAGCCCATCAGAAGCTCAAGCGCTAAACCTAAAACCACGTCAAAAAGCTATTATTCGTGAAGTGGAACTACTATGCCATGAACAAGTTTGGGTGTGTGCTCGCAGCATTATACCTCACAGCACCCTAAAAGGTCGTTTGAGATTGTTGAAAAGCATCGGTACTAAGCCTCTTGGTGAAGTCTTATTTAAACATTCCAAT
>Ga0209710_1003218_pt1 | contig 11068 bp, 5 predicted proteins | sample ArcticOcean_MG_C_5_FD_187436 | JGI IMG/M metagenome (GOLD analysis project Ga0209710, IMG submission 187436) | Marine microbial communities from western Arctic Ocean - ArcticOcean_MG_CB4_138 (SPAdes) (version 2) | ecosystem: Environmental > Aquatic > Marine > Oceanic | place: Arctic Ocean: Canada...
AATTTGGGGGAAATAATGTGCGTGTTTTATACATCGTCACGCGTGAAAATGCGACTATCATCGAACAAAAAGAAAAGGACTAGAACGTGAACAGGCAACAGTCGTCATCTCACGCGTCTACGCAGCGGTCATTTCTTATGAATAAAGCGTCCTTAAACGATTCTCGATTGATTTCGATTGCGAGGAGGAACAGAAAAAACGAGCGATGCGTTCTTCGTTGGACGTCAACGAGGAAGTTTTCGTCGTCGTCGTTGAAATCGTCGTTGAAATCGTCGACATCGAGTGATGATGAAGCGAACGTTGAAGTGGATTCGGTCGTGTTCGAGAAAGTTCTCGAGAAAGAAGGGGAAGGGGAAGAGCGGTCGTTAGCGCGAACGTTTGCGTATGAATTTTACGATTCGATTATGAAAAGTTTCGATGATTTCGACGTGAACGAAAAAATTCGGAACATTGGTCAGTACGTGCAGAACGGAGATAGAGTGCAAAGGGCGATTAAGTATCGCGCTGGGAAAGTGGCGAGGAGTTTGAGGGCCAGTAGTACTCAGTTGATTGGGAACGTTAATGGTGGACTGGATGAGGATGGAACGATCGACGTCGATGATGATGACGGCGTAGTCGGTAGTTCTTCGATGACTGGGATAAAGACGACGACGACGAAGAAGAAGAAGAAGAAGAAGAAGAAGGCGGTTGTGGTATATCCAGACACCACACAACCTACGATTTATAGATTAAATGATGAAGAGCGGAAATGTATGGAGTTTGATTGTGATGAGATGCATTTTGTGCCATTAGGTGAAGAAGAGAAATGGTCGTTATGTTTGTTGAGGTATTTGCCGAACAGATTGATCGAAGAAGTGGATTTCAATAAACCTCCGATTTGTTTTATTCCAGGGTGCGCATCGAACGCGTATACGTTTGATGTCGATGCCAGCGAAGGTTTGTCGTTGCCAAGATTATGCGCCGATGAGTTGAAGAGGGAGGTTTGGATTTTGGAATCTCGCGGCGTCGGTCATGCGAGAAATCATCAAACGCCTCTGGAAAGTTATACGCGAACGATCACAGAAGATGTAGAGGAAGAAAGCGATGAAAAGAACAATAGTAAGAAGAAAAAAATCAGTAAAGTATTCAAGTTATCGGTCCCTAAAATTAAACCAACTTTATATGGTGGATGGGATTTCGATACGTACGTCTTGGTCGATTTACCAGCCGCGTTTGGATACATTCAGGATTTGCTCATAAACGAACACAACAACGATAACAAGAACAATAGTAATAATAACAACGAAAACAAAGTAATGGAATTCGATTTAATAGGGCATTCGATGGGTGGAATGCTCGCGTGCGCAATCGCCGGTAGAAGCCAATACGAACACGCGCATTGGTCTATTCGTAAAGTCATTACGTTAGCATCTTCTCTAGAGTGCTCGTCGACAAACGCTCAAACGGTGCCTTCGATATACGCTCGTTTCGCCGCGCTCGCGGGGCATCTTCCTCTTGGCTTAACCGGTGGATATTCAGCGTTACCGAACATACACTTACCGCTACAGCCAGCATCTGTGGCCACTGCGGAACTATTCACGCGCGTGTTAGGCCCTCCAGACGAGAAAAGGAACGAAGACATAGAAAATCCAGCCCAGGCCTTCTGGAACAATTCTGTCTCCGCCACGACGTGTTATCCAGGCGCAACGAGTGCAAAGTTCCTCCGAAAACTGCTTATATACGGCTTCGACAACGTCCCGTTGAGCTTATTGCTGCAAATGTGCACTCTGTTCACGCCAGGTGGCATGCGTTCTCGAGAAGGTTTAAGAAAGTTCTTCACCGAATCCAAACGCCCGAGCGAAATCACAATTTTTGGCGAAAACAAATACTTCAAAGATGACGACGAGGACGAGAACAACGAGAACAAAAAAACAAAAAAGATAAAGAAGCCAATCATAAACTACGTCGAAGCGTTCACAAAATCACGAACGCCGTTATTAGCCATCGCTGCCGATAGCGATCCAATCTTCCCCCCAGAACAAGTCGAAGCGTTCTGTAAACGAGTAAACGGTCGCTTCGTAGTCGTCGGAGACGCTTCCGTAAACGACGCGCAGATAACCGCAGCACCAACGACGCAAACGACAGAAGTAACCGCGAGCGCGCGATCCTCAACTCCTCCCGCTCCATCGCACATGAGCCATTACGACGTCTTATGCGGTAAACTCGCTCCAATTTTAGTCTTCCCTGAAATACTAAAATTTCTTTCCGATTGAGAAGAAAAGTGTTCAAAGAAACGGGCACAAAAACAAAAGGCAATCTACGACGAGATAACGAGACGACGACTCTTAAATCAAATCAAACTCTCTCTCTCTCTCTGTCCTAGCCGTGCGCTTGATGCCAATTTCGTTCTCGCGCTTAGCATTCGTTCATTCTTCCTCGATCGATACGCTTAAGAAGAAAACGAGAAAAGAATTCTTCGTTGGAACAATTGGCAGACGAAGAAAGATATCGATATTAATAAAATCCATGCGAGCGCAAACTACTGCTACTACTAGTACTACTACTGCGAGAGCGGGAAAAACGAAATCAAACGAGTTAATGGAGAAAGCAATGAGAGATTCCGAAGTCGTTGGAGATCACGACCGCGCAGAAGAAGTTGTATTGACTGCGAGTGCAGGAAATGGGCGCGAGGCAGATGAAGCAATCGCGGTCGACGACGCAGTAGTAGTAGTAGAAGAGGAATACGTCTCAGACGAGTGCGATGAAGCGATTGTAGATTTCATTGGATCCGGGTTGAAAGGGCCAAGGAAATGGCTCGGCGCATCGACCGTGAAACGAAAGAACGGGGCGACGGTGTTCTACGGAGTACCGAGCCACGCTTCGCGGGTTCTAAAAGTCGAGTGCGAGACTGGCAGAGTGAGTTTGATTGGGCCAGATTTAGGCGATAGGAAATTCAAGTATTTAAGGGGAGTAACGTCTTCGTCTTCGATAGAGGGCGAGAGTACGATTTTTGCGTTACCTGCGTGGGGGGATAACGTATTAATGTCAGAATTCCAACGCGAGGACGAGGACGATGAGAATTATCCAGAAGAGTTGGCGAATTATTTAGAGTGTTTGTGGTTACACGATCGATCGAAAAAGTGGGAGGAGAAATGGCAATGGCACGGAGGCCAAATTGCGAGTAAAGTTGATGGGAATTTGTACGCAATACCTTGTAATGCAGCTTCAGTGTTGAGAGTTGACGTCGAGAAAGCAAAAATGGGTAAAAATGCAACAGTTAAATCAGAAGCGATTAGTTATATTGGCAAAGATGTGATCAAAGACGGCGTCAATAAATATTACGGCGGCATTACTGGGCCCGATGGCAATATTTACGGCGTTCCTTATAACGCAGATAGAGTTTTGAAGATTATACCGGATAAAATCAACCCGAGAGTAGAATTGCTCGATGGCGAAGGTGAGTTACACCAAATACAAGAAGGGAATTTCAAATGGCACGGAGGCACGTATTGCCCGATCGACCAGTGCATATACGGTTTCCCTTCGCATGCCGATAAAATCTTAAGAATAGAGTGCAGAACTGGGAAGATTACGCAAATCGGAGGAAACTTCCCGGAAGATATGAATAACGGACGTTATAAATGGGGAGGTGGTGCCGTAGATCGCGAAGGGAGAGTTTATGCAATACCATCTGATTGTCAATGCGTATTACGCATCGATCCTCGAAAAACTGTAAAAGTGAAACGGACAATCACAAATAATATTAATAATAACGATAACGAGTCAATTTTTGGTTCGTCATCGAAGATTGGGGCGTTTACAAAATTAACGTTTGATTTCAACAAAGCGAGAGAATCTGAATATTTAATGGATCCATTGGGAAAAAATGATAATAATAACAGTAGGAATTTTAGAACCGCGTCGACGTCGAGTTTGAACACGATAACGACCGAAATAGAAGTAGAAGAACCACTCGTAGAATTTCTCGGCCTTGGATTACCCGGAATGCTTCCAAATCTGAAGAATAAATGGCAAGGAGGCGTGTTGGCTAAGAACGGCATGATCTATGGCATACCATGCGACGCTCCGACCGTATTAGTAATCGATCCTACGTGCGAGAATTTACGAGACTGCGTTTCGTTCATAGGCGATCTTGGAGATATGGAGGACAAATACCAAGGCGGTTTCCTAGCGCACGACGGCGCGATTTATTGCATTCCAGAAAACGCCGAGCAAGTCATGCGCGTTTGTCCACCCGGATCAACACCGCAACCACCGGCAAAGCAGTCTCACGTACACAACGAACACGTCGTCACGGTCGAACCTTTAACGAAATCGCAACGTAAAAAGTTCTTAAATCGAAGAAATCGACCGGCAGTCGCGGCGAGAAGCGCATACGACGACGTCGACGACGCCCCTAAAACCGCGCAGACGAGGCAATGTAACATCATCAACGCCGCCTCAAACTGCGCGCTAAACAAAAACCGTTCCAGTACTAGCAGTACTCGTTGCTGTGGATTTTAGATACCCGCGGTTGTTCGCGAAAAAATTTCCTCTCTCTCATACATACTTTCACAAAAACGCATTTCCAACAACGTTTTCTTTTTATTACATTCCTGATAAATACGTCCATCGTCGCGGTTACTTATTTACTTCAACTCATCAAACGATACATAAAATTACCACCGCGCCGTGCGCTCTTTCGATTGATCAAAAACATGCTCGAAACGAATAAATCGCGCGCTATCGCATCGCTCTTCATTTGCTCCTGGGCCATCTTGCTCCATTACAACGTCAACGCGATATCGAATTCGGACTTGTACAAAGACTCCTTGATCGGGAGGAGTCAGACGCAGACTTCTTATTCGTTCTTCGGCGCGAACATTGGCCGTCGCAGTCGCAGTCCATGAAAGAGCGAGAAAATATGTACAGTAATGAGCGCGAAAGAAGCGATGTTGGCAGATGGGGATAAAGTGTACGCGGAGAAACGGGAAAACATTCGAACCGTGATGATGATGATGTGCGCAGTAGGAATGACCATCGTACGAACGAGGGGAAGCGGAGCCAGACTTTATCGAATTACGTCATTAAATGTGCAGTTTTGGGAGCAAGCGAAGACGAGACTTGCGAACGACGGACGAGCCTGTGGCTTCTTTAAGAGAGCGATATCGAAATAGGAATTGTAAAACAAAGTGTAAAATAGAGTGAATAACGGTCTGGAGATCGAAATACCGAATCAATAAAGAAGAAGGCGTTTTGAGAGGAGGATATTGTTCAAGAGTGAAAGCGGTTTCGTTTTGGTTTGATAATTGTACGCGTGTTCTCGTCCGTGACGAGATCGTATTGAACGGAGTCGAGCTTCGCGCCGCGGCGTTCGTGACCAGTTTAACCCGAGTTAAGACCTTTTCCACGCACGTAACGAAGAACATTAGACAATAGCACTCGCAAAGCTTTTTTATCGTCTCGCAACGATCCCAATCGACGCTCTCGACTGTTACTAAACAACAATTTGGCACGCGCAATCTCTGACTACTACTCTCTCTCACTCTTTCACTCGACACAACCTGTGACACGCGTTGTACTTTCTGGTGCCTTTGCTTGTATGAGAAAAACTCGGGGTTTAGGGTTTTATTGTTAGGGTTGGACACCCTAAATAAGTCCGTAGTCCATAAGGAAAGGACCTAAAGAACACCGCAGAGCTTGCGTAAAAAACATTCCCAAAAATCCATCTGAAAACGGAAAAGTTTCGATATCGTCGATATTAGCAACGCGCTCGAAAGATTAAGAGAGAGATTAAGAGAGCGAACTTCAAAGGCGCAGTGTTTTCTTTTATATAAAGTAACAAGGAATCGACTTGACTGACTGAAGAGATTGAGATTGAGAGATTGAGATTTCGATTAGGCGGAAAAAATGTCAACGAGTGCGAAGATGGAAGAAGACCTGAAACATTCGGCGAAACAGTTCACGTTGGAAGCGCAGCTGAAGTTGGCGGAGTTCTCGAACTCGCAGAAAGTATCGCAGACGTTCGATAGTTCAATCGATCAAGCGACGAAGTTCATCGAGGATGATGGGAAACTTTTGAAGGAAAAGGCGAAGGAGGCTCTAGAGAGCGATCTGGCGAAGCGGTTAATGGGGAAGTCGAGAGATGCGTTTGAGAATTCTTTAAGGAGCGAGGAATCTATTGAGAACGCGAAGAGACGAGCGCAGCAAGTTTTAGAGATTGCCGAGAGTTTAGCTTTGAAGAGTAAGGGGAGTAGCGAGACGGCGACGGTTTTCGCGGATGCGATTGAGAATTTGAAGACGTTGATTGAGACGAGCGAGAATAGGCATGAGTTAGCTGAAGCAGCAGGGAATTTAGGGAAAGAGGTCTGGGGGAAACTTGGTAGCCGTGCGAGTGCGAATTCGAACGTGAGTTCGATGAAGTTGACCGTCGATCGGTTAAGCGAACGCGTGCGCGATTTGTTGAGGAAGTTGCAAGAGGATAAACAGAAACGCGAGGAAGAGGCTGCGATGGCTGCCGTGATGGGATTGGATGGGTTATCTAGTCCAAGAGGGGGAATGGCCAGTGGGAGCGATGGAGGAAGCTTAATGAACTCACCGCGAACGCCGCATGGTGGAACAGAGAAGAAAAATAGTGTGAACTCCAGGTTTAAGACGCTCGGGGAAGAGTCGCAGTCGATTTGGCAAGATATCAGAGGAGATGAACAGATTAGCAAATTATTAAGGGAAGATATCGTTCCAGGCTTTAACAGTTTAATAAGGAATGCCGTAGAAGTGAGTTGCGAATTGATTTCAAAGTTAGAATTGCCCAGAGTCGATGGAATTTACGATTCGCCAATTGGATCTGTCTGTTATCACGTCGATAATTTACACTTTACGGAATTTTCAATCGATAAAGGCGCTTTGAGAGTAGTTAATCACGTCAACGGAGAGAGACGACATCGCCATCATAATAAAAACGGCGACGATGAAGACTACGACGAAGACTACGACTCCGAGGAAGACGACGAACACCATCATCATCCTCAATTTAGCGAAAGAGATACGAATAGCACTGGCTTACATTCCACGGTTGAAGTTCGCGGAATTAAAACAAACATGGAAGAAATTGAATTTGCGTACTGTGAACATCCGAGAGGATGGGGCGTCATCGATGGCGAGGGTTTATGTACCGTAAAAGTCGACGGTGCTAGAGTAGGAATAAGTTACGAGATTATAATCAACACGCCTAGATTGGTCCAAATTGTCAATCAAGGTGTTGAAATCGTGAAGAACGAGACGACGAGAGATGAACTGACGTTAAAATTTCAAAAATCTTTAGATGAACGCCGAAAAGCAGCGGCACAATCTACCTCAGAAAATGGCTCCGAGTTTGCTACGCCAATTTTGAGCCCGAGCGGAAAGCACGACAGAGATGGTTCTCCGAATTATAATGATAGCGATAATAATATCAATACTAATAATTTTGACATGTCCACTGTCGATGATGCGTTATCGAGCGCTTTAGATCGAGCGTTTGGCGGCGGAGGTGTATTTGGCGGTGGCGAAGCGCCAGAATCTCCCGAGGATACGCCTCCGCAATCGCCGAGCAACGAGAGTTCGACGCTCGGATCAGAGGCTTTTAATAATCAGCACGCATATTTTCAACCACGAAAACCATCGTTCGATGGCAACATGAGGCCATCAAGAGACGATACTAAAGCGAATAATAACAACAACAACAACAGTAAGAAAAACAACTTAAAACCGGGTGATATAGATAGACAAGCGCAATTGGAGAAGAATCGTAAATTCGTCGAGGACGTCCTCGGCTCAGAATTCCTCGGCTCTGACCCAGTGGTTACCTTACGCGTACACACGACACATATCGCCGTAGGTAAATTAGACGTGGAAATCGGAGGCACATCCGCTGCGTGGTTATACAACATGATCGCGCTCGTCCTCACCGAGCAACTCAGAGGACGCATTGAAGAACGCATAAATAACATCACCGTTCGACAGCTCGCGAAACTCTCCGGCACAGTCGCCGCATATTCAGCCGGCTTAATACGCGTCGAAGTCATGGGTGACCAAAGCGAAGACGAATACTCCGATTCCGACGACGAAGGTTTATTCAGCGGCATGACCGGTAGCTTACGCGAAGACCTCGGTACTTGGAACGAGGACTGGGTATGTTCGCATTGCCCAGGAGAAGCGAGCGAGAAAATTCAATCGAAGCGTAAGTTTGGCAGTAAAACTGACTTACGAAGGAACTCGAGAGGTGAAAGCATGGAACTGCTGCCCGATATCTCCGCCTCCGATCGAGAAGCTCGTTGGGAAGACTTCTCGGATCTCTAGACTACTCACGAAAGCGCGGCGCTCGCGCTCCGTCGTTCGAGCGAAACAACAAGATTTTTAGATTTTACTTTGACCTTTCCAAACACAGACAACACTTTTCGACGTCTCTTCTTCGTTACGATCCCTAATCTCTCGCTCTTCTTTACTAATCGCACCTGTTCTTGCGACGGTTTAAAAAAAGAGGTTCATGAGGACGCTCGACATCCTCCCAACGATTGCCCTGTCGATCTCTGCACTCGCTTTGATCGCGAATAACATGGAAACCATAAGGAACGTGCCAAAGTCCTGGCACCGTTTTTGGTTCCAAAGGTTTCATGGACGCGAGAGGATTTTAAGGCGAAGTCCTAAATCATCGAAGGGGAATCGTGCGAGCACGTTGGAAAAGAAAAGTACGCAAGATTTCGATGATTTCGATGTCGACGACGACGACGATGACGTGCAGAAACACTTAAGCTTCGAAGGGGAAGATGTAGAAGAGGAGGAAGAGAATGAGTTGGAAAAACGTGCGAAAATCGAGAAAAGGAAGAAAGAGAGACGAGCGATTGCGGAGAAGAAAGGGTTTGAAATGATTACGATTAGAGCTTCTTGGAAGGAAGATGAGAAGAAACGCGATAGGTTTAAGACGAAGAAGATGAGGAAGAAGAAGATTCGGGAGAAGAAATCGAGTAACGAAGACGGGATGAGTAGTACGGATGACGAGGACGCGGACGACGATAAGAGAATCGAGGTTGATATTTCTACGTTCGGGGCGACGATTGTTGCGTTGAGAGTTCCAGATAGAACGGGCGAATGTGATGATATCGTTTTAGGATTTAATTCAGTCGAGGAGTACGCTTCTGTTGATGAGCATCCGTATTTTGGAGCAGTCGTTGGGAGAGTCGCGAATAGGATAAAGGGAGGTAAATATACGTTAGACGGGGTGGAATATAAATGCGATAGGAACGATAATTTGAAACATACTTTACACGGTGGTATGGAAGGTTTAGACGTAAAACGATGGACTTTGAAAGACGTTTCGGATTCGCACTGCGAGTTGACGTGCATTAGCGGAGATTTAGAAGCGAAAGGTTTCCCGGGAAATTGCAGGATTTCTGTCATCTATCGCGTGCGCATAATAGAACGCGCGAGAGTTCGAGAGCGGAAGAAACAAAGCATTTATGAAGAGCCTTCTTGTGAGTTTTATATCGAAAAGTTCTCTTCTTTAACGTGCGAGTTTAAAGCTACTACGGATGCAAAAACTCCAATTTGTTTAGCGCAGCACTCGTATTTCAATCTCAGTGGATGCGATTCGAACGAAGACGTTGGATATCACTTGGCCAAGTTTCCAAACGTTTCTAAGTATTTAGTGCTGGACGATGAATGCATACCTACTGGCGAAATTCGTAAAGTCCACGAAGCTTTTGATTTCACCGAAAAGAGGTTAGTTTTTGCCTCTATGCCTCCACTCGTGACTCCGCTCGGTTTTGATCATAATTTCTGCATCGATGGCGAGAACTCGAACAGGTCCGTGAAGCAACGTCCTGCAAGATATTACGCAATTAGCAACGACGAAAACTATCGCTCGAACGATATTCCATCCACTCGATTTTCAGAGAGTTTAGTACAATGCGCGTATTTCGAATCGGCTTCGACTGGACGCACGATGGACGTATATACGGACGCGCCAGGTTTTCAATTTTATACTGGAAACTTTCTCGACGGTAAAACAAAAGGTAAAAATGGCGTTTATTACGAAAGACATACAGGTTTCTGCGTAGAAACGCAATGGTGGCCAAACGCCGTGAACGAGAAAAGCACTTTCCCCGACTGCATTTTAGAACCCGGGAAAGTCTACGTACATAACACTTCGTACGAATTCGGAGTCGTTAAAAAATCTTTAGGAGAGGGATTTATTAGCACTTATTATTAGTATTGCGCAGTAATAACTATTATCGGTAATTTACTATTTTACAAGGGCATAATACTGTACACATAATCACGAACTAAGTGTGCGTACCACTCTCTTTAACTGAAGAATCTTCTAAACCCGTAAACGATCGCGAACAACCCGAACAAAACGATCACTGGCATATACTTCTGAATCAAAGCCTGTCTACTCAAATCCTTCGCGCGCTTCGCGTACTTCTTACTCTCCTGCGCTAAATTCCCGGACATATCCGTCACCCTATCCAATCTCTCGCCTTGCTCTAATATATCGTTAATATTCCTCGTCATAACGTTCTGTATATCGTTCAAGTCCTCGTTCAACTTCTCCAAGTTCCTTTGCGCGCGTTGATCTCCGTACACCTTCCTCGTCTTTTGTATGAACGAATCGAATTTTATGAACGCGTACGGTCTCGCGCATTCGAGCACTTTGCTCCCATGTTTCTCCTGGAACTCTCTTTGCAGTTCCTCTAAATACGCGTACGCTAACTTCTTCGGGTACGCTCTTTCACAGAGCGTTAAATAGCACACGCCTTGGTCGATGACGTAGTGCATGAGATAGTCCCCTGATTCGTACGACATCCTCGAACACGTTTGTTCCGTGGACATCATGGACAGTCTCTTGAACACCTGTTTCGCTTGTTGTTTATAGAACTCTAAGTCGATCGACTGGTCGTACTCGAGGCCTTCGGCTAAAGGAAGGCCATCGATCACTCTGGCGATCATCGTCAGTTTTACCATCTTTTGATCGATCGTTTTCGTTCTCTTAATTTCTCTTCGCTCCTTTTTTCTGCAGACGACGACGACGGAGTAGAATTCAGAAATCTCC
>Ga0209710_1003228_pt1 | contig 11055 bp, 4 predicted proteins | sample ArcticOcean_MG_C_5_FD_187436 | JGI IMG/M metagenome (GOLD analysis project Ga0209710, IMG submission 187436) | Marine microbial communities from western Arctic Ocean - ArcticOcean_MG_CB4_138 (SPAdes) (version 2) | ecosystem: Environmental > Aquatic > Marine > Oceanic | place: Arctic Ocean: Canada...
AATGTAGAAACTAAATACCCTTATTACCGACCTAGAAATGTTCAAACGGTTGCTCAAGGTGGCCAGATTTTTCCAAGACGAGTAGGTGGTATCATGCCTAATGAAGGTATTCCTAACCAAGACAGCGTAAGGGCTATGTTAATGCCCGGTGAATTTGTAATGACTACCGATGCTGTAAAAGGTTTAGGTGGTGGAGACATGAACAAAGGCATAAATAATATGTATGGTGTCATGCGTAACTTAGAGCAACGTGGAAGGCGAGCATAATGGCAACAGAAACCGTCATACAACAGGTTGGTGAAACCCCAGAAATTGAAGCCTACCGAATTGGTCTATTAAAATCAGCTAAAGAATTATCTGATAAAGGAATAACTCTACCTCAAAGCAAGATCGCAGATTTTACAGGATTACAAAACGCTTCCTTTAATCGAGTGTCTGATTATTATGGTCAAGACGGCACAGGAATAGCGGGCTATCAGCCCTACATGGATCAAGCAAGTACTAACTTCACTGGAGCGGGCACAAATTTAGCTTCTTCTCAAGCTTTAACAGGCCAAAGAGTTGGCAATGTATTAAATACAGGGATCGCAGGAGCAGTTAATCCGGCCATAGCCGCTTCTATGTTAGGCGGAAATTATGGAATGGGAGCCGCGACACAAGGCATCGCAGGTTTGTCAGGGTTATCTAATCAATATGATCCAAACTCATACCAACAGTACATGGATCCATACATGAATGATGTGATTCAACAGCAATATCAAGACATCCAAAGACAAGGTGATATACAAAAGCAAGGAGCAAACGCTCAAGCCGTTGGTTCTGGTGCTTTTGGTGGAAGTAGACAAGGTATTCAACAAGCTGAAATAAATAGAAACGTATTAGATCAACAAGCACGAACAGGGTCCCAATTAAGATCTGCTGGATATCAAAACGCACAGCAACAAGCACAAGCAGCTTTTGAAAACTCTAGAGCAAGACAGGCACAACAAGCACAACTTACAGGTCAATTAGGACAGATTGGTTCTCAGGCTGGATTACAATATGGTCAACAGATGGGTCAATTAGGATTAGCTGGACAAGAGTTAACAGGTAATCTTGCAATGAATTACGGTCAACAAGGTCTTCAAGGAGCTCAAATGATGGGTGATTTAGGAACTAGACAGGCCGCATTAGGAGAGCTTGGTCAAAACATGCTTACTAAAGATGCTGAATTAATGTATACTTTAGGAGGTAGACAACAAGCTCAACAACAAGCTGGGTTAGAAGCTACAAGATCTAACCAAATGGCTCAATTATACGAGCCTTACCAAAGACTAGGGTTTCTTTCTGATATTTACAGTAAGACACCTACAACACAACAAACAATATCACAATCGACTTCACCAAGCGTCTCACCTTTTCAACAGTATCTAGGTTTAGGTATTGCGGGATTGTCTGCAGGCGCGGGTGCAGCTAAAGCGGGGTTATTCGGATGATGAACAGAGGCGTAATGCAGAGACAGATGTTTGCGGGAGGTGGAGCAGCCTATCCTATGCAGCAGCCAGTATATATGGCGAATGGAGGACCTCCTCCTATGATGCCTCCTGAAGGTATAATGTCAGCAGCTCCTCCGGGAATGCCTCCATCTCCAGAAATGATGGCGAATCAAGGTGCTCAAATGATGGATCCACAGGCTTTAGAAGGCGTATTAGGAGAAGCGCAAGCAGCAGGATATGGAGATCCGGAAGCAGCAGGCAGTTTTGAAGAAATGATGAACAGCGTTTCAGGAGAAGCGAAATCTCCTGAAGAGAGACGTACTGATTTAGCAAGTATAGTCGGACCGGAGGACGCGGGCCAAACACCTGATAGTGTGTTAGCCTTAGTTACTCCAATAGTTCAAATAGCACTTGTCGATCAAGGCATAGGACCAATGGCTCAAGAGCAGATGAACACCCCGGTTGAAGGAGACATGGGGCAAGGGATTATGACAATGGCAGCTAACGGGAATATGGGGGTTGGTAACGAGCCACCCGTAAATTTTAACTTAGGCGGCGAAGTTCGCCGCCGAGGTGACGAAGATCCAGTTCCTGCGTTTATGAAGGGCGGTCCTGTTCAGTATATGGAACCGGGAGGAGTTGCTTCTGTTATGCCTCTTACCAATTACCAAGAAAAAGTTGGAGAGACTGCAGAAAAACTGTTGCCTACTTTCCAAAAATTTATGCCTACGCAATCTGCAGAAGATAGAAGAAATGCCCTTCAATCAGATATTTTGTTTAAAATAGCAGATACGGCTATGAAATTCGGGTCTGCTATGCCAGGAGAGAAGGAAGGTATGAGTGGTGCAGAAAGATTAATGTATGCCGCTAACACCTCTAAACTATTTCCAACAATAGCAGCTTTGTCTTCCCAATCAAGAAAAGAAGCTGCAACATCCGATCAAGCCGCTAAGACAGCTGCTTTGTCAGGCGCTTTGGGCTTAGAGACTGCTAGACTTAAACAAGTTGGTGCAGAAAGAATTACTTCTTTACAAGAAGCTCAAGATAACGCTAGAACTGTAAAAACTTTAAGCTTTAAAAGAAAAGAAGGTGTAAGTACAAGAAACCATGAAACAGCTCTTGCGAATCAAAAAACACAACTAGAAGGGGCTCTTCAACTTTTAAAAGGTAAGCAAGATTTAAATTCTATAGCAGCCACAGCAACTTATGAAGAAGCTTTACAAAAGCTAAAAGGTCAGCAAGATCTCATGCAAATAGGTGTGAAACATGAAAATAATTTGGAATCTATCAACACTGAAATAGGTGGTAGAAAAGATGTAGCTGATATTAACAACATCGCATCTATGGAAAGAAAAGTTGCACAAATTAATTCTAATGAAACCATTACAAACAAAGATAATGCTACAAAAGAATTAATTGCATCTGAGAAAAATAATACAGATAAAATACTTAATATTAATAATAACGCTCAAAAAGACCGCGTATTAAATTTTGACAAGATAAAAGAAACAAATTTAGTTGCACAAAGAAAAGCAGAAAACCAACAAGCTATTTCTGAGTTAGACTTAGATAAAGTCACCGAGGCTAGAAAAACGCTTGAGGGCATGAGAGAAAATGAGTTAAAGAAAGCACAAGGTGACAGAGATCAACAAAAGATAGATTTGATTGAAAGAGAAATTAATGAAGTTAAAATTGCAGAAACGCAAATTAAAAACTTTACTGCTTTAAATAAAGCTTCAAATGATAAAGAGGTTTTAGCCTTTAAAGACAAAGAATTAAATAAGTTAGTGGAATATAGAAAACAATCTAACGAGATAAAAAATGAGATGAACCAAATAACTCGAACTAACAATGTAGTTAATCAACAATTAAAAAGTGAAGAGATATCTCTTAAAACACATAAAGCTCAAATAGAAATGTTTGGTAGTGGAGCTCGAGGTAGAGTAATGAACCTTATGTCCAACCCTGAGAAATATGAAGCTTATGCTCAAGGTGCTTCTGATAACGTGTTAGAAGCTGCTATACAAGAGTATATTAGATCGGAAACTGATGTAAGAGGTATTACAACTGAGCGAGAATTACCTCCTTATATGCAGGACGTATTGAAGAGCAGATTAGAAAAAGGATTGAGCATACCTAATATCCCTTTAACTAAATTAGGATTATCTAAAAAAGAGATAGAGAAATACTCTCCTATTTCTGATGAAAAAGGAGAAGCCGCTTTAAATAAGATAGTCGATAAAGATATTGATTTATCACAAGCGACTGGCGTTAGATCTACTATAAATATGGGATTGAGATGGGTAGCAGGACAAGCTTCTGAATTTAACATGGGTTCAGGAGATGTTTTTGCAGAAACGTCTACAGGAAGAAAGATGTTAACAGCCCTCGCTAATCAGACAGAAGGCTTTTTAAGAGGAGCTATCTCAAATGATAGACTTGATAAAGAAACAGTAGCTTTAATCCGTCAAGATATTATGAGGCCTTCTGGAGGAACTACAGACGCAAATGCTTTGGCGCAACTCAAACAAACTACAAGAACAATGTTAGCGGCTAAAGATAGAATAAATAATATTTTAGAGAATCCAAGAGATTACAAAGATACTCAAGTCACTAAAGCTAGAGAAACAATTAATTTAATTGATAACTTAGTAGATAATTATAATATTGCAGTTAACGGGTATGAACAAGCGTTTACTAAATCTGGCGGTAGCAAAGCTGACAGTATATTTAATAAAGTTTTTAAAAGAAGTAAGGTAAATAACTAATGGCAGAAGAAACCAACGAAGTTATTGATATCCCAACAGGTGACGGAATTTTTTCAACAGTTCCTATTATATCTTTTGAAAAAAGCGAGTCGGATGAGTTAGTAAAAATATATGGTGCCGATAAAGCTGAGAGTGCAATAGCTGAAAACGTAGCACAAGAACTGTCTTTAGATTTCCCTAATGTATTTAATTACAAACAATTAAAAGACGGTACTGCGCCTCTATTTAATTTTTCTCCTGAAACAAAAGATTTAGCTCCCGCCGATCGATCTATGACAGACCGAGACATATTAGATCAGTTTAGTAACTTAAAGAACGTAGGATTTTTTGAAGGCTTAACTAGAGAAGTAACAAAAATGGCTCCTAGTGCTGCAGGTACTCTTGCAGGTTTTAAATTAGGCGCTAAATTAACAGCCCCTATCCCTCCTGTAAATCCTTTAGCTATTGCCGTTAAATACGGTGTCCCTGTAATAACAGGTACTATTGGGGCCTTTGGTGGTTTTCGAGTTGGCGATGAATTTTCTGATTTACTTTTAGGAGAAGAAAAAGCGGTAACACCTTCACAGTCCGCGGCCTACGAAGCAGGTAAAACCGTAGGTGGTGGATTAGCATGGCTACCTATGCCTTTTATGGTGCCTAAAACAATAAGCATGGGAGCTTCTACTTACTTAGACAATTTAGGAAGTATGATCTTAAAAGATCCTAAGAAAAGCTATTTAGAAGGTTTTCCAGAAGTTAGTGGAAAAGTCGTAGATAAGTTTTTGAAGACAGAAAAAGGACCTGCAATACCTCGTTTTGCAAGAGCGTCCGAACAACTTTTAGGCAAAATTGGAACAGAATTTAGTAAAAGACCTAAGACTATGGCTGCTGCAGAAACAGTTAGTGTCGTTGGGGCAGGCTCAGGAGCTTATGTAGCAGAATCTTCCGATCCGGGTGCAGCAGGTACTCGTTTTGCACTTGAGATGGCGGGAGGTATTTTACCTCAAGTAGGCTTTACTCAACTTATAAAATATATACCTCAAATAAGATCCACCATAAAAGAAGCGGGGGGTTTCAAAAATTATTTTAAAGAAGGTTTTCAATCAGCTGCTAGAGGATTTGGAGAAAATAGACAACTATCCGGTACAAGACGTATTTTAGAAATACTAGAGACACAGGGCGATGACGTAGATGCTTTAATAAAGGCATTGAACGATAAAGATATAGTAGACATTGACGGTAAGCCTTTAGACCTAACGTCCGCTCAAAAAACAGGTAATACCACCTTGATGGCAATAGAAAACTCTATTGCTCAATCCACAGAAGGCCTTGCTAAACAGGCTAGAGAAAAAAACAAGTTGGCTAATAAAGCTATAAGAAATGTTATATTTGCTTTAAAAAGAACAGGTCAGCCTGAGCTTTTAATCGCAGCGGCTAAACTACAAGAAGGTCGTTTTAACCAATATCTTACACAAAAACTAGCCAATAGCACCGATAGACTATTAGAAGCTCGATCTAGATTAAAAGGTGACAATCCTAAAGGTAACAGAGAATTAAGTGCTTCTATCTTTGAGTTAGCAGGAACTCAATTAAATAAAGCTAGAGACGAAGAAAAAAGACTTTACAGAGACATAGGTAATTTAGAGATAACTTCTTTTTTAAATAGTCAGGGTAATCCCACGGATAAACCTAACTTTATAAAATATTTCGAGAATGTTTTACCTAAAACTCCAGAGGCTAAAGCCGAATTTTTAAAAGATTTAGGTTCTTTTCAAAATTTTGTAAATAGAAAAAAAATAGAACTTGGTTTAGAAGAAGTTACTCCAGAAGCTACGTCTAATCGTATTGCAGAATTTGATAAGGTTATTGAAGCTATTAAAGCAAAAGGTATTCAACCAAGACGAACAGATAATTTAGTATTAAATGAAATTGATTTAACTAGAAAAGATTTAGAATTTGGAGAACTAGAAGAGTTAGATGCAGGACAATTAACAACTCTTTTAGAAAGAATTAGATCTAAGCCTCCTGAAAATTTAAATGATGTATTTAGAAAAGGTCAAACTCAAGAAGCTAGAAGAGACCGAACTAAGATATTTAACAATCAAAAAGCTCGACACAAAGATGCTTTGAATTTGGTTAATACTTACCGACAAAGAAAAATAGAACAAACATCGACTCTTGTAAGTGAAGGCGTAGATGAGCTAAAACCTTTAACCGTAACTGAAATAAGAGACATGAGGTCTTTAGCTCTTTCAAAAGGTAAAGCTTTGATGGCTAGTGGTGAAGCAAGTAAAGCTAGAGTAGCTTATGGATTTGCAGAATCTTTGTTAGATGATTTGAATGGAGCACCTGAAGGTTTAAACGCTGCTTTTGATACCGCAAGAGGTTACTCTAAGGCTTTGAATGATGTATATACAAGAGCTTTTGCAGGAAATGTTTTAGCTAAATCTAAGACAGGAGCTCAAAGACAATCTCCAGAGTTGTTGCATAAAAACTTAATGACTGCGGATGCTGATGTAAGTTACCTAAGAATTAAACAAATAGAAGACATTGGTAACTTTGCAAAAGAACAAGGTATTGATGGTGCTGAAGAAACAATATCCACGATCAACGGAACAATAGATTCTATCTTGAGAAACGCTAGATCTGAAGCTTTTACAGAAATGCCCGATGGTCAGGTTGTTTTAAATCAAAAAAAATTACAAGCTTGGATGGTAAAGAATGAAGAACTTTTAGAAACTTTCCCCAACTTAAAAGCAGATTTACAAGATACCACAACCGCTAATAATCTTTTAAGTGGTTGGGTGACTAAAGGTAAAAATATTCAAAAAAACATAAAAAATCAAATTACATATAGAAATATAACAGAACAAGCTAACCCAGTAGAAGCTGTTTTGAAAGCTTATAATCATAGATATCCAATTAAAGCCTTAAATTCTTTAATAAAGCCTGTGCGAGGTAATCCAGAGGCTTTAGCAGGATTGAAGTCAAGTGTTTTAGAATGGGCTTTAACTAAGGGTGGTAAAACTAGTGAGAGTTTTAGCCCACGAGAAGTTTATCAAACCTTGTATACAAAGATTCCTAAAGTTTTGGATGACACGTCTATAATGGACCATATGTTAAGAAATGATGTTATTAATAAATCAGAATCTGGTAGCTTAAAAAAATTATTAACCGAAATGATTAAGTTAGAAGCCTCCGAAGTTGCAGGCACTTTAGATACCATAGAAAATGTTGGACCTCTCTTAGATTTTTATTTAAGAGTTACGGGTTCTGCTATTGGTACAAGAATGCAAGCTCTAATACCGGGTCAAAGTGGATCAGGCGCATTGGTTGCAGCGGGTGCGGGTTCCAAGGCTTTAAGAAGAATTTTTCAAGATATACCTGCTAGTATGAAAACAGATGTTATGACAGAAGTTATGAGCAATCCTAAATTATTAGCTACTCTTCTTAAAAAAGCACAAACAGACCCTGAAAAATTAAAACTTTCAAAAAGATTAGGACAAATATTTACAGAAGCTGGTTTTTTTGTAACGGGTGGTAGACAAACTATTATAAGAGCAGCTCCTTCTGCTATTAGAGCTATTGAAACAGAAGAGTATGATCCTATAGCTGAAGAACAACCTATTAGAGAACAGAGTTCGGTTCAACCGGGGATAGCAAAGGGTACTCCCACCACTCAGTTATCCTCAAATGAACCATTTTTGAGTGGATTGAACACCGCTCCCGCGGGAGGTGGCACATCCTCTGCTGCCCCCGCGAACCCTAATCAAAGATCGCAGTACGCGTCCCTTTTCCCAAATGATATTATTTCAGGAATGATACAGCCTACCGCTACTATGGCAGAAGGCGGAGCCGTACCTCCAAGAGAAGTTGATATTAAAGGTCAGCCCCACATGTTAGCTTATATTACTCCTAAAGAAGGTGGAATATTACAACTAATGGGTGGATCGGGCAGACCGGGACCTATGGGAATACCTAGTTATTATTCTAATGACGCTCAAGCTTCTACAGAAGGTCCGGGTGATGGTCCTAGTGACAGTGACTTTGGTGGATTTAGTAATTATAGTCCAGTAGATAACAACACTATCAGTAATCAAGAAGATTTAGGTTCAGGAAGATATGGTGTAACACAAGTAGCTTTTAGCAAAGGTCCTAAAGCAGGCCAAACTGTGTCTATTTATGGAAGAAATTCCCAAAAACAAACAGATAGTAGGAGGGATGCAGAAAATATAAGGGACGCTATGATGAATAATAATAATCCTAATGTTAATAAAATGAATTTATTTACGGTTAACAAAAATCCTGTTACAAGGGGCCTTCAAAAAACATCTATTTATGGACCCAAAGGGCCCAACGTAGATACAATACAGTCGTTGATAGATTCTATTAATGTTCAAAATGCTAGAGACGCTAAAGATGCGGCACAGCAACCAAGTTTAATGGACAGTCTTATGAGTGGAATTAATATTGGAAATGTTAATGTTTCTCCAGGAATGGTTGGACCGGGATATGGCGTTAATTTTGGAACGACTTTTGCTAATGGCGGTTCTGTCCAGGATGAAGATGATGTTCAAGATTACAGTGATGTTGACACAAGCCAAAGTATGAGTGGCGATTACACTGGATCTAAAACTTCAGGGATGGATGATGATGTCAAAGCTCAAGTTCAAACAAGTATGGCGCAGCGTAGAGGTGTAAGTGGAATAGGCGATTTAGGTGTAACTCCTTCTTTGTATATGAAAGTCAGAGGTGCTACGAATACCAACCCTTTTCCTAATTCTATAGCTTCTCAACTTGGTAGACAATTTGGTTTTAATGTTGATTATACAAAACAATATGGTGGTGGAGATGCAGGCCGACAGCGAGTAGCTGAGATAAATCAACTACGATATGATCAAGCCTTTGACCCTGATAGATTCAAAGCAGGAGATTTTGAACTCGGAGCTAGTACAACTTTAGGACCTGTAGGAAAGAAACCTTCTACTAGCGGGATTGCACAGTTAATGCAAAATGCACCTTACATAGGTTCTATTATGAAAATGTTTCCTAAAGATACTTTGCCTTATAATCATCCTCAAATGATTAAAGCTAGAAAATTAGCTGCCATGAATGCAAAAAAACCTTTTTACGATATTTTTTAAGGAATAGATAAATGAAACTAAGTCCAAACTTCTCTCTGGCTGAGTTAACAAAAAGTCAGACAGCAGAGCGTAGAGGTATAACTAATGTACCTGACGCAGACGCTATAGAAAATTTAAAGTTACTTGCAGAAAATATTTTGCAGCCTATACGAAACGAGTTTGGATCCTTTATGATCTCAAGCGGATACCGTTGTCCAGAGCTTTCAATAGCGATTGGCAGCTCCAAGAACAGTCAACATTGCACAGGAAGCGCGGCCGACTTTGAGGTTGCTAATGTGGATAACTATGTTTTAGCCCAGTGGATACGAGACAATCTGGTATTTGATCAACTCATAATGGAATGCTATACGGGCGGAAATAGTGGTTGGATCCACTGTTCTTATGCACAAAGAGCTCGTAAGGAGCTGTTAACATACGACAGAGTAAACAAATACAGACAAGGTTTAATTAAGTAACCATCTCTTTGTATCTTCTCCCAGAACTTCCCCTGCCAGATCAATTTTTTCTCGCAAAGCTTTGACAATCTTTTCGTCTATTGTGTTTTCCACAATTAAATCTATATAGGTAACAGCTTTCTTCTGGCCTATTCTATGAGCTCGATCTTCAGACTGTAGTCTTATTTCTAAATCATAACTGTTACTATAATAGATAATAGTGTTGGCGGCTGTAAGAGTAATACCGTAACCACCCGTTTTAGGTTGACCTACAAAAAACCGTAATGGGTTGTGGATATCTTGGAACTTATCCACAGTATCTTGTCTATCTTCCTGCTTGGTTGCGCCATAGTATGTTGCCACCGAATCGCCGCCGTACTTAGAAGACAGAGCTTTTTCTATCTCTATAATATCATGTGTATAATTACACCATATAATGATTTTACCTGAGCATTCTTCAATCGCGGCCAACATCTCAGTCAGTCTATTACTATCTAATACCTTCATCTCACCTTCGTCACTCACAAGATATCCACAGCATATCTGTTGAAGTCTCATGATTTGTGTAAGCACACTAGCGGTGGTTGCAAGCTGACCTTCTTCTAATTGAGCTAATGCAAACTTCTTCATCTGGTCGTACAGTTTAGTTTGTTCTTTTGTTAGCTCAACATTACGCCTGATGTAGATCTTTTCAGGTAAATCCAAACAATCAGCTTTCAAAGTTCGTGAACTAAAACCATTTAGGAGCTCGTTCAATTCATCTAATCTTCTGTATCCCGTAATTTCATTGAAGCTCCGCGGCCCCATGACCCTTTTCTGTACAATGGCATATCTATTTTGAAACGCAAAGAAACTAGCTTGTCCCAGAGCCATACTATCCAAAAAAGCACATTGAGAATACAAATCCATAGGACTTTTGGTTACGGGGGATCCCGTCAGAATACGTCTGTACTTAGCGTGTTTGCTTAACTGCATTAAGTTCTTGGTCCGCGAAGCTTTACGATTCTTTATTGTAGTGCTTTCATCAATAACCATTATATTGTCAGGGTTTTTCTTCAAAAAATAATAAGAGGCCTTCTTCCCACGGTCTGTGCTAAACGCTTCTACATTCACAATAAAAAACTTAACGCCTTCAAACGGATCAAACACTATCTCTTGCATCTCTTCTTGAAACTTCTTAGAAGAAGAAGGTGTCCATCGAACTATATTTCTAGGTATATTATCTGGTAAGTGATTCGGTATTTCACCCTTAACC
>Ga0209710_1003241_pt1 | contig 11036 bp, 10 predicted proteins | sample ArcticOcean_MG_C_5_FD_187436 | JGI IMG/M metagenome (GOLD analysis project Ga0209710, IMG submission 187436) | Marine microbial communities from western Arctic Ocean - ArcticOcean_MG_CB4_138 (SPAdes) (version 2) | ecosystem: Environmental > Aquatic > Marine > Oceanic | place: Arctic Ocean...
ACGCACGAAACAAGTTTTTTTCGTGATTCATTTCATTTCGATGCATTGCGCGAGCTCGTCTTACCCCATCTCATTGAATCAAACGCCCCGAAGAAAAGTCTTCGTATCTGGTGCGCGGGGGTCTCCACGGGGCAGGAGGCTTACAGCGTCGGCATACTTATCCGCGAACACTTCCCGCAATTAGCTACGTGGAAGGTTGAAATCATCGCCTCAGATATTTCCAAGTCTGTGATCGAGCGCGCGCAGAACGGCATCTTTGACGAGCAAGAAATCCAGAGAGGCCTTTCTCCGGATCAGATTCGGCTATTTTTCGACAGGCAGCTGGATGGACGTTACGCGGTTCGTAAATCATCTTTACCAACTGTCGTGTTCAAAACTTTCAACCTCACAGATGAATGGCCAGTTGCACCCAATTTTGATATTGTCTTAATGCGCAATGTACTGATCTACTTCAGCGCAGAGTTACGGCAAAACATTATTGATCGTCTTCATCCGCTGATCAACCCGCAAGCGGGCTATTTGATGTTGGGTGCAACGGAGTCCATCTTGAACAACACGCTGTTCAAGGCCGTCAAGTTGCCGCGTGGCGTTTTGTTCTCTACACACCTCGTTCAATCGGGTACATAGGAAAGAGCTTATCTTGAGCCCCTCAATTCAAACAGCGCTAGAAAACTTAAGAGTCTTGGTCGTCGATGACAGCCGCACCTTGCGCAAAGTACTCATTCGAGAACTAACCGGGCTAGGCATCCTGAATTTCACGGAGGCCGAGAACGGGGTCGAATGCATAGAGAAGTTGCGTGACGGGCAGTTTGACTTGGTGCTACTGGATATGGAAATGCCCGAACTCGACGGTCTCGGAACGCTGGAAGTGATCAAGAGTAGCCCCGAATTAAGAGACCTGTCCGTTATTGTGATTGCCGGTAGCGATCAGGTAGAGAAAGTAGTCCGCTGCATAGAGATGGGAGCGGAAGACTACTTGTCGAAACCCTTTAACGCGACACTCTTAGCCGCCAGGATTCGCTCATGCGCCGAAAAGCAAAGTCTAAAAAATATTGAGCGTAGCTACCTGTCACAGCTTGAACATGAGAAGAAACAATTGCAACTTGAGCAAATGAAAAGTGACAAGCTCTTGTTAAACATCCTGCCTCGACCCATCGCGGAACGCTTGAAGCGCGAAGAAATAAATATCTCTGGCGACTACCCCAACGTCACGGTTTTATTTAGCGACTTGGTTGGGTTCACACAAATGGCTTCCTCCACCACAGCCGCCGAACTCGTCACGTTGTTGAATGACCTCTTCACACGTTTCGACAAACGCTCCGAGGCCCTTGGACTTGAAAAAATTAAAACGATTGGGGATGCCTATATGGCCGTTGGCGGTCTACCTATCCCAAGAAGCGATCACGCCGAAATAGCGGCGCATATGGCGCTAGGTATGTTTGAGGACCTGGAGAAATTTAACGACACCAACGGTATGTCACTTGAAATGCGCGTAGGGCTGAATTCCGGACCCGTGATCGCAGGTGTCATTGGCTATACCAAGTTCTCATACGACTTGTGGGGCAATACTGTCAATGTCGCGAGTCGTATGGAATCCAGTGGGAGCAAAGGCAGAGTGATGATCTCCCCTAGCACTTATGAATTAGTAAATGCATCATTTACGACTACTCCCAATACAGAAGTGGATTGCAAAGGCATAGGGAAAGTAATGACATACTTTTTAGACGCATAGCACTAAGATGATTATATATCGCGCATGTGTAGCGCATGTGTAGCGCATGTGTAGCGCATGTGTAGCGCATAGACACGCGAATAGCTTAACGTTGAAGGTAGCAACAATGGATCTAACTGTTAATCGAAAGAACTATCCTTTTGAAGGAAGCCCAGATACCCCATTACTTTGGGCTCTGCGAGACCACTTAGATATCACCAGTGTCAAATTCGGGTGTGGTGAAGGCCTGTGTGGTGCATGTTCCGCCCACGTCGATGGCGAGCTCAAGCGCACCTGCCAAGTTAGCTGTAGCGAGGCAACTGGAAAAGACATTACAACCGTTGAGGGGCTGGCCCCAAAGGTTGCAGAAGCGCTCAAGACGGCGTGGCTGGAGCTCGATGTTGCGCAATGCGGCTACTGTCAGACGGGCATGATTATGGCTGCGGCTGACCTACTAAAAAATAACGCCAATCCAACGGATGAAGAAATAAATGACGCGATGAATAAGAATGTTTGTCGATGCGGCACATATGGACGCATACGAAAAGCAATTCACCTCGCCGCGACGCGTTTATAACCTTTTGGGAGCATGGAGATGGATCGCCGATCATTTATAAAATCATCTACGGCAAGCGCTATATCTGTGGGTGTAGGGTTTTCGCTGTTTAATAACGAGGTCATCGCCTCAAATACCTATTTCGGAAATCCATGGATAAAGATTCATCAAGATAATTCGATCACTCTAATAAACTCTCGAACTGAAATGGGTCAGGACGTGTACACGTCCATTTCGCTACTCATTGCCGAAGAGCTCGACTGCTCATTGGAAGCGATTCGCATTGAAGCTGCCCCCTTTGACCCGACCAACCATGGCAATGCCATGCTCGGCGGCCTCCAACTCACTGGGGCCTCGACATCCGTGGCCGTGTCATGGGGTTCCATGCGAAAGGTCGGCGCGACCGTGCGAACCATGCTGGTAAGCGCTGCTGCAAAAAAATGGAACGTGCCTGTTTCAAGCTGTTCCACGAATAACGGCTATGTGATGTCAGGCTCCAAGCGCGCGAGTTATGGCGAGCTAGTCGACTTGCTTCCACAAGAGCCCATCCCTAAAGACCCCGCCTTAAAAAATTCCGCTGATTTCAAGTACATCGGAAAAGATATTCCGCGACTAGATGGTCAAGCCAAGGTGGACGGCACCGCCATCTTTGGTGCTGACGTGCGCGTAGAGGGCATGTCAACCGCTGTCCTGATGCGCTGGCCAGTGGTGCCACCCAACACATATGGCGGGATGGCAGTAAAGGCTGTCGACAAGGTAATCAGCTACGACGCCGACCAAGCCCGCAAGCTCCCCGGCGTGCTCGGTGTGTATCGCATCGACGAAGGCATCGCCATTGTTGCGCGGGACTACCATATCGCCCAGCAAGCGCGCAAACTCGTGAAAATCACATGGGACTTAGGCGATACAGCTGGGCTGAGGGATACGGAAACGATCATGCGGCGTCTGAAAGACGCAGCAACAGTAAAGCCTGGGGTTGTTTTACGCACGCAAGGCGACGTCAAAAAAGCAACGTCCGCAGCAAGCAGCGCCCACAAGGCCACCTATGAGCTACCGTTTTTAACCCACGCGAACCTAGAGCCGTTGAACTGCAGTGCGCGCATTGCGAACGGTGAATTGCATATTTGGGGACCGATGCAAAACCCGCATCTTGCCCATACAGTGGGTGTCAATATATCGGGGCTACCCCCTGAGAAGGTATTTGTACACGTCACATTCATAGGTGGCGGATTAGGCCGGAAGGCGGAGATTGACTTTGTTCAAGAGGCGGTCGCGGTCGCCAAGGCCTCAGGCAAGGGAATACGTCTGATGTGGAGCCGTGAGGACGACACCAAGCACGGCGCCTATCGTTCAGCGGCTTATGTCCATATGGAAGGCGCTCTCAATGCCAAAGGGGGTATGACCGCACTCAGAGTTAAGTTAACGTCGCCGTCGGTCATTTCACGCGCACTGCCCCCATTTATTCAAAACGGCGTTGATCCGTTCATGGTTGATGGCCTCCACAATCTGACCTACGACGTGCCCAACTATGAAGCGGAGGCCTTGATCCACGAAGTGGGTGTGCGGGCTGGCGCTTACAGAAGCGTGGGTTACAGCGTCAATACCTACGCGATCGAATCCTTCATCGACGAGTTGGCGCTGGCCGCTAAGGTGGACCCTGTTGCATTCCGCTTGACCCATTTGAACGGTCAACCGCGTGCACAAGCCGTCTTAAAGCTCGCAGCCGAAAAAGCAAACTGGAATGGACCACAGAAGCCCGACCGGTTTTTGGGCGTCGCACAGTTTTCTGGCTACGGATCATTCATCGCAGTGGTCGCCGAAATATCCTTAGACGGTACCGAGCCCAAGGTACACAAATTAGTTGCCGCTGTAGATGTCGGGCGCGTTATACGGCCGAAGCAACTCGAGGGGCAAATTGAAGGGGCGATGGTCTTGGGAATAGCCGGCGCTATGCTAAACCGTCTAACCTTTAAAGATGGTGTCGTTCAAGAGGGCAATTTCGACACCTACAAAATGTTGCGATTCCGTGATACACCACCCGTTGAGGTTCACATCGTAAACAACGATAATCCTCCTGGCGGCGCTGGTGAACTGGGTCTCCCTCCGGTGGCGCCCGCTATCGCAAACGCATTGGCTCGTGCCACGGGTTCTAGGCTGAGAACCTTGCCATTTTTAGATGTTTAAATGCATCTAAAAATGATGTGGTTCGTGCTGCGAGCCTAACGGCGGTCATTTAATCGCCGAGAATTCAGGTCGTTGCACACCTTGTGTGGTCCTGAGATAATTTCACCATGTGAAACCTCATGGATCAAAGCAATGAATGATATGGATAAAGCACGCGCAGTGCTGGCGGCTCTTCCACGTTGCGCTGCTAAGTCAAGGCAGTCTGGGGTGCAGTGCAAAAACCCGGACCTTGGAGCAGGTGGCAAATGTCGTTTCCATGGAGGCGCATCAACTGGCCGCCCGCCCACTCATGGAGGACTGACAAAAGCAAACCTCCTCAACCGCGATTGGGTGCGAATACTTCTTGGCGTGCTCGCGCTCGAGCATCCGGGCTTCAAGGTTTCTTTGTTCAACCCTGGATCTATGACGGCTGCACGCGCAAGTGAGGTTCTGCAACAAAAACTTAATCGCCACAAATTAAGCAGAGAAGATCCTGCCAGAAAATTACCTCGAGATTCGAAGAATCGTCAGGTTAGATGATCAAGCATTTACACAGCACTATTTGTATGCTGAGTGGGTCACTAGACTTCATAGAGCTTGCGCAAGCAACTATCAAAATAGCACCAGATTGATTCAATTACGCCATCGCCAGTTTTTTTCACGGTTGGGACAACGGTTGGGAAAATGGACGATTTTGGAGCCACAAAGAAGAAAGGACTCAGCCCCTTTCGAAGCTAAGTCCTTGATTCATATGGTCGGCGTGGCGGGATTCGAACTCGCGACCCCTTGCACCCCATGCAAGTGCGCTACCAGGCTGCGCCACACGCCGACAAGCTTTAAATTATAACGTGGAGTTGGAGCCGGTTTGGTGTTGGTTGCGCTTTATTTCTAACCTAACGCACACGTTCAAACTGCTACAGATCTAGGCTCAGTATGTCGCGTATGCGCACGAGCTCAGAGCGCAAACCTACCAAGTCATGGGCGTTGGTCATAGCCAAAGGCTTTGTATTCAAGTCCATCGCAGCTTGCTCAACCAACGCGGCGGCGGCTTGAATAGTTTCAGCATCTGACAACAACGGCGTTTTTTTACTCAGGCGTTGCGTATGCACGAGGTCTTGCAATTGGTTGCGCGCACCACTGATGGTGAAGCCTTGCTCGTACAGCAAATCGCGTATGCGCCGGATCATCAACACCTCGTGGTGTTGGTAATAGCGGCGATTACCTCGCCGCTTCATGGGCCGCAGCTGCGTGAACTCTTGCTCCCAATACCTCAGCACATGCGGCTTGACGCCACACAGCTCACCAACCTCACCAATGGTGAAGTAGCGCTTGGCTGGTATAGATGGGAGAATTTGTTCCATTAGCACCTTGGTGACTTATCAGTAGTAAAAGGCGAAGATTATGCGCCAAGGTGATGACTTTACAGTAAATCAGTGGCGTGACAGAGACTTTTACGCATGAATGTGAGCCTTGAAAACCAAAGTTTTAGGCCAACCGTGCCACGCGGGTTTGAACTTGATCTTTCAGCTTGGGGCTCGCATGGAAAGTAACCACCCGCCGTGCAGCAATCGGCACCTCTTCACCGGTTCTAGGGTTTCGGCCAGGTCGTGGCGATTTGGATCGGATTTGAAAATTTCCAAACCCAGTGATTTTGACGTCTTCACCAGAAACCAACTGCTCCGTGATGAGGTCAAACAAGGCGTCCACCATGTCTTTGGCTTCACGCTTGGTCAGGCCAATGTTGTCATACAACATGTCAGCCAACGCGGCCTTTGTCAGGGCGGGAGTTTCTAAGCTTTCTAACGTAAATTCCATACTTCACTCTCAACTGTAACCGGATACTTCGCTCAATCCGTTGGACATCTTATCTGTACTTGATAACACCAGCGTGTTTTTTTACCTGCGCAACGGGCTTAACAAGTGCAACATGCACAACAACTGATGCAGCCACGCGCCAACTATGCACGCAACTGCAACATCAACTAAGCCCTCAACTGTGCCGCAACTGTGGTCTGCAAGGCCGTCAACACGCTGGCAACTGCGGCATCAATTTGCACATCAGTCAATGTCGCCTCATCAGAACCAAAAACCATACGTATGGCCATGCTCCTACGCAGACTGGTCTCACCATCCATAGGTTTAGGTCGGTACATGTCAAACAAATTGGCGCTCTCAAGCAAGCCCTGTGTGTTGGCGCCTTGCACAGCGACCATGATGTGGTCATGCGTTACAGACTCGCCCACCCAAACGGCTAAGTCGCGCTCGACACGTTGCTGGCGCGGCACCGTTTGTGCCTTGGGCAGTTGGCGCGCAAGTACAGCGTCTAGGTCCAGCTCAAATAACACAGGCGCTTTGGGCAAGCCGTAGCCTTGGCGCCACTGGGGATGCAATTCACCCACAAAACCGATGGGCTGGCCGTCTAACAACACTTGGGCGCACCGGCCAGGATGCAATGCTGGATGCGCAGCTGCCACAAAAGTGGGCTTGCGTGGTGACAGCAAGGCCTCTACGTCGCCTTTGATATCGAAGAAGTCAACATCGCGCTCGGCCACACCCCACTGCGTGGGCTGGTTGGGGCCAAAGGCCAAACCTGCCAAACGCATGGGTTGATCAAAGCCAGCAACTGTGGTGTCTGTGTCCAATACAGACGGGTTTTTCTTGAACACACGGCCCAGCTCAAACACACGCACGCGTGGTGCACGGCGGTCTAAGTTGAACTTAAGCACTTGCACCAAGCTGCCCATCAAGCTTGAGCGCATGACGCTCAGTTGGCTTGCAATGGGGTTGAGCAGCTGAATGGGGTCTGCATTGCCAGCTAACTCAGCTTCCCAACGCGCCTCAACAAAGCTGTAGTTGATGGTTTCAAAGTAGCCACGCTGAGCCACCAAGCGGCGCATGGCGTACTGACCGCGCTGGGCCTCTGAGCGCACTTTAGGCAACGTAGGTGCCAGCGGCGCTGAGGTGGGCAACTGCTCAAACCCCACCATGCGCAGCACTTCTTCAATCAGGTCTTCCTCAATGCGAATATCAAAGCGCGGCGAGGGAGCGACGACAGACAACACCCCTGGAGATGTCAGCGCTACCGCCATGCCCAAACGCGTCAGCGCCTCAACGCATTGCGCCTCAGTAACAGGCATACCTATCACCTTGCAAGCACGCGCAACGCGCAAAACCACAGTCGGGTTCATCGGCATGTTGACTTGTTGGTCGTCTATGGGGCCGGCCTGCCCACCGCAGATAGCCAACACCAACTCGGTGATACGCTCAATGTGCTCCACCGTCAGCTGTGGATCTACGCCACGCTCAAACCGGTGACCTGCATCCGTGGCAAAGTTAAAGCGACGTGAACGCCCTGCAATCGCTTGTGGCCACCAAAAAGCGGCTTCAATAAAGATGTTTGTGGTGGCGTCGGTCACGGCAGTGCCATCGCCGCCCATGATTCCTGCCAAGGACTCCACAGCGTGTGCATCAGCGATCACACCCACGGCCTCGTCCAACGTGACCGTATTGCCGTTGAGCAGTTTAAGCTGCTCGCCAGCTTGGCCCCAACGCACGGTCAGGTCACCATGAATGGCGTCCAAGTCAAATATGTGCGAGGGGCGACCCAGCTCGAACATGACGAAATTTGAAATATCGACCAAAGGCGCCACGCTGCGCTGGCCACAACGCGCCAACTTGCGCACCATCCAAGCTGGCGTTTGCACTTGCGTATTGACACCCCGTATGACCCGCCCGCTGAAACGCCCGCACAAGTCTGTGTCTTGCACCGTCACTTTAAGAGTTTGATCATGAGTTGGTGCAACCGTTGGGTATGTTTGAACCAACAAAGGGGCGCCAGTGACCGCACTAAGCTCGCGCGCCACGCCTTGAATGCTCAGGCAGTGGGCCAAATTAGGCGTGAGCTTGAGCGTTAGCAAGGTGTCGTCAAGGTCGAGATACTGGCGGATATCTTGGCCCACTGGCGCGTCGCTTGGCAACTCCATCAGGCCTTCGCCGTCTTGGTCAATGCCCAACTCAACACTTGAGCACAACATGCCGTAACTAGCCACACCGCGCAATTGTCCAACCGTAATGTGCAGCGGTTGGCCGTCTTTACTCGGTGGCAACACCGCACCGACCACCGCTGTGGGTATGCGAATACCAGCGCGCGCGTTGGGTGCACCGCACACAATGGTGAGGTGCTCAACCAAACCCACATGAACTTGGCATACGCGCAACCGATCGGCATCTGGATGCTGCTCGACAGACACAATCTCGCCAGCCACCACACCGCTAAATGCAGGGGCAGCAGTAGTCATGTCCTCAACTTCAAGACCCGCCATGGTCAAGGTATCAGCAAGCTGTTGGGTAGTGATGGGTGGGTTGCAAAACTCACGCAACCACGATTCAGAAAATTGCATACAGAGTACTCAAACGCAAAAAATTAGAACGGGGGGACTGGGCTTATTCGAACTGTTTCAAAAAGCGCAAATCACCGTCAAAGAACAGGCGCAAATCGTTCACGCCGTAGCGCAACATGGCCAATCGGTCTGGACCCATGCCAAAAGCAAATCCAATGAAATGCTCTGGATCTAGGCCCATGTTGCGCACCACATCAGGGTGGGTTTGGCCGCAACCAGCAACCTCCAACCACTTGCCCGCCAAGGGACCAGTCGCAAACTGAATATCGACTTCAGCACCTGGCTCGGTAAATGGGAAAAAACTGGGCCTAAAGCGCAACACCAAGTCTTTCGACTCGAAATAGGTTTTACAAAACTCGGTAAACACCACGCGCAAGTCTTTGAAACTCACATTCTCACCAATCCACAAGCCCTCGCATTGGTGGAACATGGGCGAGTGCGTGGCATCGCTGTCAACGCGGTAGGTCCGTCCCGGCGCGATAACGCGAATCTCTGGCATGCCTTGGCCAGCATCCAGTGCAGCCCGGTGACGCTTCACATGCTGCACCGCATGGCGAATTTGCATGGGACTTGTATGTGTGCGTAGCAGATTAGGCTGACCATCCTCTGACTCGACCACTTTCTCTACATAGAAGGTGTCGTGCATAGAACGTGCCGGGTGGTCGGCTGGCGTGTTGAGCGCTGTGAAGTTGAACCAATCAGATTCGATTTCAGGACCGTCTGCCACATCGAAACCCATAGACCCGAATATAGACTCAATGCGCTCAATGGTTAGGCTGACTGGATGCAAACCACCCTGCCCTGCGCTGCGCCCGGGCAGGGTCACATCGAGGGCCTCTGCCTTCAGTTGAATGTCCAACTCTGCCTGCGCCAAAGCATTGCGCCTCGCAGTCAGCGCCGCTTCAATGGCTTGCTTGGCTTGGTTGATGAGGGCGCCTTGCGCCTTCTTGTCGTCTACCGACAGGGCAGCCATGCCCTTCATGAGTTCAGTAATACGACCACTTTTACCTAAAAACTGCGCTTTGGCATTTTCTAGATCGTTCGGGGTATCGGCTAGTTCAAACTGCGTGCGCGCCGTTTGAACCAAAGCATCCAATTCGTTCATGTGTATCTAGTGCCTCTGAGGCCCTTGGTCTTGGACCATTAATTTATCAAGCATTCGGACAAACTAACAATAAAAAAGGGCTAGAGCATTCCTGCCTAGCCCTAATCCGTTTGCACCCAGCCTACCTTTCAGCAGACTGCACGCGCTGCATCAAGCGGCCAATTTGGCTTTAGCTTGGGCAACAATGCTGGCAAACGCCGCTTTGTCATGTACAGCCATATCGGCCAACACTTTGCGGTCAATTTCAATCGCGGCCTTTTTCAAGCCGTTAGCAAATTGGCTGTAAGTCATGCCCAATTCACGCGCACCAGCGTTGATACGGGCAATCCACAACTGACGGAACACGCGCTTTTTAGTGCGACGGTCACGGTATGCGTATTGACCTGCCTTCATCACCGCCTGTTTGGCGATGCGGTAGACATTACCGCGGCGACCGCGGAAACCTTTTGCAAGGGCTAAGACTTTTTTGTGTCGGGCACGAGCCGTGACACCACGTTTGACGCGAGGCATATTATTTCTCCTTGTTCGTCGTTAAATCACAGGCCTGCATAGGGCATCATGCCAGCGATGTGTCCTAAATCGGACTTCGCTACATTGGTGGTCCCACGCAAATGACGCTTGAGTTTGGTGGTCTTCTTGGTCAAAATGTGACGTTTGAAGGCATGACCGCGTTTAACGGTGCCACCTGGACGAACGCGGAATCGTTTTTTAGCCGAACTCTTGGTTTTCATCTTGGGCATTTATATGCTCCTATTACATTGTGCTCGTGAGGCGCTGTGAACCTTCCACAGACTTGTTGGCCCCGAGACACTTATTCAACACAACAGCGGTGTGACCAAAAGGCCACACCGCTGTTGGTTGTGGGCGGCAAGCCTTACAGCTTGCCAGTTCGCATTTTCATGCAAATTCTATTGTCAGTTAAGCGCAAACCGCATCCGTTAGGAGGCGTCTTGAACGTGCGGCGTTGCCGCTGCAGGTGCAACTTCACTCGGGACAGTTGCTGGCGGGGGTGCGCTCGCAGCCGCAGGAGCGGATGCAGGCACAGCCTTCGATTGCTTGTTCGCATTAGGCTTTTTACGAGCCGGTGCGATCATCATAACC